>Ga0302265_1000862_pt1 | contig 19175 bp, 18 predicted proteins | sample III_Bog_E1_1_FD_194556 | JGI IMG/M metagenome (GOLD analysis project Ga0302265, IMG submission 194556) | Peat permafrost microbial communities from Stordalen Mire near Abisko, Sweden - III_Bog_E1_1 | ecosystem: Environmental > Terrestrial > Soil > Wetlands > Peat | place: Sweden: Abisko...
CCAATGCAACAATTTTCAAGTCACGGTGCAGTCGCACGGTTTTGTGCTACCGCTTTGATAGGGTGGAAGCCTTACCCCTTGTCTCGACAAGGATTTTACGGCTCGCCAATAGCTCGCCGAAAATTGCGCGGAGTCCCGCGAGACGGTCGCGCGATGGGCGCGAAACGTCCGGCAAGAAATCCGGCGAAACATCTCGCGTCATGTCCGCGCAACGTCCCGGCAATGGCCGGACAGTGGCAACCGCAATGCCGCTGAACGTCCGTCAAGACGACTCGCAAGACAGCTTGCCTTGCGCCGGATTTGGATTCGCAATGTCCGCGCCGGAAACTTGCGAGACAACTCGCAATACAGCCGCGCCGCAGTCCGCGCAATAGTCAATCCAACATCTTACAAGCAACTCGCCGGATTTCTCGCCGTCAGCTTTTAACCATGACATCCAAAAAATTATGAACACACCAACCACACCAACGCTCGATCTGGAATCGCTGCGGAAAGCGATTCAGGAATTCCGGCCTAATCCGCATCGCGTCCCGTTCAACAATCTGAAACCACTCCATGACGCCATCGTGGAATTGCGAGGCAAAAATGCGTCCTATTCCATCATTGCTGAATTGCTGATACAAAATGGAGTAAAAACCAGCCGGGCGCGGGTAGCCGAATACGGCCGCATCATCCTGGAAGACGGCAAAAAGCGCAAACGGCGCAAACGGGCGAGAACCGCACCCGCCGTCAATGCTCCGACCACTCCTCAAAGTGCGCCCGCCGTAGCCGCAAAACCTGCGCCGACCACGGCACCCGCAGGCAATATCACGCCGCCCCCAAAAGAAGATTCTCCATACCGTTCACGCGGACCGCACATCGCCAACGTGAGAATGATGAGTCCAGAGGAAGCCAAAGAATTCAATGACAGCCTGAAATCAAAACCACCAGCGAGCTAATACAACCCGGAAAGCAATTCGGCGATGCGCCGGCACCGAAACCGGCACCACATTGCTTCCGGCCAGTGAATTGAATTATTAAACTATGGTCGAAAGCCGTCAAATCCCGGCAAATCAACCTTCCGCTTGACTGGCATCACCTGTGATGTCATTTTATACTGCATGGAAATCGTGCAAGACACCAATGTCTTCGTCGCCGCCCTGCGCAGCCAGGAAGGCGCGAGTGCGGAGGTGTTGGATCGCTGTTTGGCGCGCGACGATCAGGCCGTCATGGGCGCAGCCCTGTTTGCGGAATATGAGGAACTGGTGCAGCGGGACAGTTTGTGGCGGGACGTGCCAGTGACGGCGGCGGAACGCGAGGCGTTATTGGACGATTTTTGTGCAGCGGCAATCTGGCAGCCGATTTATTTTCGCTGGCGGCCCAACCTGCCGGACGCTGACGACGACCACGTTTTGGAACTGGCGATAGCTGGTGGCGTGGAACATCTGGTCACGCACAACACGCGCGACTTTAGCCGGGGCGAACTTAAATTTGCCTCGCCGCGCGTGGTGACACCGGCGCAACACCTGAAAATTGTAAAATGAAAACCATTCCTTATCGTTGTGATGATTCACGGCACAAAGCGTTGCTGGGCGCGGCGCGATCCACCGGCACGAGCGTGCAGCGGCTGTTTGACAACTTTGTCACGCATGTCATTACCGAGCGGCAGGCGGAAGCCCGGTTTGTAGTGCGTCAGAAGCGCGGCAATCCGGCGCGCGGTCGGAAGTTGCTGGCTGAAATCCGCCAGCGCGTCGCGTCTCATGCCAAATAATGACGACCGTGACACTCCCAGCGTGAAGCCTTAATCGCCATCGGTCTTTGGCGAAGCGAGCATCGTCAAGGTGGACCGCCGCGCAGCGAGGAGGACCTTGACGACGCGCAGCGAGCCATACCATGAGAGGGCGATTCACGCGGAGTCGGAATGTTGAAAGGTGTTGAACGGAGTTTAGCTGCGTTGAATTGACGGCGGGGCGTTCGCGCAAATTTCGCGCAACATTCGCGTCTGCGGTCGTGGCCTCAAGCTGTGCTAAGGGAAGATGTCTGACGGTAAATTTGCCGTTTTACACCAGCGTCATTGCTGTGTGTATCACAGTCGGCAGCTTGGTCGCTCCGCTGTTACGCCCGCCCGCTTGCATCGCAAGGAGAATAGAGTCCGTCATCAAATCAGGTTTCATTCGGTCGCCGGTGCGTCACTTCATCAGCGCAGCCTTACGGCGTTTTAACCGGCGGCGTTTGACGCACGCCACAGACTTTACTCCCGGCAGCCGTATTCGCCGTCAGAGGCGGGGTAAGTGTCATGCCGCAAAATTCTATTTTAACCGCTCACTTCCCGGCGTGCTGGCGGTCAGTTCAACGGCTGATTCCGGCGACGTGGACGGCTGACGTTGAACCGTGTTGAAAGCCGTTTAATGGCGTTGAACCGGAAGCGGCAAATTGCGACAACTGCCAGTGAACAAAGGCGACAAAAAGCGGCAAGTTCATTGCCGCCTTTTGTCGCTTTTTGCCGCTCGGGTTTTGCGCGTCTGCTCTGACCTCTACTGACGTAAGGGGATGGTGTCTCGTCACAAATCCTGTTCCCTGATGGTTCGTATCAACTCCGTTTCATGGTTGGCGTGAACGTAGGCGATTGCCAACGTAGCTGTCTGATTACGCGACACCGCTGAAACGTCACCGTGTCAAGACACGGACGAAGCCTTCTCGGGACGTGCCAAAAATGGAGAGCGGGATGGAAATCGTCTTCAAGGTTCCGTCACCAGTGACATTCGTGTAAGACTGCCAGCCTCCTAAAACCAAGTTGGTCCCGTATTGGACGGCATGGGTGAAACCGACTTGCGAGAGAAACTGAAACTGAAAATTCGTCCCGACGGTGTGCGGGATCAATAAATTGACCGTCAAGGGCACGGTCAGGGCGTTGATCAAATTGGTTCCATTCATCGTGCCGAGGCCGGTGCAAAGGTCGTAACCGTTGGTGGCGCAAAATAAATTCGGACTTGCCGACCAAGTGTTGCTGCCGCTCGTGACATCATGGAAAAACGCTGTGTAGTTTGTCCTCGCAGCAATGGCGTAGAGGGCTGGATTGATGAAGCCGGCACTCGGCTGTCCGTTGGCTGCCAACTGCTGATTGACCAGCGCCATGAAACCAGCCCACAACGGCGCGGCTGCACTTGTGCCACTATTGTCATCGAACGGATTATTGCTGTTGTTGTTACCATTGTTATAGATTTCATAGATGTAATCCGCACACGCCGCTACATCGGGAATATTTCTAAAATTGGTTGAACCTCCTCTGCCTGCCATATTGCTGACGTTCGTCTGCCAGCTTGGAATAGAATAATAGCTGCTGATACCACCACTGCTACCGACTTTTGGCTGATTTTGTTCTACAGCCCAGTTCCAAACTATTTCTGAAGCCCATGAATCACCTGCGCTATTCATCTTCAATGTTGTTCCACCAACTTGCGTGATGTATGGATTGCTGGATGGCGCATTAGCGACATTTGGATTATCAACGCCATTGACGGAATTGGAGCCGGTTGTAAAAGCTTGGCTGTCGCCGGACGCGTTGAAAAAAGTTTGCCCCACCGCATCCATGCTCATGAAAATTGCGTCTGTCGTGTTGGTGGGGCCATACCAACCCCAAGAGCAACTCAAGTTGAGTATGTTGCTGCGGGCAAGCATTTGATTCAAAATGTCGTTCGGATTGGCATTATTTTTTCCTATGAAACACACAATACTGGACAGGTTTGGAGCAATCGCCATTGCCATTTCAATGTCCAATTCGAGTTCTCCGGCGCTTCCACTTTGGCGGCCATTAAACGGAGGAATATACACAGATCCAACCTGAATATTCGTCCGTCCGTCACCTGCTAGGTTTGCATAATTAAAAATGTCGTTAGTATAAAAAATTGTGTCACTTAATTCGAACAACCCGACGCTTTGTCCAGCACCATTGAGCGTCGTTCCCGGCACATAGGCGTTACGAAAATCATTACCAAATAAATCGCCGGAACCATCGGGAGCATTGCCGTTTGCAACTTTTTTAGAAGTGGCGTGCGCGCCCTTGCTTTTTTCCCATTTTGAATGCGGCAGTGAAAAATCGCTTAAGCCTTCGATGTCAACCACCGGCATGGCCGCGTCCACCATCGGCTCGGTGTCCGGCGCAAAAAAATCGCGCGCCTCGGTCGGATGCCGGTATGTCCGCAACGTAATGTGAAACGCCTTTTCGACCGCCGCCGCCGGTCCGGTAACATCCAACACCAACCGATCGTCATGTGTCACGGCGATGGCAAGGCCGTTCGTCCGCGCAAAATTTTTGACCGCCTCGTAATCCTGCTCCGTCGGGCCAAAGCGCGCGGTCAATTGCTCCCGCGTCAGATAATGGCGAAAGTTCGGACTGGCCGGGTCGGAAACCTGCGCCACAAAATTCTCCAAGCCAGCCCGGTCGCGCAGCGGCAATCCGATGGCGAGCCATAATTCGTTCGTTGCCGCCAACCGGCCAATTGGTTGCAGGTGCAAGCGCGCTATCGCCTCCGGCACATGACCATGCAAAATCTGCTGTGCGGTCGCACATGGCATGATGCAAACAGTGCCAGCAATTGCCAAAACGACAATTTTGAGCCAGTTTGTTTTCACGGGTTTGTGAATGATTGCGTTAATGATTAAAACTCTCTCCATCCCGCTCGTCCACTTCAAACTGTTATCTGATGGCGACGAAATTGCGGGTGGTCACGCAACGCGAGTTGCGTGGATTGTGAAAAAAACGGAGACGGCCGTGTTGCCGCCTCCGCGATGTGTTTTCGCTGAATTATTTGCCCCCACTCGGCCCATTGGACCTTCCACCTCCCGATGGATTTCCTGGAGAACCGCTCGGCCATCCTCCCCCGTTACCTTGTCCGCGCCCGCCACCACCGCTGCCTTTGCCGCCACCACTCTTGCCACCGCCACCGCCTTTTCCTGCACATGCGATCATATGATTCCTTTGGTTATTACGTTTGGTTGATTTTTTCGCCACCCCTGAAACGCTAACGAGGTGGTGAAGTGTTCTTTCGTATTTGAGATCATGGCATCGGAATTGAATTGAACTGCTTGGTAAGTTCTTGGGCATGCTTACGGTTCCATTCCAAGCATTCTTCGGATATATCGTCTTTTGATTCTCCCGGATTTATGACAACGTTTTTGAGGATTTCCGACCTTTGTTCAGAAAGCATTTTTTCCCGCCGAGAAAATCGCTCTTTATCTTGTTCAAAGAAATGAGTGGCCTCTTTTACGCTGGTTCCCACGTCACGCATCATCGTCTCCAAATTAAAAGTTTGGCAAACCATTGCCATAAGGTTGCCCTCGAATTTAAGTTCGAGGCCAAAATTCGACTGTAAATCACAGGGAAGATCGGGGTTCCAGTCAATGTGCAAATACTTGCACAATTGATGCAGCCAGGCGTAGTTGGGTGGCGTATTGAGTTCAAAATGAGCCTCACACCAAATTGCCGCCATTGGGGCCGCATTCTTCAGCGGGATGATCTGCAAATTTTTTTTGATGGCGATAAACAACCCGGCACTGAACGGGCGAAGTGGCCGCCCTTTTCGAGATTCATATTCGACATCGCCAAGAATCACGCAGCCGTCGCGGTAATCGAGCAGCGGGTTGTTTACCATCATCAAGCGATAGACAGCCGTGTGATCGGTTGCGAGACCGCGTTCATTCAAGAATTCAGCGATTTCACGGTAGCTGTTTCCCTTTCTTCGCAGTTCCCAAATAGTTTCCAAATATGCTTCTAAACCTCGTTTTTCAGGGGCGGCTTTGGCCTGTTCGAGCATTTTGTTAGGAGTCATTGCAACAGATTACAACACATAGTTATTTAATGCAACACTTGTTTTTGTGAGTCCAAAGCCAATGACCTTTACCGCAATCTTTGATCAAAACCGGTCTAGTTAAGTTCGCCGACGGGAACGAATTTCGCCCACCGGCTTCGTGAATTGCGCCGCCGATGATACCGCTCCGTTCCGCTTGGCAAGGATGCTACGGGTCGGCTCAAAAAATCTCGCCGCTTCCGTTCCTCCTTGCCAATGCTCACGTCGCAAGCTGCGGCTGGTTAGGAATTCACGAAGCAGCCCTGCAAGCCTCTGGCTTGGGAGGCTGCTCAAATTATTGGTTGACAATTGTATCTTGTAAGATACTATGTAAGAAATATGGGATTCATTGAGTTTCCATTCATCGAAGTGCCGAAAGATTTACGCAAGATTGTCGGCGAGCCAACGCCCGGCACGCGCGCCTACCGCCGGGAGGGGACGCACGCCGAATGCGGCCAGTGGATTGAAGACCTCGGCTTGCATTACAAGGGCGACGTGGGCATCTCACCCGCCGGCGTAACCATGTTCGTGCCCGTCCAGCGCGCCGCCGTCCATAAGCGCATTAAGGAAGGCAAACTGACCGCGTTCTTTTTTTACATAACCCACGTTGAAAGCACCTTCTTCGGCACGAAACGCAAAGTCAAAATGCGTCCCTACATTCTGTTGTCCTTGAGCGAATGCAAGGCGTGGGTGGCGGAAATGAAACGCCGGATGGGTTATGTGGATGAGCTGGACGAAAGTTTGATGAAACAGCGAAAGAAACTCAAACCGGTGGCGGCGGCAGATGAACCAAAAACCACGAAAGAAGCCATGGAAGCCCTGGACTTTGCAGACATCGATCCGAAGGACAAGGGGAACCGGAAAGTCCGATATGATGAGCCATTGAGCACGGAAAACCGGCAACAGGATATGTTTTTACTGCTGGCCGAGGCGATGGCGGCGATGGCGTCCGACAAAACGAAGGCTGAATTTTATCAGAAGCGACTGGAACGAGGAATGGAATGGGATAAAAATGAAAAGCGATGGAAGTGGAAGGAGTAACATGAACACAGAGAATAAATTCAATGACCGGCTGATACGGTTGCCGGAGCTGGAACAAATTTTTGGCGTGTGCAAGCGGACGGTAAGACGGAAGGCGGAGAACGGCGAGTTGCCACCATTACGGCGGATTGGCCGCGCGGTGGGAATGCTGGAAAGCCAAGTCAAAGCGTATTTTCAAAGATTGAGTCAACCAAGTTAATCGAAAGGAGCATGAAATATGGAAGCCAGAATCTATAAAACAAAACGATTGCGAAATGGCAAGCGCGTGACCGCCCGATTATATCGGGCGCGCGTGAAACTCACCGGCGACAACAAGGTGCGCGACATTTCCCTCGGCGTCTCCGACAAGCAGGTCGCCCAACAGAAGCTCAACAAATTGATTCAGGAACTGGAACACGAATCGGCGGGATTGATTCCGGCGAAAGCTGAACGGGAGGCGGCGCAAAGTCCGTTGCTCGATCTGGTGTCGGAATATGTCAACGAATTGACAGTCCTGGGGCGGTCGGGAGACCACCTGCGCCATGTGGACAAGCGGCTGCGGCGGCTGGTGCGGGAATGCGGCTGGACGAGATTGGCCGATGTGACGCCCGCCTCGTTTCAAATGTGGCGCAAGGAGCAAGCCCACAAAGCACCCAAAACCCTGAATGAATATCTGGCCACACTCTCGGCCTTCTGGACGTGGCTGCGCAAGCAAAGCCGCGTAAGTGTGAACCCTTTTGAACTGGTGGAACGGACAGACACGCGCGGCAAGGAACGGGTTCAGCGGCGGGCGCTGTCTGACAAGGAAGTGGTTGAATTGCTCAAAGTGGCTGGCAAGAATCAACTGGCCTATATGCTGCCCCTGTATGCGGGTTTGCGGCGCAATGAAGTCAAAACGCTGCGCTGGTCGAATCTGGTGCTTGGCGAATCCGGTGGATTGCTGCGTATTCATGCTGCCGTGAACAAGAACCGGAAGGAACAGGCGTTGCCGTTGCATCACGAACTGGCCAAGGCGTTGCAGCAACAGAAACCGGCAGACAGCAAAATGGACGATCTGGTGGTGGCCAACGGCGTTCCGAAGATGAAGGAATTCCGGCAGGACTTGGCAAAAGCGGGCATTCCGTTTCTGGACGAGCGCGGACACCGCATGGATTATCATGCGTTGCGGACTACGTTTATCACCCGACTTTCGACCATGAAAGTGCATCCACGCTTGGCGATGGAACTGGCGCGGCACAGCGATATGCGGCTGACGATGAAGACCTACACGGACGCCGGGCAACTGCCGTTGCGCGAAGTGATGGATGGTTTGCCGGGTTTTGGTGAACGCGCTGACTCCCGAATAGACTCCCGAAATTTAGGCCCGACGGGTCAAACCGTGTCACCTTCTGTTCCCGATATTGGGGCGATGAAAACTAAAAATAGCCCTGTAACCACTGGCGAAAGTCATTGTGACACACAGCTTGTCACCACGAGTCACGAAAAGTCAAAGTGGCGGAGAGAGGGGGATTCGAACCCCCGATACGACTCCCCACTTCAAATCTGCGCTTTTATTGGCAAATCAGCGTCAAAAAACTTGCTCGACACCTGCAAACGTTGCCACTATTGTTGCCACTAGAATTATACGAAAGGCACATCATGGCATCTCTCCGCAAAAAAGACCGCTCGCCGTTCTGGTTCGCCTGCTACTCGCTGCCGGACGGTCGCCGCACGCAACGCAGCACCGGCTCCGAAGATAAGCGCAAGGCGCTCACCATCGCAATCAAATACGAGGACGCCGCCCGCGAAGCCGCCGCCGGTCGCTTCATCGAATCGCGGGCGCGCAAAGTCATCGCCGACATTTACACGCTCGCCAACACCGAAGTTTTGCCGAACTCCAACACCCGAGCATATTTCAAGGTCTGGCTTGACCGAAAATCGCTGGAAGCCGATGCCGGCACTCACGAACGCTATACCGGTATCACCAATCAATTCCTCGAACACCTCGGACGCAAGGCCGATTCGGACATCAAGAAAATCACCCCGACGGATGTTGCCGGATTCCGTGATGCCGCCGCCACGCGCCTGGCCGTCAGTTCGGCCAATTTGATGTTGAAGATTCTGCGCTCCGTTTTTACCGCCGCCCGCCGTGAAGGATTGATTGACGACAATCCCGCCGAACGTGTGACCACCTTGAAGCGGCGGTCGGATTTTGAGCGCCGTCCGTTCACCCTCCCGGAATTGAAACGGCTGATGGAACTTGCGGATGATGAATGGCGCGGCATGATTCTTTTCGGGCTCTATACCGGCCAACGCTTGGGCGACATTGCCACGCTGACAAAAGAGAACCTTGATCTCGGCAGCAAAGAAATCCGATTGACCACCGGCAAGACGGGACGGCGGCAGATTCTGCCACTCGCCGAACCACTGCTTAAATTCATTAAAAAGCTCCCTGCCAGCGACGATCCCGCCGCACCGCTTTTCCCCCGCGCCCATGCCGTAGTGCAGCGGCAAGGTCGTGCTGGAAATTTGAGCAACCAGTTTCACAAGATTCTTGTCGCTGCCGGATTTGCCGACAAACGCAGCCATCACAGCACCGGCAAGGGCCGCAATGTCTCCCGTGAACAAAACGAAATCAGCTTTCACTCGCTGCGCCACACGGCCACCACCTTGCTTAAATCGGCAGGCGTGTCGGACGCCGTGGCGCGGGAATTCATCGGCCACGATTCGCCAACCGTGTCCAAGCAATACACCCACATCCCCACCGACACCCTCCGGCAGGCGGCAAATAAACTGCCGGATATTTTCAAATGAAAGACGGGGCAGATGCCCGGTTTAATTGAAATGACCATGGCGACAGTTGATTAACAATGTCTGGCATAGCGGACAGCCATTGACATTATGACTGATATGGCAGACACTATAATCATGTCGCAACCAGTCGCATCCATGCCGCTGCCCGCCGAACGTGCGCTTCGCAAGTTGGGGCGTGACCTCGCGCTCGCGCGGCGCAAGCGCGGCATCGCCACGAGTGACATGGCCGCGCGTCTCTTTGTCAGCCGTGATACGCTGTGGCGGCTTGAACGTGGCGACCCGACCGTCGCGCTCGGAACCTTGGTGACGGCCGCTTTCATTCTTAATCTGCACGAGCGGATCGCAAATCTGGCCGCGCCCGCCAGTGATGATCTTGGCTTGAGTCTGGATGAGCGCCGTTTGCCGCAGCGGATTCACCGCACCAAAACATGAGCATGGAAGTCCATATTGATTGGCAGAACGAAACCTGCTTGGTTGGGCGGCTTCATGCCGCTGATCGAGGGTCATCCGTCTCGTTCGAGTATGACGCCGAATGGCTTCAGCGTGACGACACCTTTGCGATTGATCCGACCTCGCTCCCCTTGCAACGTGGAGTGCAACATGGGACAACGCTTTTTGGGGCGATACAGGATTGCGGACCAGACCGTTGGGGTCGCGTCTTGATTGAGCGGGCCGTCCGCAAAAAAGTTCTCACACAAAAGCCGTATCACGAAATTGATTATGTGCTGGCGCTGGACGATGCGTCGCGCATCGGTGCGCTGCGCTTTCGCCCTGATGCCGCCAGTCCATTTCTCGCGGCCACCAGTGGGAAGCTGCCGCCATTGGTCCGGCTCAGTGCGCTGCTTCACGCCACGAACGCAATTCACAGCGAGACGGAAACCGCCCAGGATTTGCGCTTCTTGCTTGGCGCAGGTTCGCCGCTCGGCGGTGCCCGACCCAAGTCCGCCGTCGCCTTGGCCGATGACCGGCTGGCCATCGCGAAGTTCCCAAAGCCCGATGACATCCGCGACATCGCGGCGGGCGAAATTCTTGCTCTTACGCTGGCGGAACAGGCCGGCATTCAAGTCGCGGAACATCGGCTCGTCCCGGTGGGCAGCCAAAGCGTCGCCATCATCACCCGCTTTGATCGCACGGGAAAAATCCGCATCCCATTTATTTCTGCCGCCAGCTTGTTAGGACTGCCGCAAGGCGAGCTTGGTGCCTACACCATGCTGGCGGATGGCATCCGTCAATTCGGAAACGATGTTGCTGGCGACCTCCGAGAATTATGGCGTCGCCTCATCTTCTCGCTGCTCGCCAGCAACTACGACGACCACCTGCGCAATCATGGTTTCCTCATGCACGAACCGGGACGCTGGTCGCTCTCGCCGGCCTACGACCTCAACCCGGTGCCGGAAATGGATCGTGCCCGCGTGAGCAAGACCGCCATCACTGAGGGGCAGGAAGAACCGACCATCGCCGGTGCGCTGGCAGCCGCCACCCGTTTTGGTCTCAAGGCTGCCGAGTCGAAGAAAATTTTTCGGGAAGTGTTCACTGTCGTTGCTGGCTGGCGGAAGATCGGTCGGCAACTGCGCCTCAAGGCGGCCACGCTCGACTCTTATGCCAGTGCCTTTGAGCATTCGCTCATGGATGAAGCCAGACACCTGATTGGCAAATAACTCCGATTCGCCGTGACCAACGCGCTTTCCTGCTCCACTTCACCGGCCGCTGTTCGGCCAAATCCCCTCACGACCGCGCCGGTTCCGTTCCGCAAAAAAGCGCGCCCGTCACGAGCCGCATTTCAACTGCCGAATGATCGGCGGGCTTCCGCCTGCGGTTCCGCGACGGTCGTTTCGCTGCGGCTCCGTTCCCTCCGTCTCTCCGCCTCCGCTTCACTTTCCCGTTCGCCGAACCGCAGGCCGAAGTTTCGGCGGTCATAATGAATCTATTACATAAAAATGCGCAGCCTCGTTCCATCGCAATTGGCTCTGGCAGCCGGTTTCATAAAGATCCATTTTCGTTCGGCTAATTTTCCAGTTGGAGCGTTGTGTGCTGCCGGTGATGCAGGTTAGAGCCGATTAAAGCACGATGCGGAACTCGTTGTAGTGCTCCTTTTCGCCAGCTTCAACAAGCCCCCGTCTGGCGAGTTGGCGACATGCCTGCAAAACTTCCCAAGGAATCAATTCCAGCTTATCCGCGAGATCATAATACTTGGTGAATTGATCCGGGCTGAGATTGTTAAGCACCGTCTGTTCCAACTCGGCAGAAACCGACCAGCTATCGCTACCCTCCGCCTCCCAACCGCTGCACCAGTAAATGTTGTTATTCCAGATTATGAAATGCGATTCACAAGCGGTGTCCCGCCAATATGATGGGTAAAGGCTCATACCATATTGGTTGCGATAGTAACGCCATGCCTTTCCCACGCGATTATCAACATTTATGAGAAGATCGTCACCGCAACCGCACGGGCAACGCAAAACTATTAGTCGCGGCTTTCCCCTTTCGACAATTACAAACTCGCCACTGTGCTTTAGAATTGGTCCGGCAGCATCCCGCGTTTCGATCTTGCCTCGAAACAGGATTTTATTAACGCGGATTTTCACGCTGCTACTCCTTCATTTGGGGCTTCTTTCGTTAAGCCCTTGACAATTCGTTCGGCCACGACAAGTGCGAAGCAATGGCGGTCGAATGCCAAAGTTTTAGCGGTATCTTCTTCGAGAGTTTCGATGTCCAAGCGGGCGTAACGCATCAGATAGGTTGCTAACATAATCTGTGCTTCCATGCCGCTTCCTTCGCACGCCAAAAGGACGTGTCGCAGTTCGCGCAATGAGCGGCGCAGCCAGGACGACGATCCCGGCTTATTCTCAAAAAGTGCAGGCGGTCGAAGATTCATTGCGTTGACCGGGTAGATTTCGTCAATGAACTGCTGCCATTCGGTGAAATCATTTTCAGTTTCCCACGAGTCGGTCCCGAACATCAAACTGACTTCGAGCGTAGCGGGGTCGGCGGTTAACGGGCCGTGATTAGCAGAGCCAAAGTCTATCAAAATGGCGTCCCCGCCTCTTACCATCACGTTGCCGGTATGCAAATCGCCATGATTTGGTCCAATAATACAAGCGAGTGGCCGCGCCGCAGCCGCTATTCTGTCATGCAATTCTCGAGGCGTTGCCGTCAACCCAAGTGCCTGGGCGCGGGCGACAACTTTTGCTTTTGCAGTTAATTCGTCAATTTTGATGCGACCTGTTGCGAATCTTTCAAGCCAGCCGTTTTCGGGCTTTTTTCCAGATGCAAAAGGCTGCAAGCGGAAATTCTTTAGCGTCGTTTCAAATAATGAGAATACCGAACCTATTCCGTGGCCAGACTGGAGTGCTTCGCGCAGGGGGACAGCGTCATCAACAAAATTTCCTATGAGTGCCGCCTTTGAGCGGGTTGCGACGCAACGCTGACGACCAATGTTTGGCCTGAGATTGAACGGAATGTAATGCTCTGCATACATTCCGTAGTTAAACTTTTCCGTTTCCACTTCATTTGGTTTTGCAATTTTGGCGAAAAAGGGGAGCGGTAAAGGCCCAACCTCTGACTGCTTCATCCATGCGTGGACTCGAAAGACCGACATCGAAACCTTTCCGCCTCCTATTGGTTCGAGGTAAATTCTGTCACAATCGTAAAAGGCCCGATGCAACAACAACCTGTCGAGGTCGTCCAACTTGACGGTCGGAGGTTCAATTTGAAGCGCCCCTGGAGAAGGAGCGATCCGGTGCCGGGCAATATATTCTGCGGCGTTTCCCAACGCGCTCAGCACAAATATTCGAGAGCCAGAGGTATCCTTGTATTTCTTCTGGATTGTTTCGGCTCGATTGAATTCTTCGTCGGAATGGACGATTGATGCCAAAACCAAGCCGTGGTCTTCGGCGTGTGGAAAGATTTTTTCACAGCATTCTCTTAATACGCTGAACTGACCTGGAAGACCAGCCACGACCAACCCCTTTGCGAGATTAAAATATTTCGGCGCATCTTCCACCGTGACTGGATAAAGTTCATCACCTCGCTCGGTGAAGGGTCGTTTGTCGAGCTTGAAATCGCCGATGACTAGCACCGTATGGCGGTCTGGAAATTCCATTTTTCAATCCGTGCGTGCTGGCAAGGGCCATTCCTCGGATCGTGCAATCGCGCCGTAGGATGAACAGACGATGCAGGATGGGTGCTGCGAACACCGGGCGGCCCGTGAAACGCCGGTCATGGCGTTGTAGTTCACAAAGCGAGCCGAACCCGGAATTCCTGTGCAAGCATTGAGGAACATCGTAACCGCCATAGACGCAATTGTTGCGTTTAGGGAAACGACCGCTGGTGCTGGCTCGGTGTTTCCCAAAATGTAGGGGTCTGCTTGGCGTTCAAAATCGGTGAGCAAATCCCGACGAATTTCTTCGGGGTCCAGTAGATTGGCGCACACCATGCAAGCCAGGCCCGGCGCGAGCATTTGGGTTCTACCAGCCACATGCGTTACTGTGCCTTTGTCAACCGCGATGACGACTCCCATCTCAATCATGGGAATTAGGTATTGATAAGCGAACTGATTGAGGACAGCGCGGCTGCCGTGTGAATCAGTGCAGCAGAAGACAAAATCTGTGTCGGCAAGCATCCGCACTGAGCGGACTTTCAGCACGCTCTCTTGCCTTGTTTCAACGTGACTTTTGGGATTTATGCGCTGCGCAAATTTTTTTGCAACTTCGACCTTGGGCGAACCTATGTCCGATGGCGTGGCTCCAATCAGCCGGTTCAAGTTGCTTTCCTCGACAACGTCGGGATCGAGCAAAAGAAAATCCGTCACTCCAAGGTGGGCCAGTTCTTGGAGAACAATTGAACCGGTCCCGCCCAAGCCAACGATTCCGACCCGTAAGGATTTGAGGACGTTTTGGCCGGACGCGCCGAACGCACGGATTTGCCTGTCATAGCGGGAATGGTCAAGTTCGGTTGCCGACTTTCGGCTCCATGTGACTTCGGCACCGACGCTGATCACGTCAAGCTCCCGGCCCTTCCCAAGTTCACGTGCGATTGTGACTTCCGGCGTGATAAGCATTGCTGCGTGCGCCGCGTTCGGGACGCGCTGTTGAAGAAATTCCATTAGCTGTCGCTCGCCGTCATCGTCGATCTGCGAAAACTGATTCATGGGAAACGGATGAGTATGCACAAAAACAAGCGACTCATTATTTTTGCGTGCTCGTTGCGCGGCCTCGGCCACGAATTCAGGTTTCAACTGCGCTCTGATCGTGGTGCGGATAGTATATGCAGAAGAACTTGGCTCCTTGGTTTCCCGAACCACGATTCGGGAAAGTTTGCCCTCGATCTCAACGGAACGCCCGAACAGAATTGCACAAGATTCGTCCTCGCATTCGAGCAAATCGCTTCGCAAACGAGACAACATTTCTTGTGTGAAAACCAGTCTGCTCATCGGGGGTCATGAAGTCGGCGTTTAATGACGTAAAGATATGTTAAAAGGCTGTCATTGTTCGGGTTCCAGGTCGCGACATGCCACGAAAACCACAGGTGGGCACCCGTGGCATAGGGAAGCGGGGTCTGGCCGGTGTTCATCGGTGGATTACCGCTTTTTAGGCGAAGGTCGGCGTCCGCCCAAAAGCAATCTGGCCGGGCGAGCGGGTAGCCAACCGGGGCGATGAATTTTATGTCAACCCGTGGCTTCGACCAACCGTCTGGAAGCTCGTAAGCCGGGACGCTGATCAAGTGCGAGCCGTCGGGCAATGCCTGTATGGATGCCTGCGCTACAGTGCCACGAAGCACTTCAAACTGCTGTTGAGTGGGGGTCATGCACCGCCGAAGCTCGCCGGTGGAACTGTGTAAAAACGTTTAGGTTCCTTGTCGTGCTCGAAAGAGACTGTGGTGTCGTCGTTTATCAGTTCGTCTGGATGCTTGCCGTGGCCCTCAAGATAAAGGGCGTAGGTGCGTTTTGCCTCTGGAAGTTTTGATTTAATAATACGCCCTGTCGTGTGGGCGCGGTCAGATTCATATTTTTCGCCGTCCACGAAGTAAATGTAAACCTTGTGTTTAGCCAAAAGGTGTTTCGGCCCGTCTTTCAACGAAACCTGCGTGTCGTCATGAACGGGGTGCAAATGTTCGTGGCCCTCGTGCTTCTCAATTAGAAACAATTCAATGTCGTGCTTCTCCCCACGCAAATGGGCTTTAATTTCCTTGCCGGTAATGTGTGGTTCATGCCATTCGTAACGCTCATCGTTTACGAAATAGTGAAACTTCGGTTTTTCGTGTTCGTTGCTCATACGTGTCCGTTCGTTAAATCGTTCTGGTGGTAATTCGACTCACCCAATCGTGCGAGTTCGGGGAATAATAGAACCAACGGCGGTGCAAGTAAACCGTTTTGAAAACCGGGCGCGGGCCAGACAGGGAAGCGTCCTGTCTACCGTGATCCGGTTCTTCCGGCTAAATTCAATCGCCTTGCCCCGTCTTTTTGTTGGCTGGTTTCGCCTCGGTCACGACGATGCTCTGGATCAAAGGCGCGCCATCAGCGGGCGGAAGTTGATAGTTGGATGACACTTTGGCGATGAAGGCCAGTTCCTTTTTCTGCATCGCGATCAGAACCCGTTTCAGATTTTTTCCGCTGACCAAGACTTCATTCATGGCGAAAACCAGCCGGAGGTGATGTTCTTTGTTTTCAATCTTGAGTTCGCCCTGAAGAAACTGATTGAACGGCAGCAGCAGCCAAAGCTCGCTGGAAAGCTCCACGCGCAATCCGTCCGCCTGTGTATCACTCGCCCAGCATTCGGGAATTTTTGTGCTCATATTTTTGATTGGATTGATGTTTTTTATGTTCGGATTTTTTCAAACGGCAAAGCGTGTCCGCCACTTGTTCGCCAAAGCGCAAAAGATAACCGTGCAACTTGTCCCAAAGGTGCAAACCGGGTTGTTGATTGAAATCCCTGCCGAATTCAAACGCCAGTGGCCGGTGACCGGATCGGGCTACGTTTTCCCGTAGCTGTTCCGGGTCGGGCGTGAAAATACGGATGCCGCGCCGTCCGCGCGAGATGGTCACATACCACTGCTGCGCGTTGGTCGCGGCCTTGACGGTGGAATCGGAAAACAGAACGTAATCCACGGTTTTGCCTTGTGAGCCGTAGGAGGTGACGGCGTAGCCGGGCAGAAATTCCTGGAAACTTTTATCCAAAACACGGCCATCGGCCAGTTGAATGGAGCCATCAGCACGGACGCATTTCACCGTGGCCAGTTCACCATTGGTGACCCGGCGCCCATCGGCCAGCACACGATTGGCCTTGAGATGCAGGCGGTCGTTCTCGGCAACGGGAATTTCCCGCGACCGGCAGACGGAGATTTTATCGAGCAGCTTGATGGGGACCGTGATGAACCGTCCAGCCACTTCAACCAGGATGCCTGACTTCACGATTCCGCCCAATTTCCCGGTCGTGCCCGGCTTGGCATCCCGCACCTTTTGATTGAACACAATCACGGCATCCGGCGGATAAAATCGTTCATCCCGCTTCTGCGCGTTGGTCAAATCCAGTCGGTCGAGGATTTGAACGGCGGCATCCGCCGCGCCGAGCAATCCTTTAGCCTTTAACGCCTCGCGCACCTGCGAATTGACTCGATGCACTTCACCCCATGTTTGCGAGACCACTACCGCACTCGCCGATTGTTCGATGATGCGAACGTATTCATCCGCCAGTTTGCCGGCCTGTTCGCCCAGACCGCACGTCACAACGGCACTCATCTTCGCCAGTTGTTCATACGATTCGGTCAGTTTGCCAGACGCCGCCAATTCGACCGCCTTGCGATACTGTCGGATGACTGCACGTTCCTTTTTACCACGGCCCCGCGTCGGGTCCTGCCGCCGGATTTTATGCAGTTCAACCGGGCGAATGCCCGAATGCCGTTCAATGGCCAGCAGCGCATCGGAAGCCTCGACCGCTCCATGCTGGCGCGTGTCACCTGACAGCACCAACCGGGCATTGCGTTCACAAACCAACCGGATCAATTCGAGCATTTGTTTTCCACCAATCTGACCGGCCTCGTCCACCACGACGACTGCGCCCTCGGCCAGTTCACGCTTGAGCAGGAAATTGGCAACCGTCGTGGGCGATGGAAACCCCGCCGTCTCCATTTCCACCACCTGCTGGCGTTGCGGTGCGAGGACGACCACGCCCCGGCCTCCGTCGCGGATTTGTTCGACCAATTCACGCAGCACAAAACTTTTGCCGGTGCCTGCGCCGCCGCGAAACGCCGATACCCGGTCTATGGTCGAAACCAGATCGGTCAGCGCCTTGCGTTGCTCCTCATCCAGTTTCGGATTCGGTTGACGGGGATTCCAGACGAGCGGATAACATTCGCCGACACCGGCTTTGACCGTTTGCACAATTTCCATTTCACATGACAGAACCTCATGCAAAGTGATTTCATTCGGTCGCTCCTCGTTGCGGATATAATTTCGCCGGCGGGAGAATTCCATGAGTTCACCCAAGGAAAAATCTTCGCCACGCGCCCGCTCCAACGCCTGCTGCCACATCTGGCATTCCAGCACGACGGACCTGCGCTCGAACAAATGTTCTTCCGCCCATTGCACGGCGTCAGCCAGGCCGAGACGTTCCCTGACGGCAAAATTCTTTTCCGTTCGGCTGAAGAGTTGGCGCAATGAATCGCGTTCGGCTTTGCTCATCTGGCCAGACCACAGCAATTGCAATTCTTCCCGGCTCAAATCATTTTGCTTCCGACTCCGTTCATCCCCCGCCAGCCGTTCGCGCAAGTCATTGATGTTGGCACCGGCCATTTCTGGTTTCTCCGCAAGCAATTTTGCCACCGCCCGGTCAATCTGCCTGTCTCGTTTGGAAAAACGTTCGCAGAGTTCCTCGGCGACACCTTCGATCTGAAAATCACCGCTGATCCGGTTGCGAATCGAATAGCCAAAAGAACGTAATTCGCGGGCGAGTTCATGGTAATAAGCGTTCTCGGCGAATTTTCGGGCGCGTAACAGCTCGTAATTTTGGAGCGCCTTCCAGCGATTTTCGGCAGCATCAAAGGTTGCATTGAAGACAATGCAATGGGTGTGCAGGTGCGGATCAAGGGCGCGCGACGTGTCGTGCGTGAACAACGCCGCCGCAACATTGCCAGTTTGCCGGTCAAAATTTCTGCCACCCGCCCGGACACGCGTGGAGGCAAACGATTCAAATTCACGCAAGGCCGACCGCACGGCGCGATTATGCGCCTCAACGATGCGAACGTCTTCACCGGCCAACGCGACCAGGGAAACGGATTTCGGTGGCGAAAACGTGAAGTCGTAAAATATCCGGCGATTGGCGGCCTTTTCGCCATCTTCGACCCGCGTTGTGTTCAGCCGTTGTGTCAAAGTTTCACCCGTGGCCGGATGTTGGTTTTCACAAAGCCGGATGAATTCATCGGCCATAACGTTGCCGGACAACCCCAGCCGTTCACTTCCCAGCCCAAACCATTCCCCCATCACTTGCTGTCCCTCGGTGTAATAGTCGCCAACACAAAGATGCTCCTCAAAGTATTCCTTCG
>Ga0302265_1000870_pt1 | contig 19080 bp, 16 predicted proteins | sample III_Bog_E1_1_FD_194556 | JGI IMG/M metagenome (GOLD analysis project Ga0302265, IMG submission 194556) | Peat permafrost microbial communities from Stordalen Mire near Abisko, Sweden - III_Bog_E1_1 | ecosystem: Environmental > Terrestrial > Soil > Wetlands > Peat | place: Sweden: Abisko...
TTTGCTTGTTGTGCGGGTTGGCGATGGGGAGCGAGAAGTAGACGCGGCCGGTGATGCGCTCGTAGGCTCCCGCGTCGCCAAATGTTTTGCCGTCGAGGACGTCGGCTCGCGTGGTGACCTCCACGCGGACAACCCGCGCCTGGAGTGGAAAAGCCGTCAGTAACAGCACAAACACAGAAAAGATCGATCTGCGGAGCAAATGCATGGAAGGAAGGATAGCACCCGTGCTCCGGGCCTGAAGCTGCTCTTGTTGAGGCGCCCTATTCAGCTGCCTCGACCCACGTTGTGGGTACGCCGCCCCTGCTCCCTCCGTTTTCTTATGCAGGGAAGAGGAATTTGAGCATGGGGCGCACGCGCCGCGCCCAACTGGCTTCGTCGTGCGTGCCGCCGTGGACTTTTTCGAAGTGCAGGGTTTCGCCGGGGACCCAGTGGTTGGCTTTGAGGCGGCGGTTCAGGTGCTCCACATCGTGGAGGGTGCGGCGGCCTTCGTGGTCGCCTACATCGAGCCAGACGCGGGGGCGATCCCAGATTTCCGGGGCGCGCTCGTTCAGGTAGCCGAGGATGCTTTTGTGGTTCCACCAGACGCTGGGCGAGAGCACGGCGAGTTTGCCGAACCAGGTGGCGTAGCGCAGGCCGAGGTAGAGCGAAACCAAGCCGCCGAGGGACGAGCCTCCAAGCCCTGTAGACCCGCGATCGGTGCGGACGCGGTATTGCGTGGCGATCCAGGGCAGAATCTCGCGTGTGAGGGTGAGGCCGTACTGCTGGGCCTCGCCGCCGCCCATGCGCCGGTCGGGCTCGTGGGTGTACTCGTGCAGACGGCGGTTACCGGTGTTGTGAATGCCGACAATGATCAGCGGCTCAACCTCGCCGGCCTCGATGGCGGCGTCGGCTTGTTCGCGCACCTCCCAGGTGCGGCCGGGAACGTAGGAAGTGCGGGGATCGAAGAGATTCTGGCCGTCCTGCAGGTAGAGCACGGGGTAGCTGCGTTCGGGCTGCTCGTCATAGCCGGGCGGGAGGTAGACGATCAGGTCGCGCTTGTCAGGCAGGTAATGGCTGGGAAAGCCGCGATGCAGGCGCAGGCGGGGATGGAGCGTGGGCTCACCGGAGGCAAGCAGGCCCTTGGGCAGGTGCGCCCAGGGGTTGTCGTCCGGCTGATGGTGTTCCAAATGCAAGAGTGTCTAGTCCTTTAGCTCTTATCGGCAGATTCGTTAAGACGTTGCTGTTCAAAAACTTCCGCTTCGTTTGCATGACCTCTGCGGGTGATGGCCGGTGGAACGGGAAGCGGAGACGCACCTCGGGGGCTAAAGCCCGCGTTGATTAGGCAGCGTTTATGGCACGACTGAAGTCGTGCCCTTTCAAAACCTGCCATGCAGAGAATTCAGCGACCCCAGGCTGTTACATTAACAAGAAATTGGCTGTTCTCCAAAACAGTGAACAGTGGGCAGTGAACAGTGGGCAGTGAACAGGGACGGCGGGAGAAAGCATGAATCGTGAGTATCACAAGTGGTGGTCGCCTCGGCTGGGGCGGGATATGGAACTGCTGGTGTTTGGTCATGCGGGGCTGCCGGTGATGGTGTTTCCCACCTCGGGCGGGAAGTATTACGAGTTTGAAGACCGCGGCATGATCGGCGCGCTGGCAGGCAAAATCGACGCGGGCGAGTTGCAGGTGTACTGCGTGGACGCGGTAGACAGCGAGAGCTGGTACAACAAGCAGGTGTCTCCGCGCTGGCGGATTGCCCGCCACGTCCAGTACGACGAATACCTGATTCACGAGGTGGTGCCGCTGGTGCGGCAGAAGAACCGCGACGGCCACCTGGTGTCGCTCGGCTGCAGTTTTGGCGGATTTCACGCGGTCAACGTGGCGCTCAAGCATCCCGACGTGTTTACCGGATTTCTTTCGATGAGCGGGGCGTTCGATCTGCGCAATTTTCTGGGCGGCTACTACGACCAGGACTGCTACTTCAACCAGCCGCTGGATTTTTTGCCCAACCTGGGAGATCCGTGGTTCTTTGACCATTACCGCCGCGCGAGCTACGTGCTGGCGACAGGGTGGGACGACCAGTGCCTGGGCCAGAACCAAAAGCTTGATGCCATCCTGAGCGCCAAGGGCATTCCCCATAAACTGTTCGTGTGGGACTCCAACAACTCGCACGACTGGCCGACATGGATGCGGATGGTGGATCAGTATCTGTAAAGCAGGGAACAGGGGACAGGGAACAGGGAACAGGGATTAGGCATTTGGGATTCGAAAACAACTGCTGCCGGCGGCTTGGAAAGAAAGAGCTGGAAGCTAAAGGCTAGAAGCTTTTTTGCGGAGCAAAAACGATGAGCGAACTGAATCCTTATGAGAAGTTTCTCGATGGCCGCGCGCTGGATACGATTCTGGCGGCGACACCGATGGAGATTGGACGGCTGATGCAGGCGATCGGTGCGGAGAAGGCCACCGTTTCACCCGCGCCGGGCAAGTGGAGCCCCGCCGAGATCGTGGCGCACCTGGCAGACTGCGAACTGGTCTTCGCGTTTCGCCTGCGGCAGACGCTGGCGGAGGATTCGCCGGTGATTCAGCCCTTCGATCAGGACAAGTGGGCGGCGACCTATCCCGGTGTGCAGGCCGGCGAGGCGCTGAGCGCGTTTTCAGCGAGCCGCGCCTGGAATCTGCGGCTGATTGGCGGAGCCTTGCCGGGTGCGGCCAAGCGGCCTGTCACCCATCCCGAACGCGGGACGATGACCTTCCTGACGCTCGTGGAGACCATGGCGGGCCATGACCTGAACCACCTGGCGCAGCTAAAGAAGCTGGCAGAGGGATGAAGGCAGGGAATAGGGACTAAGGGACTAAGGGAATAGGGACTAGGGACCAGGGACTAGAAAAGCCCTGCGTCACGTCCATTCGGCTGCATCCGCTGGGGCCACGCTTCTCAAAAACAATTCTTTTTGCGCGAGATTCGGCGCGTGGACCGTTCTGTGGTTCAGCACGAAGGCGATCTTGTGTTTGAATTGTGGGAACCATTTCCTCCGCGCCGGGGTCCAAGAGAATAGCATTCCAATCGGTTCGCCCGAGGAGGACATATGCGCCGAATTCTTGCAGGCATCCGCCCTGTTGCATTCACGATCATCGCTGCCGCGTTCACCCTCACTCTTGCCGCGCAGTCGCCGGCGGGGTCTGACACAAAATCCAAAGTCGTCGTGAAGACCACAAGTGCGGCCGGCGCGGCCTCCGTTCCGAATGCGGTGCGGGATCTACCGGTGCGCAAGGTGGTGCTCTACAAAAACGGTGTGGGGTACTTTGAGCACGCGGGTCAGGTGAACGGCAACCAGCGGGTGGCCATCGACTTCAGCTCGTCGCAACTGAACGACGTGCTGCAGTCGCTCACGGTGCTGGATGAGGGCGGGGGGCGCGTGGCCGCGGTCAACTACAACTCCACCACGCCGATTGAGCAGCAGTTGAAGACGCTGGCGTTGGGGCTGAAGGATTTTCCGGCGACGGTCGCCATCTACCAGTCTCTGCGCGGGCAGCGCGTGGAGGTGACCGGCGCGGGCGCTCCGCTGACCGGCAAGCTGGTCAATATTGAATTCCGCAAGGAGACGGACAAGAACGGCCAGACATCCGACGATCACAACTTCCTGATTGTCGAGACCGATGCGGGCGCGCTGCGTACGGCAGAGCTGACCGATGCGGTCTCTGTGCGCATGATTGACCCGTCGCTGCAAAAGCAGTTCGCCAACTATCTCGATATTGTTGCCTCAGCGCAGGACCAGCAGGTGCGGCACCTGGTGCTGGAAGACCGCGGCGCAGGCCAGCGCCAACTGCGTGTGAGCTACATCAGTGAAGTGCCGGTGTGGAAGTCGACCTACCGGATTGTCTTTCCGCGCGAGGCCAGCGGGAACACCACCACGCCCAGTGGCAATGCCATCATGCAAGGCTGGGCGGTGGTGGACAACACCGTGGGCTCGGACTGGGACAACGTGGAGTTGTCTCTGGTGGCGGGCGCGCCGCAGAGCTTCATCCAGCCGCTGAGCCAGCCCATTTATACGCACCGGCCGGAGATTCCGATTGCCACTGGGGAGCAGATTGCGCCGCAGACGCACCAGGCGGCGGAGATGAAGCAGTACGACCGCGTTGAACTGGCCGGAAAATTGATGAATGCTCCACCGGCGGTCATGGCGCCGAACGCATCGGAATCGGTAGTTGTGAATGGGCAGGCAATTGACAGCCTTGGCGTTGCCGGGATGGAAGGCACTGGCTCCGGCTCCGGGAGTGGTTACGGGGCTGGAGTTGGCGGCAATATTGGCGGAGGGGTGTTTCGCGCTGGTGGTGTCTACCGCGCTTCGGATGCGATCGCGGAGGGCGATGTTTCCACCAATGCATTCGACGATTTCTTTCAATACTCCCTCGCGCAGCCGGTGACGATTCACAAGAACGAGTCGGCGATGGTGCCGATTTTGCAGCAGGATTTGCCCGCGGAGCACGTGACTCTATGGAGCGATGGATCACGCGTTCCGCTGCGCGCGGTGTGGCTGGAAAACACCTCGAAGCTCACGCTGGATTCAGGCAGCTTCTCGATCTTTGAGAGCGGCGAGTTTGCCGGCGAGGGGTTGCTTGACCCGATTCATCCCGGCGAAAAACGGTTGCTCTCGTACGCGGCGGACCAGGCCGTGAAGGTGCATCGCGGCGGGTACATGGACACGCACACGCTGCACCACATCGCGATGCACGAGGGCGTGCTGGTGGAGCAGACCACGGACGTCACCGAGAGCACCTACACCGTGACCAATGCAGCCGATGAGAAGCGAATGGTGATTGTGGAGCACGCGCGCCACGGCGACGCGGTGCTGGACTCCGAGCCCAAGCCGGCGGAGACGACTGCGACCAGCTATCGTTTCCGCGTAGCTGTGGAGCCGCATCAGTCAGTGGATCTGCACGTGGGAGAGAAATCCACGCGCGATGAAAAGATTCGCATCAATGCGGATCAGTTTCGCGACGAATACCTGGTCAACGTGAGCAAGTACGCGCCGGAATTGGATGCGAAGCTGCGGCCGCCGATCGACGCGGAGACAGCCCTGGCCGATGTAAACAGAAAGATCCAGGAGAACGCAGAGAAGCAGAAGGCGCTGGCGGACGATGAGGCGCGCGATCGCGACAACCTGACCGCGCTCAAAGGCAACGATGCGGCCAAACGCTTTGTGGAGGAACTGAATCGTGCAGAGGACGCGATTGACGCAGCGCGCAAGGCCCAGGCTGATCTGGAGTTGCAGCGTACTGCCGCGCGTACGCATCTGGAGGAACTGATTGCCGGACTCTCCTTCGACACCGACGTGTCCGTGGTGACGAAGAGCGACCAGCTTGGCGACCGCGCGCCGAGAAGGTAAAGGCAGGGAACAGGGGTCAGAGATCAGAAGCGAGAGCCCGGTTTTCGGACTGCGAGCTTCGTGGATTCCGAGGTCTCAAAAGCGAGACATGGCGCGCCCGGCGTCACTGACCACTGACCACCGCCTTATTCGCTCCTCATCACCTTCTCAATAATCCGCGCGGTCGCGTCTTCATCTTCCCGCGAGGAGATCATCAGGTCGTAGAGGTGCGGATTGAGCCAGTACTTCTTGAAATACTCCTGCAGGTACTTGGCGCGTTCGGCATCGACGGAGCGGATGCGCTGTTCCACGTCGGCGCCTTTTGGCAGGCGCGCCCGCAGGCGCAGAATGCGCTCCTTGTGCGGCGCGTAGACGAAGACATGGTAGGCATCCGGCTTGTGCTGCAGCACACACTGCGATCCGCGGCCGACAATGACGCAGTTGCCGTCAGTGTGCGCCTTCTCAATGATCTTCTGCGAGATTTTCACCATCTCTTCGGCATCGAAGACGGCGTTGTCACGGAGTTCCAGGCCTGCGGCCAGGGCCGCGGAGCGCATGGCCTGCTGATTCAGGCGGCGCAACCACGATTCCACGTGCTCATCGTAGCGAAGAACGACGCTGGGATCCACGTGAGCGGCGTAGGCGATGGCGTCAATGATGTCCTTATCGAGCAGTTTCCAGCCCAGGCTTTCGGCAATTTTCTGGGCGATGCGCCCGCCGCCGCTGCCAAACTCCCTGTTGACGGTCAATACACGGTATCTCATGAAAAATGTCCCCCGGATAACAGATTCCCGTCGAGGGGCCTGGGGTTCAGGAGAGTTGAAGACTGCTCCGGAACGCAGGGTCCAGTCCGGCTCGGGATACGGGCATCCATGCTAGGCGGCAGCGAGCACGGCGTCAGTGCGAGGGGTCACAGAGCGAAAAGGCAGTCCGGTGCCAAAAACAAAACCACCCGCACGCAGGCTTCGCGCGGGTGGTCGCCAAGAGAGAACGGCAAACTGCAATTTTTGAGCCCTGAGATCCCAGCGACCGGTCCTCAGGGGCTAAAGCCCGACTCATTTTACGGGCTCTATTGGCCCGGCTGAAGTCGTGCCCTTGTTACAAAGCCTGCGAGAGATGAGTTTTTTGCGGCCGTTAAAAGCCATGGCCTTTCAAAACAGGTTGATGAGACAGCCTTAGTAGATGATCTTGAGGCCGAATTGCAGGATGCGCGGCTCCAGCGTTCCGGTGATGGTGCCGCCGGTGGTGGGTATTCCGGTGGTGGAGCTGGCGCCGCCCAGGGTGCTGCCTGAGGTGCCGCCGGGCAGGTAGAGATTGGTGTGGTTGAAGATGTTGTAGGCCTCGGCGCGGAACTCGACCTTCAGGTTGTCCACCGGCGTCGAGAACTTCTTGTCGAGGTTCAGGTCGGTCTCAAAGTACGTTGGCGTGCGGCCGATGTTGCGCGGGGCGTTGCCGAAGGGGCTGGAGATGACGTTGTTCACGGTGGTGGACGGGATGGTGAAGGCCGCGAGGTTCACGAAGTTGACGGCGCCGCTTGCCGCCTGGTGGTTGATGCAGGAGTGGCCGGAGTGGCAGTTCACCACGTCGTTGCCGGGGATGTAATTTGGCCGGTACTCGTTGGCTCCGCGATAGGTGGCAGAAATCTGCGGCGAAACCTGGTTGGCGGAACTGGGCGAGTAGAGGAGGTTGAAGGGCGTGCCACCCTGCATGGTGTTGATCCCGCTGATCTGCCAGCCGCCCAGCAGGGCGTCGACCGCCGAGCTGTCGCTGGACAGGTACTGGCGTCCGCGGCCCACCGGCAGGTCATACACCAGGCTGAGAACATCGGCAACGGGCAGGTTGTAGTCTGACTGTCCGAAGTCGGCGTTGAGGTTGTTGCCGTCTTGAGGCGAGGGGGTGATGCCTTCCAGTGAGGCCGACGCGTTGTCCAGGGCGTGCTCCCAGGTGAAGGAATTCAGCAGCGTCAGTCCCTGAACGAACCGCTGTTCATAGCGAACCTGGAGAGCATTAAAGGTGGAGTGGAACTCATTGAGCGCCTCGGTAATGTCGCCGTTGACGAAGTTTGCGCCTTCCTGGGTTCCCCATGCCTGGTAGGGGCGAATCCAGCCAATGTAGCCGGTTGGAGCGAGCCCCGCGGCGGGGTTCATCTGGTTGGCGTTGAGGAACCCCTGCAGCTTGAGGCCGCGGTTGCCGATGTAGGCCAGGTCAACGAGCGTGTTCTTGGCCAGCGATTTCTGCACGCTGAGAAAGTAGCTCTCGACGTAGCTGTCCTTGATGTTTTTGGGGATGTAGGTTACGTTGTCGGTGCCGGGGTTGAAGTTGGAAGCCACGGCGAGGTTGGCTGGAAAGCCGTTGTTCCAGGTGTTGAAGCAGGACGTCTGCGGGGCTCCGGACGCGCAGAAGGTGGTGCCCGCCTTGATTGGGCTGGGCTGCGATACCGATACAAACAGCGCGTTGGGCGCGTTGATGGGCAGAATGTCGCCCGAACCGGCGCGGGTGTAGTGGGCGAAGCTTGTGCCGTACCCGCCGCGGATGGCAATCGTTGGAGTGATGGCGTAGGCAAAGCCGACGCGCGGCGCGTAGTCGCCCAATGAAGGATTGACCAGTGTCTTGCCGTAGACGCCGCTGCCGCTGAATGGCGTCAGAAAAGTGCCCGCGGTTGCGCCCGGCGTGAGCGTGAGCATACTCAGCGTGGTCGGGTCGAAGTTGGAAAGGTTATTGTGCGCCTCGGAGTAGGGCTGGCCGTATTCCCAGCGCAGGCCAAGGTTCAGAGTCAGCTTGGGACTGACCCTCCAGTCGTCCTGGGCATAGAGGTTGTCCATGTTCTGGAGAAGGTGAGCCTTGAAATAAGTGGCCAGCGCATAGGCGCTGGGCGTGCCGAAGAGAATGTCGGCCCAATAGTCTTCAGGCCCGGTAGATCCAGAGACGGCGCTGTAGTCGCCGCTGTAGGTAAACGAACCGAAGAGCGGATTCGAGTCCTGCACTTCCATCCAGATGTGCTCGTATTCGTAGCCGAATTTGAGCGAATGCCTTCCCAGTATCCAGGAGAAATTGACCTTGGGATCGAGCAGCGAGGGATTCTGCCACTGCGGGTTGGTGCTCTGGCGGCCGAATGCCGTCAGCCCGCTGCTGCCGGTTCCCGTGGAGGGAAGGCCGCCGGCAACCGTCGGGTCGGTGGGCAGACCGGGAAAGGTGATCGCGTCGTCGCCGATCGACAGCGAGTACTTTCCGGCTCGCGTGCCGGAGAGCCCAAGACGCGCATCGAGTACCTTGTTGGCGCCGATAAGGTGGGTATAACCCAGCGCAACCTGCTGATCGAGAATCTTGATACGGCCGTTGGTCTGGCCGTCGAGCGGCAGGGGCAGCGTGGGATAGTTGATGCCGGTTTCCTTGCGGTCGCTGATCTTGAGAAACCAGGAGCTCTTGTTGCTCTGCTGGAAGTCGATGCGCAGGTTGCCCTTGTCGGCGTTGTCAGTGAAGGGCGCGTTGGTGGGGCAGTCGTTGGTGCCAATGCCGGAGGCCGCGATGGCCGCTGAGCCGGGCGCGATCTGGCACTGCGAGGGCAAAAGCGTGAAGAACTTCAGCACTTCCTGCGTAGTGGAGTTGACCGCGGCCAGCGGAATCGGCGTGTTGGCGGCATACGTAACGCCGCTGATCGGGTCCTTCACCGGGATGGTCAGTTCGGGGCCGGGCAGGCCGACACCGAGTTCGTTCTCGGTGGGAACGGTGAGTACTACGCTCGGCGTGAGCTTCTGCCGGAATCCTTCGTAATCCAGAAAGAAGAAGAGCTTGTCGTTCTTGATGGGCCCGCCAAAGTCGATGCCGAACTGGTTGCGGTCAAAGCCGGGCTTCACGATGGGATGAGTGCCGCTGACGGCGTGGATGTAGCCGAATGCGTTTAGGTCGGTATTGCGCAGAAACTCGTATGCGGTGGTGTGGAAGCCGTTGGTGCCGCTCTTGGTGGCCACGTTGACGGTGGCGCCGGCGGAGCGGCCGTACTCCGCGCTCTCGTTGTTGGTGACTACCTGGAACTGTGAGATAGAGTCCGGCGGCGGCTGAATGATCTGGTTGTCAAAGCCCTGGTTGCTTTCGCCGTAGGCGTTGTTGTCCATGCCGTCCAGCAGGAAGTTGTTGAACATGCTGCGCAAGCCATTCACGTTGTACGATCCCCCGCGGACCAGGCTGGTAACTGCGGTGGTCGTCTGCTCGGTGGGCGCCTGGCGCGAGCCCGTGACCAGTGCCAGCAGGTCAGAGTAGTTGCGGCTCACCAGCGGCAACGATTCGGTCTGGTATTCCGAAACCGACTCGCCGCGCTCGCTGGTCTCCGTTTCAAGTTGCAGGGCCACGTCGCTGACTTCCACTGTCGTCGCATCCGCGTTGCCCACCTTCAACGTCAGGTCGATGCGTTCACGGCTGGCCACCGAGACCGTGATGTTCCTGGCCTCGGCCGGCGCAAAGCTCGGTGCAGTTGCTTCAATGTTGTAGAGGCCGACGCGGAGCGAGGGAATCTCGTAGTCCCCGCTGCTGGTGGCTGAGACGTGGATGACATTGCCGGTATCGATGTTGGTGACGGTGATCGCGGCATTGGGAACCGCGGCGCCGGTGGCGTCATGGATGGAGCCGATCAGGCTGCCGTCCTCGTACTGGGCTCTTGCGCTCGTGCCACAAAGTGCGATCGAGAGGCCTGCCAGAAGAAGAGTGGTGCGAATGAATTGTGGTGTCTTCATGCGGCGAGCCTACAGACGCAATTTCACGCTTCGATGAATTCACGGTGAACGCAGCGTAAATCGGCGTGGTTCGCAGCCGGGATTTCCAGAAGGTGAATAGAACGAGCTTGATAAAAGGCCTCTGCCGTACACTGATTGCGTAGAACAACTTGAGCGGGGCACCCCGCACCCCGGAAATGGTGTGGCCTGCTCTGTCCAATGGAGGCAACGCGGCAATGAAGACGATCGGTGTCCTTTTCGGCATGGAAAACAGCTTTCCCGGCGCGCTGGTGGAGCACATCAACGCGCGCAATCTGGACGGCATACGGGCCGAATTCGTGGAGACCGGCGCCGTGCACCTGGATAAAGCCCCGCCCTACTCGGTGATCGTGGACCGCATCTCGCACGACATCCCGTTCTATCGCGCCTATCTGAAACATGCCGCGCTCAATGGAACCATCATCGTCAACAATCCCTTCTGGTGGTCGGCCGACGACAAGTTCTTCAACTACTCGCTCGCGGAGAAGCTGGGCGTGGCCGTGCCCAAAACCGTGATCCTGCCGCACAAGAAGCATCCCCAGGGAACGACGGACCGCTCCATGCGCAACCTCGAATATCCGCTGGATTGGGAGGGAGTGTTTGCTTACGTGGGCGAGCACGGATTCCTGAAGCCGGTGGACGGCGGCGGCTGGCGCGATGTCTACCACATTCACAATCGCGAGGAGTTCTTCAGGGCCTACGATGAATCGCGCGACCTGTGCATGACCTACCAGAAGGCTGTCGAGTTCAACGAGTACTTCCGCTGCTACGTGGTGGGGCAGAAGAAGGTGCACATCATGCCCTACGACCCACGCCTGCCGCACCACGAGCGGTATCTGCAGAATCCGCCGAATTATGACAGGAAGCTGCTGAAGCGCGTGGAGCAGGATGCGCTGAAGCTCTGCCAGGCGCTGGGGTACGACCTGAACACCGTGGAGTTCGCAGTGGAAGACGGGATTCCCTACGCAATCGACTTCATGAATCCCGCTCCGGATGCGGATCTGAACTCGGTGGGTCAGGCGAATTTTGACTGGATTGTGCGGGAAGTAGCCGACCTGGCGATTGCCAAGGCCAAGAAGGCGCCACATGTGCCGGAGCTGAGGTGGGCGGCGTTTCTGGGGGCGGAGACGGCGAAGCCGGTGAAGCAGAAGGCTGCGAAGAAGAAGACCAGGCCGGCCGTGAAATCCGCGAGTTCCGCGTTGGCGGCCGGGGAGTGAAACTGAATCTCCTGCGCATATGCCTGCTCGTTTTGGCTGCTGCGCCGAGTGTGTCCCTCATGGGCCAGGCCGCGCCAGAGACGAAGACCTGCACTGCGAAGCCTGAATGGATCACGAAAATCAGCAAGCCTGAAGGCTGGGACACCAGCTTTGTTGGCAACGCCCGCAGGCCTCCGTTCGAGTCGCCGTTCACCTCCGGGCCGGAGCTGGCGTCCATCGACCAAACCGAGTATCCCGCGCGCGAAAAGTACTTTGCCTGGACCGAGGTGGTCGTTGATTCGTGCCTGCACAGCGCCAGCCTGAAGACGCAGCACTTACTCATTCAACGCGTTTACGGCTACGCACTCAATGGGAAGACATTTGCCTATGGAGTCTTTGGAAACTGCGGGAGCCTGGAAAAGGGAGTGTGGGTTGCAGCCGGCTGCGATACGACGCTGCTGCTGACGGACACAACGGGGAACGGACGGTTCGACTCGCTGCAATTCGGTGTCTGGGCGCCTAAGTCTGTTCCTGACTGGCTTGAGAAATGAGCCGGTTTCTTCGCGGAACTTTCCCGCTCACCGCATCGTATCTTGCTGGAGTCCGTGTGAAGGAGAATCTCTTGGTGAGCAACCGATTTGTCTCCCCGCTTCGTGCAACAGCCCTGGGCGCTCTTTTCCTCGCCGTCACTCTTTCCTGCGCTGCGCAGGACAACGGCTTCAGCCTTGATTTGCACGCCAACTCCCACGCCACAGCCAAGGACATCGGCCTTCCCGCCTATCCCGGCGCCAAGCCGTGGAAGGAAAGCGATAACGACTCGTCAGCCAACCTGGGCCTGAGCTTCAAGGACTTTCATTTCACGCTTGTTGCCGCGAGCTTTGAGACGACAGACTCCGGGGCCAAGGTGCTGGACTACTACCGCAAGCCGCTGGCGCACTATGGCGAGGTGCTGGAGTGCTACAAGGGCAAGCCGGTGGGCTCCCTGACGGTGACCAAGAGCGGATTGACCTGCGACATCAAGAAGGACGGCAGCGTCGAGGTGAATGGGAAAGGGGACTCGTCCGAAGACCACGAGCTGCGCGCTGGCACGCCGCTGCGTTTTCGCATCGTGGGCATCAGTGACTCGAAGGACGGCAAGACGCGCTTCGGCCTGGTCTATCTTGAGCTGCCCAAGGACTCCGATTCCGACTCAAAGAATTAATGCGATGTCGCAAAGGTTCCTATCGGAAAAGACTCGGCAGGCTGCCGCTATCGCCGGTCCGTGGTGAACTGAATGAGCTGCGGATAGTCGGGGTGGACTTCCAACCCGAATGCGTTCCCGGCCTCGTCCGCCGGTTTGAGCGTGGCGACGACCTTGCCGGTCTTTGCCTGCCGCAGGGTGAGTTCGAAGGCCGCTTCACCCAATTTCGATTGGCTGGATAAGTCGGGGACTTCGATCTCAAACGAGCCATCCGGCGCGGGTGCGGCCTTTGCAACAGGGATGGACAGCACCATCCCATCCGCGATGCCGAAGAACTCATGCGTCCATAGCGCCAGATATACGGCATGAATCTCGACGGGCTCGTTCTGGGGGATCGCATCGGCAGGAATTTGCCCGCGCAAGGTAATTTGCCGGGTCGGATTGCAATTCAGCGGCTGTGTCTGTGTGGCGGACAGCGTTTTGAATTCGAAGGTTTCAATCGCACACCCAGGGAAATAGGCCACGACCTTTACGTTTGTCGCGGGTTTTCCATCCACAGACGCCGCGATTTCATAGGTCGTGATCCCTTTGCCCGTCTGGACGAGTTTTCCATATCCGCCGAACGGTCCGGTGAGGAAGTAATCGATCTGAGCGCCCTCCGAAGAGACATCGGCCGGCAGCGAAAGCGTGATGGTTGGCAGCGGCGCGGAAGCATCGCTCTGACCTAGAGCAGCGGAAAAGGTGGGAACGAGAAGGATCAGGCATAGGCCAAGCATTTTCATGGTTCGAAGCCTCCAACAAAAGAACGCGCCGCGGATGGGGAGCACGAAGGTGAGTGTACTCCGTTATGAAGCGTTTTTCAGGATGCGCCCAGGCTTTGACCGTTTGCTTCGACGCTTGCTCATTCTGATGCTGCCGCGGTCGTCAAACTTCGCCGGGTTTTACGCAGTCTTCCGAAAAGTCAGGTTATAGCGATACGGGCCGGTGAGGGTATGGTGGCCGGGCTTGAGCGGGAGAACTCCGTGAAAGCGCATGCGGGATGGACCGCCCCACACAAGCACATCGCCATGTTCGAGCAGGATGCGCTTGGTGGGGTCGGTGCGCTGCAGGCCTCCCAGCAGAAACACGCATTCGAGGCCGAGCGAGATGGAGACGATGGGCTGGGTCATGTCGCACTCATGGCGATCCTGATGGATGCCGAGCTTGGTGCCGGCCTGGTAGCGGTTGATGTGGCAGGTGTCGGGGCGGAACTGCGGAAAGCCGGAGCGAACTGCGCAGCGCAGGGCGAAATCCACGAGGACGCGGGGCATGGGTGGCCAAAGGCGCTTGACGGCGGGGTTTGCCGGGTCCCAGCGACGGCGAAAGGCTTCCGGCGTGCCGCAGTCGGAGACCATGACGCCCATGGGCAGGCCGCTGGGGGTGGTGGCGTTGTGAAGCGGCGCGGCTGCCAGGATGGTCTCGATGGCGGCAAAGAATTCCTGGTCGTACGGGAGGGCCAGGCTGCGCATGAGGACCGCGCCGGGGAAGAGCTCTTCGTGGGTGGGCTCGACGGGGAGTTGGGAGAAGAGGTTCATCGCTAGGCGACAGTTTAGCGGAAAAGCGAAGAAAAGGCGAAAATAATTCCGAGCTATTGAATCACAGGATCTATTGCGTTCGGCGTAAACTGGGCTCAAACCACAGTGACGGGTGCCGCACCATGGAATGGCGCAATAACGGCGAACTTGAGATCACCGATCTCGGCGACCGACTTGAGGTGATTCATCGCGCGCAACAGGGGCTGCTCCGGTGGGTCATCACCGCTGTCGCCGGAGCCTGGGCGGTCTACCTTTTTTGGAAATCGAGCGAGCTGCTAGGAATTCTCGTTATCGCGATCCTCGCGTTCTCGCTCGTCAACTCATTTCGCAAGGGAAATGAGACGCGGTTGATCGTGCGGCCGGACGGTTTTATCGCCGAGGGCAACATCGACACCGCCTTTAGTGAGCGAATCGCTGTATCAGTGGATGATATTTATGGCATCGAGTACCTCGTCGGAGATGAGGGCTCGCCGAGCGGGCTTTATGCTCGCAGCAACTGGAGGAGCACATGCCTGATACCAGGAATCGACAAGAAGTCTTGCCAGCGGATCAAATCGACCATCGAAGAGAAGTTTCCCGATATGTATTTTGGTCAGGGGGAGCTTTCGGGCATCTTCGGGACCGGTCCCGACATTGTCACGCTGGGACTGACTAAACCGGCTTCCTCCGTATCGAAGAAGTTCGGGCGAGCGAACGAGCGCAGTTGACGCTTCATGCACATCTCGGCGCTCCGGTGAGGATCCCACAGGGGCTAAAGCCCAACACTTTTTGAAGCATTTTTGCGGCACGGCTGAAGCCATGCCCTGTTACAAAGCTCGCTTCGATGGAGTATTTGGGACTGGGCCGGAAGGTCACCGGTGATGAGAATTCAAATGCGAATGCCCTGCCGGTCTGATCTCTGATCTCTGCACTCTGATCTCTGCACTCTCTTCCCGTACAATGACGCAAAGCGGTCCCCAGGAGACTCCATGCGGCCATCGTTCTCGCTCGGCATTGAAGAGGAGTACCAGACCATTGATCCGGTGACCCGCGATCTGCGCTCGCACATTGAGACGGAGATGCTGGCCGCGGGCAAGATGCGCCTCCAGGAGCGTGTGAAGGCGGAGATGCACACCTCGGTGGTGGAGGTGGGCACGCGCGTGTGCCGCAACATCGATGAGGCGCGCGAGGACATCTACGAGCTGCGCCGCGAGATGATCAAGCTGGCCCACGATCATGGGCTGGTGCTGGTGGCCGGCGCCACGCATCCCTTTGCCGACTGGCGCACGCAGGAGATTTATCCCGACCCGCGCTACCACCAGGTGGTCAAAGACCTGCAACTGGTGGCGCGCGCCAACCTGATTTTTGGCCTGCACGTGCACGTGGGCATTGAGGATCGCGAGGCAGCAATTCGCATCATGAATTCGATGCGCTATTTTCTGCCGCACATCATGGCGCTGGCCACCAATTCGCCGTTCTGGCTGGGACTGAACACGGGCTACAAGGGCTATCGCGCCAAGGTGTTTGAGAACTTTCCGCGTACCGGCATTCCCGATGCGTTTCAAAGCTACAGCGAGTTTGAGAATTACGTGGCCCTGCTGGTGAAGACCAACTGCATCGACAACGCGAAGAAGATCTGGTGGGACATTCGGCCGCATCCTTTCTTTGACACCGTCGAGGTGCGGGCGTGCGACATTCCGCTGCGCGCCGAGGAGACGGTGGCCATCGCCGCGCTGATCCAGGCGACGGCGGCGTACCTCTACAAGCTGCATGAGTCGAACCTTGACTATCGCACCTACGCGCGGCCTCTGCTGATGGAGAACAAGTTTCGCGCGGTGCGTTACGGGCTCGACGGCAAGCTGATCGACTTTGGCCGCGAGCAGGAACTGCCGCTGCGCGATCTGCTTGAGGAGTATCTCGCGCTGATTGATCCGGTGGTGGATGAGCTGGGCAGCCGCGAGGCCATCAACGGCATTCGCAAGATCATGAAAACCGGCACCGGCGCCGATCGGCAGTTGAAGGTTTATGAGGAGAGCAACCACGACCTGAAAGCCGTGGTCGATTACATGGTGACGGAAACGGCCGCGGGGCTTTGAGGGCCTACCCCGAAAAGAAAGGCAGATTCTTCGACTCACCACCCCTGAACCGGAAGACGTTCGGGGCCCCGTTCGCTCAGAATGACAGTCGCTTTTTCAAAATGCGATTCTGAGACGCCATACTATACGACGCTGCGCTCTGAATCCTTCCATTTTTGCTCGTCCGCAGCGTCCAGGTCGGGAAGCTGGTTGAACCACTGGAAGAAGGCTTCGTCAAAAGTGAAGGCCTGCACAAACGCAAACGGGGACAGCCGGTCGTCGTTCGGCTCCAGCCTGAAATAAGGTGTTCTGTATCGGCCCCAGTGAGATATATATTCTCGCCGTCCACGGATTTCGCTGAAGCGAAGACTACGGCGGCTGAAGGCGGTGCGCAGCTCGACTGAGTCCTGGTACAGAGTTACGGTGGAGATGAAAGCATTTGCCGTCTGGTAGACACCGAGGAGCAACAAGGCAGCTAGAACAAATAATGGAACTAGATCTGCATTCCGCGAAGGATCTACCGGTTCGCGCCAAATGGCAGCGCAAAGGATGGGTCCGACAACCAGCAATAGGAGCGCGGACACCCGGCTCCCCCATTTCATGACGTAAACGCGCGGTGCTCCAGCCAGGTATTCCGTCACGGTTCTTAATTCCCCAGAAGAATCTTTGTACCATGTTCGGAGGGTTGCCAATCTGTTTTTTCCCCCTCCATTTCATTCTGGTGAATTTTCCAGTAACCTCAAAGAATGGGGCGTTGCGCTCCCATGAACCTTTTCAGCAAGGATTTCTCCCCACGCATGACTGAGACCGCACAGCACCTGCTTTCACTCGACTACCCCGCAGAGTTCGCGCCCGGCGCGCGGTCTGCTGTCACTACTTGTCTGCGCATTGATCCGGCGGAAAAAGTCACGCTCATCACCGACCGCGTCACCGAGCCGATTGCCGCCGCATTGGCCGCGCAGTTGGCCGAGCGGGGTTGCGAATGGAACGTCTTCCTGCTGGAGGATCTGGCGCCGCGCCCGCTTATCGATATGCCCGCGCAGGTGCTGGCCGATATGGAAACCTCGCAGGTCTCCATCTTTGCGGTGCAGGTGCAGACCAACGAGCTGCACTCGCGCATGCAAATGACCGATGTGGTGAACCGGCGGCACATGCGCCACGCCCACATGGTCAACATCTCGCCGGAGATCATGTGCCAGGGCATGAGGGCCGATTTCAACCTTGTGGACCGGCTCAGCCAGAAAGTTCTGGACCGCGTGAAGAAGGCCACCCGGATTCGCGCCACTACCGCCGCCGGCACCGATATTACCGCCGACATGAATCCCGGCTACAAGTGGTTCAAGACCTCCGGCATCATCTCGCCGGAGAAGTGGGGCAACCTGCCCGGCGGCGAGTGTTTCACGTCGCCCGGCGAGGTGAACGGCACTTTTGTGGTGGACGGCGTGGTGGGCGACTGGCTGTGCGCGCGTTATGGCCTGCTGGCAGCGACGCCGCTGACCATCGAGATTGCCGGCAACCGCATTGTGAGCTGCCGCAGCGTGAACAAGCGGCTTGAGGCGGATTTCTGGGCCTACACCCACACCGATGAGAACTCCGATCGCGTGGGCGAGTTTGCCATCGGCACCAACCTGGGCGTGGAGCGCGTGATCGGCAACATTCTCCAGGACGAGAAATTTCCAGGCATCCACATCGCGTTTGGCAATCCCTATGGAGAGCATACCGGCGCGCCCTGGCGCTCGGGCACGCACATCGATGTGGTCGGCCTCGGCTTCAACATCTGGCTCGAAACCGAAGCGGGTCAGGAACAGATCATGCGCGACGGGCGGTTTTTGATCGCCGCCTAGGACTGCGCGTCCAGCGGGGAGCGCTTCGCGCAGGACATCGTGGGAGCGATGGTTGGTTCCCCGATCCATGATTGAGAGCGCCTTCGGCCCCAATGCGTCATTGAAAGTGTAATGCCAAAAAATGATCGAGCCACGATGGTGTTCGGCCTGGGCGTTGGTGGGCTGTCAATCCTGATCGTGGGTCTTTTCGTCGTGTGGCTCGGAGGGTTCAGACTCTTTAGCCACCGAGCGCCGTATGGACCGGCTCCCTTCTCAGAGACGGCAGAGCAGGCGAGTGTCTCTCTCGCCGCGATTCGATCGAAAATCGAAACGTCTCGGTCGGGTTCAGATCTGAGTCAAAGTGATCTCCAGGCCATTTCTTTCCGGGTCTACGATATAGCGGAAGGACATCCAGAGATTCCGGCAGCGTGGACGACCGCTGCACTCGTTGTTGACAAGCGTTCAGAGCGAGCGCCGCAGGGTTCCGCGCAGGTTTGTGGTGAGTCGCCTGGAACCATTGTCAGGCTCTCGGACGGGTCACCCGCGGCGTTCCCCACTTATCGCAATTGCACGATCACGCTGGATGGATATAAGGGCCCAAAGGCCTCGGAATGGAAAGGTGAGCATCGATCGGCCGCCTTTCTCGTTCTCAACAATGTTCAAGTGGTTTATCGCGGTGGCGCAATCCCCGGCCTGGTAATACTGAGTTGCACTGCATGCAGCTTTGACGCGCAAGTCAACCGTATTCCGCCGGCCGAAGGCAAATCGTTGCTGCGGGGGTTGCTCTTCTCGAGCTTTGACAACTTCTCGATTGAACTCATGCGCGAAGACCGGTAGGTGATCGTCCGCAGAGTTCCGCTCCTTCGTGCCGTGCTCGTGCATCCAAAAGACATTATGACCGGATATTCTGTACGCAAACTTGGCAATTCAGATCTTCAACTGACGCCGATCGGCTTTGGGGCGTGGGCAATTGGGGGCGGAAACTGGGAGTTCGCATGGGGACCCCAGGACGATCAGGAATCGATTGACGCCATTCACCAGGCCCTCGATGAGGGCGTGAACTGGATTGATACGGCCGCCATCTATGGGCTGGGCCATTCGGAAGAGGTGGTGGGGCGGGCGCTGAAAACCACCTCTCATAAGCCGCTGGTGTTTACCAAGT
>Ga0302265_1000874_pt1 | contig 19020 bp, 16 predicted proteins | sample III_Bog_E1_1_FD_194556 | JGI IMG/M metagenome (GOLD analysis project Ga0302265, IMG submission 194556) | Peat permafrost microbial communities from Stordalen Mire near Abisko, Sweden - III_Bog_E1_1 | ecosystem: Environmental > Terrestrial > Soil > Wetlands > Peat | place: Sweden: Abisko...
CGGATGATCAGCGTGGCGTTGATTCCGCCGAAGCCGAATGAGTTCGACAGCGCCACATCGAAGCTGTGATCGACAGCCTTGTTGGGCACGTAATCCAGCCGGCACTCGGGGTCCACATTGTCCAGGTTGATGGTGGGCGGAAGCTTCTGGTTGAGCAGTGCCATCACGGTGATGCCGGCTTCAAGGCCTCCCGCGCCGCCCAGCAGGTGGCCGGTCATGGACTTGGTTCCGCTGATTTTGAGTCTGTGGCTCAGTGCGTGCTCGCCAAACACCAGCTCAATCGCGCGCGATTCGTTGCCGTCGCCGGCAGGCGTTGAAGTGGCGTGGGCGTTGACATAGCCCACTTCTTCCGGAGTAATCTTCGCGTCTTTCAAGGCTGCCCGCATGCTGCGCTGCGCGCCTGCGCCTTCGGGGGCAATGCCTGTCATGTGATAGGCGTCGGCGCTCATGCCGTAGCCAATTACTTCGCCCAGAATCTTTGCGCCCCGCGCCTTGGCAAATTCGAGCTCTTCGAGAATCAGAATGCCCGCGCCCTCGCCGATCACAAAGCCGTCGCGATCCCTGTCAAAGGGGCGGCTGGCGCGTGTGGGTTCGTCGTTGCGGGTGGAGAGTGCGCGCAAGGCCGCAAATCCGCCCACCGAGAGCGGCGTCACGGATGCTTCCGCACCTCCGGCAATCATCACGTCCGCATCGCCGTACATGATCATGCGCGCCGAGTCGCCAATGGAATTGGCACTCGTAGCACAGGCCGTGGCCGTAGCCGAGATGGGCCCCTTGGCGCCATAACGGATGCTGATCTGCCCGGCCGCCATGTTCACAATGACCGCGGGAATGAAGAAGGGAGAGATTTTGCGCGGGCCGCCTGCGAGCAGGTTGGAGTGCTCGCGTTCGATAATCTCAAATCCGCCGATGCCCGACCCGATGTATACGCCCACCCGGTCGGAATTTTCGTCGGTGATTTGAAGGCCCGACTGGGCCATCGCTTCCTGGACGGCCGCGAAGGCAAAATGAATGAATCGCCCCATCTTGCGCGACTCTTTTTTGTCCACGAAGTTCAAGGGGTCAAAGTTCTTGACCTCGGCGGCAAAGGTGACGGGGAAGCCAGTGGTGTCAAACCCCTGAATAGGGGCCATACCACTGGCGCCAGCCAATAGCTGCCGCCAAACTTCGGGCGCGGTGTTGCCCACACCGCACACCAGCCCCAGGCCGGTGATAACGACTCGACGCGCCACTGGCTACTTGGCACCTTTCGGGTCTTTCGCGTTCTTCTCGATGTAGTCGATCGCGTCCTTGACGGTCTTGATCTTCTCGGCGTCCTCGTCCGGAATCTCGAGGTCGAAGGCCTCTTCAAACTGCATCACCAGTTCCACAACGTCCAGCGAGTCCGCGCCCAGGTCTTCCTGGAAGCTGGCGCCGGGGGTCACCTCGGCTTCATCCACCTGCAACTGCTCGACGATGATCTGTTTTACCTTCTCTTCAACGGCCATGCGTGCTTCTCCTCGTTTTCTTCCAAACCTGGTGTTTTTTTGAAACTTGGTTTTGATCTCAACTTGCGCGTCGATCAGGGGTCAATTGCAATCCCATGCTGTTTGCCTACAATACCCGCCCGCGGCAGGGGGACACAACCATTGCGCCAAAAAAAGAACGCATGGCCCCGAAACCTCAAGTTTACCGGGCCGGTGGGGGTGTGTAAAGGCGGAGCCAGAGATCAGGGATCAGGGGTCAGAGATCAGGATGCGCCGATTCGCCGCGATCATCCATTTTGGCGGGAAATGCACAGGGCGAAGGCGTACATTAGGCGAAGTGGGGAAGGGATAAGAAATGCAGGGGTTGATTGGCGCCATCGTTGCCGCGTTTGCGGGAATTGTTCTGGGCTTTTGGCTGCGGGCCGCTTCAAACAAGGCGGAGAAGGGGCAACTGGAGAAACGAGCTGGCGAGCTGATGGAGGAGTTGGCTGCCGTCCGAGGCGATCTGGCGCAGGCACAGGGTGAATCGGCGGGCCGGGCGGGATACGCTTCGCTGGCGGGCGAGCGGGCAAAGACGATCGAGAAGTTGACCGCCGATCTGGACGGCCTGCGTGGGGAACTGCAGACGAGGTCCCAGGCGGAAAGCAAGTCCGCCGCGCGCATCAGCCAACTGGAGGCCGAGCTCAACAGCGAGCGCGCAGGGCTGGCGGAGAAGCTGGCGTTGCTGGAGTCCGCCAAGAAGACGCTGGCTGACCAGTTTGAAGCCCTGGCTGGAAAAATTCTCGATGAAAAATCGAAGTCGTTCTCCGAAGGCAGCCAAAAGGAGCTTGGAACGCTGCTCTCCCCGCTCAAGACGCAAATTGAGGACTTCCGCAAGAAGGTGGAAGAGGCGCAGAGCGACTCGAAGACCGGCGTGGCCAGGCTGGAAGGCCTCATCGGCAACCTGGGCAGCCTCAATCTGCAACTTGCCGAGGAAGCAAAGAACCTGACCACCGCATTGCGCGGGTCGGCCAAGGCGCAGGGCGACTGGGGCGAGTTCATCCTGCGCGACCTGCTGGAGAAAGCGGGCCTGCATGAAGGCGAGCAGTACAGTTTTCAGCAGAGTTTTACCGGACTGGCTTCGGAAGACGGCGAAAAATCGAAGACCGCGCGGACGGACGTGATCGTCTATATGCCCGGCGGGCGCAATCTGATCATTGATTCGAAGGTCTCGCTGCTCGCGTACACGGATTACGCAAACGCCGCCACCGACGACGAGCGCAAAGTCGCTCTGAAGCTACATCTGGCCAGCGTGCGGGGCCATATTACCGGCTTGTCGAAGGCCGGCTATCACAAGCTGCCGGGGGTTGAGTCGCCCGACTTCGTGGTGATGTTTGTTCCTGTGGAGCCGGCGTTTCTGCTGGCGTTGCAAGGCGACCCCGAGCTGTGGGCCGACGCCTACGCACAGGGAGTCCTACTGGTCGGACCCACCACGCTGCTCTATGTGATTCGGATTGTGAACGTGCTGTGGCAGCAGGAGCTGCAGGCGCGCAGCGTGAGGGACGTGATGAATCGCGGGTCAGAGCTTTATGACAAGTTCGTGAATTTTGTGAGCGATTTGCAGAAAGTCGGGGACAGCCTACGCGCGGCCGACACGAGCTACTCGAATGCCATGAAGAAGCTGGTGGGTGGGCGCGGGAATTTGATTCGACAGGTGGAGATGCTGCGGGGGCTGGGGGTTAGAACGTCGAAGGCCATTCCGAGAAATCTGCTGGATGCCGCGGATCTGGATGCGGCCGACGTGGACGAGCCGGGATTGGCGCTGGCGGCGGAGGCGGAGGAGTCGGCCAGCAGCGAAGGCTCGGTTTCTTGAAGTTTCGAGTGGGGCGCCTGAAAGAACAAACGCAGATTCTTCGCTCACCACCCCCGAACTGAGAAGCGTTCGGGGGTCCTTTCGCTCGGAATGACACTTTCAAATGTGGAAAGAATTCCAGACTAAAGACACTAGTGAGTTGGTTAGGTTCGATAGAGTCCCTTTGACAGACCCTAAGACGGTTTCATTTCAGGGCCTTAGCCGGGTTTCGAAGGGGAAGTCCGCGCGACAACTTACACTATTTTCGTGTACACTGTTTTCGTATGCGTAACGTAACCCTCAGTGCCGAAGACGAACTCATCGACCGCGCGCGCCTGGTTGCGCGCGAGCGCCACACCACGCTCAACGAGGCCTTCCGCGAGTGGCTCACGCAATTTACGTCTACCAGGAACAATGTCGAAGCCTTCGACGACCTCATGGACCGCCTGAAAGGCGTGAATGCCGGCCGCCATTTCACAAGGGACGAAATGAATGAACGATAGATGTTTTCTAGATACCAACATTTTTATTTATTCGATCGACCGACGCGATCCGGTAAAGGAACAGAAGGCCGCGAAACTGATTCGCGATAGCCTTGGTTCTCTCAAGGGCGTGGTGAGTTTCCAGGTGGTCCAAGAGTTCGTTAACGTTGCGACAAAACGCCTGGTCGCACCCATGTCCATCGAATCATCCCAACTCTATCTTGAGAAGGTGTTCCTTCCCCTCTTGCGCGTTCATTCCTCCGCGGCTCTGTATGGTGAAGCGCTCGCGTTGCAGAGCCGGTATCGGCTCTCATGGTATGACTCGCTGATTGTTTGCGCAGCCATGCAGGCCGAGTGCGGCATCCTCTATTCGGAAGATATGCAGCACGGGCAGCGTTTCGGCACGCTTCAAATTCAGAACCCGTTTCTCTGATCTGGCTCGAATTCCGCCATCCAGAGCGCGGCGCCGCTGACTAAAGCGGAATCAAAATAAGTGTGTCCTGTCTGGACCTGTGCAAGGTCGCCGCTCCGTGGGGTCGCGTCGACTTGAGTGCAATGCTTTCGGGATATAGCAATTCTGGTTCCGCTGTAGTTGGCCGGCTGACTCGCTAAACGCCCAGCTCCACAAACGCTTCCCGCATCCTCCGCCACGTTGTTTCGAGGTCTTCCGGCAGCATGCGCGTTTCGCCGATGGTGGTCATGAAGTTGGTGTCCCCGAGCCAGCGCGGCAGGGCGTGCATGTGCAGATGGCCGGCAACGCCTGCGCCGCCGGCTTGCCCCACATTCATGCCGATGTTGAATCCCTGCGGCTGGTAGACCGTTTGCAAAGCCCGCTCGGTCTGCTGGCCCAGGTCAATCAGTTCGTGAGCGGCTTCGGTGGTCAATGCCGCCAGCCGGTCAAGATGCTCGTAGAGCACTACCATCACGTGCCCCGCGGAGTAAGGAAAGGCGTTGAGGCAGATGAAGCAGTGTTTCCCGCGCTTGATCAGGCCGCCGGCGCGTTCCGCCTCGTCCGCATTCATGCCGCCGGCAATGGCGTAATCGATGGACGCAATCAGGTTGCAGAAGACGCAGCCCTTGTCGCCGGGCCAGGCCGAGAGCGCGTCGGCAACGCCGGGGCGCGTGGAGGATTTGGCAGAGGTGACGTAGGCGTAGCGCCAGGGAGTAAAAAGATGATCCATAAGTTTTTTGCCGTCGCCCCAGTATAAGGGGCGTTCTCCGCACTGCGAAGGGTTGTGCGTTTCCCGCGCGATTCGGCGGTCCATTCTGCCGGAGGAAGTCTCTTCGCTCGAAAGAATCCAGAAAATCTTCCACGCTATGGGACGGAAATCCACAAAAAGCCGGCTGCCCAGCTTCTCTTCGCCGACCCAACGCAGCACTTAAGTCCAATGCTTGAGATCGCCCAATATGAAATTGCGATTTCAATCCCGTTTTGGGCTGGTTGTGGGCAAGCTGTTGGATTGACGCGGGAAAGCTGACATCGCTATACTCAGGAGCGTAGCTTACTGTGCGGATTCCAGCAGCGGGCTACGGCCGCCCTTCAGCAAGCAGTTGCCTGCCGGGTGTTTCCCACGGAGACCAGTCGCGAACGCTCCAGCGCAGCCTGCTGGCAGGACTGTCCCTGCGAAAACACTTTTGGCACAAGCAGCGGCTGACTTGAGGGACGCGGTCAGGTTCCAGGCCGGCGGCCATCGCCGTGCTGGAGTCAAACCCAGCGGCAAGCACAATTCGCCGCGGGAGCAAGGAATTCCGGAGCCGCAGTGATGCCAAACGTCCTCAATCCCGAAACCGAGAGCATAACCCTGAACACCGAATTGGAAACCCCCACACTCGAGCCTGCGACGGAGCAAGAGCAGCCGTCGTACGAATCCACGTCCAACCCTGAGACCGCCGAAGCAGTTGAAATTCCCGCGCTGGACGCCGATGCCCCAACCGAGCCCGCAATCGAGGCCGCACCTGTGGAACAAGCCACTCACGTGGAAGACGCCGCAGAGGCCGCCCCGGTCGTAGCCGAGCTCGCATCAGGAGTTGCAACGGAAGTTACCGCGCAATCCGAACCCGTTCCTGTCGCCGAAGCCGCCGCGGAAGTCACGCCCGCCGCCCCGGCAGTTACGGAAGTACCCGAGCGGTCCGCATCTGAATCGGAGTCTGCCGCGCCTGTCGCTGCAGCGCATGCCCACGAAGGCCACGGCGCTGAGTCGATGGACGACTTCTCCGCCGCGCTCGCCGAGTTTGAACGCGAGCAGGCCGCAGAGGCTGCCGCCGTTGAAGCTTACGGCGACAAGATCGTCTCCGGCACGGTGCTCAAGCAGACGGAGAAGCACCTGATTGTGGATGTGGGCCTCAAGTCCGAGGGGATGGTGCCCCTGGAGCAGGTTCTCGACCACACCGGTGCCGTCAGGTTCCAGCCCGGCGACGTGATTGAAGTTGTGATCGAGCGCGAGGAGCCCGAAGGCGGATACCTGGTCAGCTACGAGCGGGCCCAGCGCCTGCGCGTCTGGGACGTGATCGAAAAGGCCGCCAACGACAAGACTCCGGTGATCGGCACAGTGGTCAGCCGCGTCAAGGGCGGACTCACGGTCGACATCGGCCTCAAGGCATTCCTGCCCGGTTCGCAGCTTGAAATTCGCCCGGTCCGCAATCTGGATGGCTATCTCGGCCAGCAGATTGAAGTCCGCGTGATCAAGCTGAACAAGAAGCGCGGCAATGTTGTGGTGAGCCGCAAGGAAATCCTGGAAGAAGAGCAGAACGCCAAGCGCTCCGGCACGCTGGAGCAGTTGGGCGAGGGCGCGGTGCTCACCGGCACGGTCAAGAATCTCACCGACTACGGTGCGTTCGTTGACCTCGGCGGCATTGACGGCCTGCTGCACATCACCGACATGAGCTGGGGCCGCCTCACGCATCCGCGCGACCTGGTGAACGTGGGCGACGAGATCCAGGTGAAGGTGCTCAAGTTCGACAAGGACAAGCAGCGCGTTTCGCTGGGCTTCAAGCAGCTCACGCCCGATCCGTGGCTCGATGCAACCGAGCGCTATCCGGTGGGCGCACACGTCCATGGCCGTGTGCTGTCTGTTACGGATTACGGTGCGTTCGTTGAGCTCGAGCAGGGGATTGAAGGCCTGGTTCACCTCTCTGAGATGACCTGGTCGAAGCGCCTGAAGCACCCGTCGAAGCTGGTGAAGCCGGGCGATGAGGTTGAGACGGTTGTACTCAGCGTCAATCCGGCAGACCGCCGCATCTCGCTGGGCATGAAGCAGTTGCTCGACAACCCCTGGGAGAACCTGACCGAGCGGTATCCGGCAGGCACAGTGGTTGAAGGCCGGGTGCGCAACCTCACCGACTTTGGCGCCTTCATTGAAATCGAAGACGGCATCGATGGGCTGGTGCACGTTTCCAACCTGAGCTGGACCAAGCGCGTCAAGCATCCTTCTGAAGTGGTGAAGAAGGGTGAAAAGGTGAAGGCAGTTGTTCTCGGCGTGGAGCCGCAGAACCGCCGCCTCTCGCTGGGCATCAAGCAGCTCCAACCCGACGTTTGGGAGAGCTTCTTTGCCGCACATCGCGTGGGCGATGTGGTTCACGGCAAGGTGCTGCGGACGGCGCAGTTCGGCGCATTCGTTGAGATTGCCGAGGGAGTGGAAGGTCTTTGCCACATCTCCGAGGCAGGCGACGAGGGCGGCGGGCCATCCAAGCTTGAGACTGGTCTGGAGCACGACTTCAAGATCATCAAGATCAACGTGGAAGAGAAGAAAGTGGGCTTGAGCCTGCGCGCAGTGAGTGGCCATGAAGCCAGCCGCGCGGAAGTTCAGGACTACAAGGGCGAAAATCGCGGCGGAAGCCACAAGGCGCCGGTCTCCTCGTCCACCACGACTCTTGGCGATCTCATCAACTGGAAGAGCGAGCGCGAAAGCTAGTTCTCGCTTGCAGCCAACAACACGGCGGCCGCCCTTCGGGGCGGCCGTTCTGCGTTGTACGCCGTCGATTGACCGATAACGGTGAGCCTTTCGCGACCACCCTGCCTGCCTCAATTGAAATTCGCAAACAACCCCGTGTTATCTTGGGCTCAAGGTCAGGAGGGCCGAGCCGATGCCGACAGCGTTTCCCCGCTGCTTCCTTGCTGCCTCTCTTTGCGCTCCCTTCGTTGCGCTCGCGCAAGCCCCTGCACCCGCGCCTCAACCGGCTTCCACCATCCACGTCCAATCCAACCTGGTCGTCATCGATGTCATCGTCACCGACTCCCATCAGAATCCTGTGCGCGGCCTCACCCAGGCAGAGTTCAATTTGAAGGAAGACGGCCACTCGGAGATCATCAAGAGCTTCGAGGAGCACACTGCGGATCAGGCAGCGGCTGCGCCCCAGACGCCAGCGGTCAGCCACGACCCCGGCTCGTTCACCAATGAATTCGCACTGCCGGCCACCGGGCCGCTCAACCTGATTCTGCTGGATCATCTCAACACGCCGCAGACGGATCAGGAGAAGTCGCTCGACCAGGTGAAGCAATATCTTCAGACGGCTCCGGGAGGCGGGCGCTACGCCATTCTCTCGCTCACCTCGACGCAGATGTATTTGTTGCAGGGATTCACCTCGGATCGCGACCTGCTTTTGGCAGCACTCAACACCAAGCAGGCCGCGCCCAGTTTTCCTGTCTATTTCACTCCCGCCATGTCCTCCTCGCCCACGGCCCCGTCCGGTATGAATCCGGCAACGGCAGCCAAGCTCGAGGCGCGCCGGCAGATCGCGCTGGATTCGCTCAACCAGCTCGGCCGTTACCTGGGCCAGCTTCCCGGCCGCAAAAATCTTCTCTGGTTTTCTTCATCGTTCCCCATCTCCATTCTTCCCAACGGAGAGGCGCCGGAAAACATGCGCCCAGCTTATATTGAAGAGTTCAGGGAGACGGTCAACCTGCTTGCGCATAACCAGGTCGCTGTCTATCCGATTGATACCCGCGGCCTGACTACCGAGCCATTGTTCACCAGTTCCAACGCCAACACCGGTGGCGGAGGCCGAGCCAACCCGGCAGTCCCTTCGCAAAACGATGCGTTCTATTCCGGCAATGCAGCTCGCCGTGCCGCCATGGAGGACATCGCCGATGCAACCGGCGGTGAGGCTTTTTCCAATAGCAATAACATCAAGCAGTCAGCGGCGCGAGCTGTTGAGGGCGGCTCCAACTATTACACCATCGCCTATACCCCCAGCAGCGACAAGTGGAAGGGGCAGTATCGCAAGATCCAGATCGAACTCGCGAAAAAGGGCTTCTCGCTCGCCTACCGGCGCGGGTACTATGCCACCGATCCCAACGCCACGGCGCCGCAGAAGGATGCGAAGGACGAAGCAAAGACTAATAGCGCCGAGCGCGCTCCCTTGAGCGTCATGCAGATGGCCATGGTGCATGGCGGCCCGGAGCCGACGCAGATCGTCTTCGAGGCCATCGTGCGGCCCAGCATCGCCCAGGAGGAACCCGCTCCCTACCCGCACAATCAGCCCAATGCAAACGCCAAAGGGCCCTTTCGCCGCTACAACGTGCACTTGAAAGCCCATCTCGACGACATTCACTGCGAACCGACGCCGCAGGGCCCGCTCTACTGCGCCATCGAGTTTGTCACCTGCGTCTATGACGCGGACGGCCTGGCCATCAACACCCAGGTCAACGACATCAAGGAGATGGTGAAGCCGGATTTTTTTGCTTCAGTGCATCGCACCGGCAACAAACCAGAGCTTCAGTACAGGCAGGAGATCAGCGTTCCAGTGAAAGGGAACTACTTTCTGCGCGTAGGCGTGCATGACCTTTTGACCAACCACGTCGGCGCGGTGGAATTGCCGGTATCCGCCGTGAGCAATCTTCCGCCGCTCCCGGCTGCCAGCGCCGCTCCTGCACCGGCTGCAAAGTAGCTCGCTGCGCACCGGGACTTGTCCTCCCGATCACTCAGTCCCATCGAGCGAATCAATCACCGCATGCCCATGCGCATCCGCGGCCGGCCTGGCGCACGCTGAAGTTGCCGCTGGTGGCCGGGACCCAGCCCTGGGTGCAGCACCAGCGCGCTGTGGCGCAGAGCTGTTCACCGGCGGCTTTTAGAGTTTCCGTATCGGGGACCATACAAGAGGCAGTGTATCAATCAGTCAGTTTGAATGCATCGCAGGCGACAGCCGGTTGACGACTCTCCACGCTGCCCGTCTATCGCGTATCGGTATTCGGAATTGAGGCCCTATGAACAGGGAGCGTCCGCACCTTTCAGCCAGGTCATCCGCCGATCGCGTACAAAGCGCAGCCGGCTATCCTTTTGACCACTTCCTACAAGGGAGCGTTGAGCCGAAGACGAACCCCTGGGCCATTGGCACAGCAACTCTCGCGAATGGCGCCATCCTGGCAATGCTGCTTCTTGTGGGATTAGGCAGGACGATCGGCCATCTTCCGACGCCAATGCCGGGCGATAAGATTCATCTCAGCGACTTCACGCTCTTTGCGCCCTCCTCAGCGCGAAGTGCCGGCGGAGGGGGCGGCGGTTCCAACCAACTCACAAATCCGATCGAAGGTAGAACGCCTCGACAGGAGAGCATGCCTATCGTTTCGCCGCAGGTTCCTTTGCTGCAGAATACGCGGCTGCCTGTCGATCCGGCGATTGCCGTTCCGGTGGAGATCAAGCTGCCCGATAATGCTTCGCTGCCGAACGTCGGCGTGCACAGATCACCCAACGTGAGCCTGCTCTCGAACGGACCCGGCGGCCCTGCCGGACTCGGCACTGGTTCAGAGGGCGGCGATGGGCCGGGGAAAGGCAACGGCTATGGCCCAGGCTTCGAACGTGGTTTTGGCGACTCGGTTTATCGACCTGGAGTCGGAGGCGTTTCAAACCCTGTTCCCATCGTGACTCCGGAGGCCGAGTTCTCCGATGAGGCGCGGCGCAACAAGTACCAGGGAATCTGCGTGGTGTTTGTGATCGTGGACGCGCATGGCTATCCGCGGAATCCACGCGTGGTGCAGTCGCTGGGCATGGGCCTGGATGAGAAGGCGCTTGAGGCGGTGCAGAAGTACCGCTTCAAGCCGGCGATGAAAGACGGCAAGCCGGTGGCTTCAATGATCAACGTTGCAGTGAACTTCCGGTTGTTCTAGGAGAACTCAGCGTTTCTGGAACTCGCGCAGTACCAGCACGATTCCCAGCGCCGCCAGCACGCTGGCCAGGGCAAACAGGAACGCGCTCCCGTAGCCCCAGGCGCCGATTACCGCACCGGCAATTGGGCCGACCAGGAAGAACGAAACGTCGGAAAACCCGGTGAAAACGCCCAGCGCAGTCCCGCGGTTGTGCTCCGGAACGCGCTTTACCGCCTCCACGCCCAGCGCGGGAAAAACCAGTGAGAAGCCGAATCCCGTGACCGCCGCACCGGCCGACGCCAGCCAGGGCGACCCCGCGCTCCACGTTACCAGAACCCCCAGCGACTCGACGATCAGGCAGACAATGGCCACCGCGTACCCGCCAAACCGGTTGATGGTCTGGATGAAGAGCAGCCTGGCGGCAATAAACGCCACGCCAAACGCGGTCAGGCAAAACGCCGCGCCGTTGGGGTTCCAGTGGCGGCTGATGTAGTAAAGCGTGACGAAGGTGGCGAGAACGCTGTACCCGATGCCGCCGAGGGCCAACGCGATGCCGTGCGGGGCGATCCGGCCAAGCACGGCACTGAAGGGCAAGTGCTCGCCCGGCGAGACTGGAACCGGGCTCTTGCGCAGCGCGAGAAAGAAACTGACGGCGCAGATCACGGTGGTGAGCAGGCCCAGGGAAACGAGCCCCCAATCCTGATCGAGCATCACGCCGAGCGGCGCGCCCAGCGCCAGGCCGCCGTAGGTGGCTACGCCGTTGTAGGAGATGACTTTGGCGGTGTGCTTCGGCCCGGCGCTGGAGATTCCCCACAGCGTTGCTCCTGTCGAGCCGAGGCTTTCTCCCACGCCCAGCGCGAGCCGGCTCAGGATCAGCGCGGTAAACGTCAACGTCGAGCTGAAGTGCAGCGCTGCCGCAGCCAGCAGCATTATGCCGCTGAGTGTGCAGGCGGCCATACCCCAGAGCACGGAGACCTTTGCGCCGGCAGTATCGGAGATCCGTCCGGCCCAGGGCCGGCTGAGGAAGGTGGCGATGTACTGGATGCTGATGACCAGGCCGGCCAGCGCGGCATGCATGCCCATGCGGAGATGCACAAACGCCGGCAACACCGCGAGCGGCAAACCGATGGATAGATAGCAGATGAAGGTGAAGTAGCTGAAGGTGAGAATCGACCGCACGGCGGCGCGCGAGCCGAGCGGTGAGAGGGATGCCACGCTTTCAGTGGGGGAAGTTTGCATGCAGTCGGGGTCGAACCGGGAGATTCAGGCTCTCTAGAAAGTATAGCGGAGCCTGAGTTTCCGCACCGGTTGCGGCGCTGGCAGGATGAACGCAAGCGGAAGAGGCACTAAACTAGAGGGATGCCGAGCTTCTTCGTGGAAAATTTCGGTTGCCGTGCCGCTCGCGCCGATGGCGAAGCGGTCAGCGACCGGCTGCGCTCGGCCGGGCTCGCCGAGGAAAAGGCATCTCTCGCGGATGTGGTCGTCGTGAATACGTGCAGCGTGACGGCCGAAGCGGACCGCGCCGCACGGGCGTTCATCCGCCGTGCCCATCGGCAGAATCCAGCAGCTCGCATCGTCGTTACCGGCTGCTATGCGCAGCGCGCGCCGGAAGAACTGGCCAGTCTGGCAGGCGTCTCCGCAGTGGTGGGCAACAGCCACAAGGCGCTGGCGCCGGAGATTGTTCTGGGCCTGGTCAGGAGAGCCGCGGCGCTTGCTGTCGCCGGTCATTCAGCCGCGCATTCAGAGCTGCTGCCGGTCGGTTCGCTTCTGGCTGGCGGAGCGCCAACATGGGTTGACGACCGGTTTGCGCACTCGTTTCTTGAGGAGGCGCAGCTTGCGCCGGGCGCGCAGACCCGTCCCAACCTCAAGATTCAGGAGGGTTGCGGGAACCGCTGCACCTTCTGCGTGATTCCGCAGACACGCGGCTCGTCGCGGAGTCTTTCCGCGGAAAAGGTCATGAGACAGGTGGAAGGATTTGTGGCGGCCGGGGGCAAGGAACTGGTGCTTTCCGGGATCAACCTGGGGCGCTGGGGCCGGGATCTTGTCGAAGGCGGCAGCGAGCGGCTGACGTTTGCCGGGCTCGTGCGCCGCATTCTGGAGCAGACTGGGCTGGCGCGCCTGCGCCTCAGCTCCATTGAGCCGATGGATTGGGACGCGGAGTTGATCGGGCTGATGGCTGAGTTCGGTGGCGGAAGGCTGGCGCGCCATGCGCATCTGCCGCTGCAGTCGGGTTCGGACGCAGTGCTGCGGCGCATGCATCGGCGCTACCGGCCCTGGCATTACGTGGAAAAAGTGGAAGCGCTGCTGCGCGCGGCCGGCCCGGAGCTGACGCTGGGCGCGGACGTCATGGTGGGGTTTCCGGGCGAGAGCGATGCCGAGTTTGAAGAGACGGTTGAGCTGATTGAGCGGCTGCCGTTTGGCTATCTGCATTTGTTTCCGTTTTCGCCCCGGCCGGGTACGCGCGGTTGGGCGCTGCATGCGGAGCAGCCGGTTGCGAAGGCGGTGGTGGACGGGCGGATGGAGGCGCTTCGTGCGCTGGCGGCTGTGAAGACCGCGGCGCACCGGAAGAGCTTTGTGGGCCGGGAAGTGGAAGCGATCACGCTGCATACGCCAGTGGGCGCGAGTGCGACGGCGGCGCTTACGGAGAACTTTCTGCCGGTGGAGGTGGAGGGTGGATTCGAGGCTAACCGGCTGGTTCGGGTGCTGGTTACAGGGATGGGTGCCGAGGGTTTGTTGCGAGCGGCATGCCCGGTGCTGGTTTAGGTCTTGCCGCGCCACGCGTTCTGTGAGCAAGCTGGTTATCCTACCCCCTCCCTCTTGAAAAATAAGCGGCTTATTTTCAACGAGTTAGGAAACGGCTGTCTCTCCATATAAGAAAACAAACGAGTTATTGTCAAATAGGAGAAAACAGGTGGGTTATGGGCGATTTTTTGGACTGGACCGCCGGGTTTGGCTCGCATTGCCAGAGACACTCTGCCGGATCAGGAATTGGACTGTTTCAATTGTGCGCCAGATGAGGATAATTATCGGCAAGGTTGGGCTAGGATTTTTTGCATTTTTTGCGGGGTTAGAAACGAGGGCTCCGCGCGGCTTCGCCGCGTACGAAATTTCGGGATTGTGGGGTGGTCTTTCTCGGCCCGGCTCAACAGGCTGCGGAAAGAGGCCTGGTTTTGGGCGAAACTCGGCAAAAGCATATCTCAGGGGCTGAAGCCCTTGTTGATTTAATTGGCTTTATGCCGGGGATAAATCCCCGGCCTACCGCCCGAACGAGTTTGTCCGCAAGCTGTGAAGCCGTGCCCCTTTTACAGTGCGCGTCTGTGGCCGCCTACCACCCTTGCGACCAGGCGCACTTCGCAAGGATGGGGCACCCGGCGGCGGAGAATTTGACGTTGCCGTTGGGGCCTGCGCAGTAGGGCACCGCGGCGCCATTTCGGTAGCTGATTTTCGGATCAGATCCACGAATCGGCTTCATGGGGCTAAAGCCCCATTTCTCTCATTTAAGATGGCTTTCGGCACGACTGAAGTCGTACCCTGGCAAGAAACAGAATGGAAGGTGGAAAAACCCGATGGCCGATGGTGGGCCTTTGCGGTCTCCCACCCATCGAGCAAAAAACGCTCCGACCCAGAGGGTACCCCGATGGGGCACAGTTTCATTTCCTGTGGGTCGGCGAAGCCGGTGGAGGACTGATACAGTGCGCGTCCAAAGGTGTGTTTGTCAGCAAGCCGGTGGGCTGAAAGGCCCCTCCTTCGGATGACAAAGGCTTGATAGACGCGAGGTCCGCGAATCGGCGGCGTGGGGCTGAAGCCCCATTTCTCTCAATGGAGGGGGTTTCCACGGATTGCGCTACGCTCCATCCGTGGCTACTTTCATTCTGCCCCGCTGGGGCAGGCACTGCAGGACGGTAGTGGTAAACATGCATCGGAAGAGCGGGGCCGATGCTATACTCAGTGTGCGCCTGAGTGCCTGCGGCGACTCCGGAATACCCCGGAAGCGGGCCCTGGCAAATTTTGGAGGAGCACCATCGCACTCGACAAACGTTCGGCAAAGTCCTTTATCCGCATCAACGATAGAATTCGTGCGCGCGAAATCCGCGTCATCGACGAAAACGGCGAACAACTTGGCATTCTGGCGCCTTTTGAGGCGCTGAAGTTAGCCCGCGAGCGGGGCCTCGACCTGGTGGAAGTGTCGCCCAACGCGGCTCCGCCGGTCTGCCGCATCCAGGATTACGGCCGCTTCCTCTACGAGAAAGACAAGAGCGACCGCGCCGCGCGTAAAAAGCAGAAGGTCATTGTCGTCAAGGAAGTCAAGTTCTCCGTGACGGTGGACGATCACGACTACCAGACCAAGAAGAACCAGGCGGTCCGCTTCCTGAACGATGGCGACAAGGTGAAAGCCAGCCTGCGCTTCCGCGGCCGCCAGATGGCCCACCGCGAACTGGGCTACGCCATCATCAACCGGCTCATTCAGGACATTGGCGAGGCCGGGATCGTGGAGTTCATGCCGCGCATGGAAGGCACCATACTGCACGCCATCATTGCGCCGTCAAAGAAGCAGGAACAGGCTGCGCCCAAGCCCAAGCCGGAAGCTCCCAGGCCGGCGCCGCCCGCTCCTCCAGCCGCTTCGGCGTAACAACCCGAGCAGCGCTCAGCTATGCTGAGGCCGCCCGCAAGGGCGGCCTCTTGGCTTTGCTCTTTCACCCCATCGAGCTTTGTGCCCAACGAGGAGACCATGAGCAAGCTATTTGAAGAGATGGCGCAGGGAACGGCAGAAGCGCGCGCCCACATGGAGGGCAAGCGCGACGGGGTTGGCATTGTGCATAAGTATTTGCCTCAGCCGTGTGGCAAGAATCGTCAGGGCGCGACTTCAGTTGTGCCGAGAAGGCAGCAAAAGAAAAGAACCCATCTACCTTTAGACAGATGTGAGGCGCTCGTTTAGCCAAGTGAGCGCGCGCTTCTGCAGCGCGATGTCCGCAGGATCGATGTTCTTTGCATGGGCATCTGGGCGCTCGTTTACTACTGTACAGCTTTCTTCAAAATGCCGTTTGTCGGAGAAGATTCCCGCAAATACGACCCACTCCCTCAAGACAATGCTGGAAAGTTCCTTCCAATAGAGCTTCTCCATCAACTCGTCGGGGGCGAAATCTTTCACTTTCTCTTTTCGTTCCGCCGCTAGTGCAGAGAGTACACGCGCCTTTGTCGACCCTCTGGGCAGCTTTCTGGTCATCGAATCTGCCTGGAGAAAATTCAATACCGCTTGCCGCATCTTTCTCTCAAGCAAATTTCGGGTCCGGTTCACGAGAGCCAGATCCTCAGCCCACTCCGTCAATCCTGACGCATCTTTGATTTGTTTGTCTTCAGTCCCCTGTGAAGGCCGTGCGTCCGCGTTTGTTTTGTATTGCTTCAAAGCCTCAAGCACCATAGTGCCGGAGGGCCTAATTTCGGCGCCTGACGACAAAATGCCGTACTTCTTGAGAACTGCAATGCGCGCGGGCTCTATTTCCGAAACTTTGCACTCCAGAGTTTTCAGGCATGGATCGCGCAATTCCGGGTACACACGAAGGAGATGAGATAGTGCTACAAGCGCCAAGGTGGTACCTTCCGTCGTTATGAACTCCTTTACCAACTCAGAAGTCTGCCCTTCGTCGATGCTCGCCGGCCGATTTGCGATTTCGGTCCTTCTGTGTATAAAGGAGCACGCCTTGCGAACCCAAAACGGTATGTCACTGCACGCCGTGCCTATAAGATCTGCCGCATCCGCCGAAAACATAAGGCCGGCCGATTTCGAAATCTTCTTGATCATCGCTCGTGTAGCGGGCCTGTCAAGGGGACTCAAATACTCCTCCGGAATAAAGGCCAATGCGGCATTCTCGACTTGATTGATGGTTTCCGCAATGAACCACTTGGCCGAAACCCCCCCGATCATCACGGAAATGGTGCTTCCAGATCGAGCCGCTTCTTGGTAGACAGACCGGAAATTCCTCCAAAACTTGTTAAACCCATCCTTCCAGTACTCGGAGGTCGGACTGGACGGAGTTATATAGTCCACCTCGTCAATGAAGATAATCACCGGCTTTTGTGCGCTCTGAACAGCGCCAAGTAGCGCCTTCGTTGCCCCTGTCAGTGTCTGCTGGGCGACGGGTTCTGATACTACGGAATACCCGTCTTCAGCTTGGGGAGAAGACGCCGAGTGGATTGCCTCGCCAATCGCAGTGAGAAGTCCCTCTGCGGTCAGGCTCCAAATTTCATCCTTAGAACAGTCAATAAAAACGCAGCAGCAATTATGGTGTTTTCGACATTCATGGATAACCCGGTTAATCACGGAGGTCTTTCCGATCTTTCGAATGCCGAGGCATGCCCGTATTTGACCGGTTTGTAGCTTGCGGGCCAAGTCCAGGGCCTCGTTTCTTCGGCCGAAGAAATTCTCATCGTCGCTGACTGGGCCGGTAACATCAAAAGGATCATGGCTGAACAGCTCATAGCACAGTTGCTTGAGGAGCTCATCGGAAGTAGTGGGAAGCTTGTTGTAGTAAACGGGAAGAACTGCAAGTCCGAGACTTCGCCCCCATCGCGTGAGCTTGCTGTTTCCTTCGGCATCTTTGTGCACAACAACTACCACCGTTGGCTCAAGGCGCCCAGCACTTTCACCAATCAATTCCCTGGCGATCTTTACCGTCCGCTGCTGCTGCTCGTTAAATGATGTAAAAAGCGTGAGAATCTCCCGATCAACAGCGAGCGCGGTTGCGAGCCTCCGAGTGGGCTTCGCAAAGAGGTAGGCATAAACGCCCTTGTCTCGCGTTGTGTATTGGGGATCGTGAGGAGCAAGGGTGGCTATTCCATCAAATGCCTTGCGCGTGCGATCAACCATATCGATGAGTTGACTGGCGGGGTCATCGCGTTTCTTATCAAGCATAGCCAGCGATTATAACTGAGATACTGTACCGAAGGACAGAAGTACCTGCCAGAAGAAGGCAAACGCCGTACCGCATAGCCACTCTAGCGTCCGCGATCACCAATCCATTCCAAGCACACACTCAAGGAGGCCCCGGAGCCAACCATTCCGCCCGCTCCGATCCGTAGCCAAGACCGAAATCTGTGCCCCATTCATCTCCTGATCGCGGCGAGTGTTCCGCGAACTCTCGCCCTCCACCCCAACTCCTGGTCTTAGTACCTGAAGTCATCCTCAAAGATCGCTCGCCCAGTTCTCGACGCCGCGCAGATCATCCATCCTGGCGAAGATGCTGTCTCGCGTGACCAGCACCGCTTTTGCGGCGATGGCCTGGGCGGCGATGAGCATGTCCATGGTGGCAACTGCGATTCCTTCCGATTCCAGTTTGGCTTTGGCGCGGGCGTAGGCGGCGGCTTCATTGGAGCCCCAAGGAAGAATCGTCAAGTGGGCAAAGAGTCCCTCGATGGCGGCGCGCCGCTCCCGTGACAAGGCCCGCTTCTCCATCCCGTAACGGACCTCCGCCTCGGAAATGGACGAGATGGAGAGAACGGCCTCGCGGTCCTGCGAGTGCTTGAAAAACATGGCTCGGGCTGCGGGCGAGTTTCCCTTGGCGATATAGCTGAAGGTGTTTGTGTCGAGCAGGTAGGTGCGGGGCATTAGAGGCTTTTGCCCGTGGACGGATTGTCGTCAAAGAGCTCTTCGAGCGCGGGGCGAGGAGTCGCTATGCTGCGGTCCCGGTCCGCATCGCTCAGAAAATCATCCGGGAGCTTGGCCGCATCGAGCGCGGCGAAGACTGCGGAGAGGCTGGGAACTTCGGAGAGAATGAGGCTGCCGCTCTCAGGGTCGCGGCGAATGGAGACCTCCGAGGAGCGAAAACGAAACTCCACTGGAATAGTGACATGCTGGCTTCTGCCACTCATGAAAACGCGTGCTCTTGAAGTGTTGGGCATTATCCCTCCCTTTTGCTATCTATCGTAGCTATACAGCAGCCCGAAAATCAAGCAGAAAGAGAGGGACCGAAGACGGTTGCTCCGGTGTGGGTCGCCTAGTCCAGCCAGCACATCCCGTTGAGCCAGGCGGAGCTGGTGGGCCGGGTGGGCGGCAGCGGGAGGACGATGAAGCCCTCGCGCCAGTGGCCTTCTTCGCGGCGCGGCGGGTTGCCGACGATGCGCGCGCCGGCGGTGTTCCGTTCTTCAATCGCCAGGCCGGGCAGG
>Ga0302265_1000877_pt1 | contig 18980 bp, 22 predicted proteins | sample III_Bog_E1_1_FD_194556 | JGI IMG/M metagenome (GOLD analysis project Ga0302265, IMG submission 194556) | Peat permafrost microbial communities from Stordalen Mire near Abisko, Sweden - III_Bog_E1_1 | ecosystem: Environmental > Terrestrial > Soil > Wetlands > Peat | place: Sweden: Abisko...
AATACTCGTTGCAATACCAAAACCGCCAGATAATCAACCATCATCAGTTGGCAGGTGGGATAAGGCCATTCAAACCTGTGACATTCAAGCAGGGCAGATGGGCGTGTCAGATACGACCAAGATTGGCGAAGGAGTTTGGCAGTTGACCGAAGAGAGCCAACTACCGATGCTTGGACTTGTGCTTGCTGCTGCCACAAATGAGAAGTTTCCATATCGAGTAGAGTTCGACGGGAAGGCAGCCGCATGGAAACACGAACCATGAAGCGTTCATCGTTAGCTTTATGAGTAATCAGACCAAACGACTTGGAAGCCCTCCCGGCGATTGGCCATTGGCTTTCCGGTGGTAGTTCAAATCAAAATATTCATCCAAACAATACAACATTAAAAGATTATGGGACTCATCAACTCCAACACCCAACAGCAGTTTCCATTTCCAGCCGACGCTGTGTTCAACGCCGTGCTCAAGGCCGCGCCGGGGGCGGGATTCAAAATCACAGGCTCCGATCCGGTGATTGGGCGCATCTACGCGAGCACCGGGATGTCGCTCCTTTCGTGGGGCGAGAACGTGACCATCGTGGTGCAACCGACGGGGGCGGGCGGTTCGGTTTTGGGGATCGAATCCGAACTGAAGGTGGCGTTCAATTTGTTCGGGGGAATAAAACACTCCGCCAACTTCAACAACCTCATCAACGCGGTGAGCGCGCAGCTTCAGCGCCGCTGATATTTTCACCACCTAAGGAGAGCAAGACATGACACCGTGGCCTAACAAGTCGCCGGAGCCAACCGCCGTTGGCGCTTGCAGTTCCGCTGTCGCGGTTCACGCCGCGAGTCGGCGGTGGCTCAGCTTTTTTCGTTAGGCGGCTCGACACGCTCATGGAAATTCGACCATTCCAGCTTGAAGATGAGGCGGCGGTTATTTCGCTTTGGCAGCGATGTGACTTGGTTCGACCTTGGAACGACCCACGCAAAGATATAAGACGCAAGCTTGGCGTGAGACGCGACTTGTTTTTGGTTGGCTTACTCGACGGCCAGGTTGTTGCGTGTGTGATAGCTGGTTACGAGGGACATCGCGGCTGGCTGAATTATTTGGCGGTTGCTCCAGAGCATCAGCGGCATGGTCTGGCGCGAGCCATTGTCGAGGAGGCGGAGCGGTTGCTTCGTGCCGCAGGTTGTCCGAAGATCAATTTGCAGGTTCGGACTTCCAATCACGGCGTTATTGATTTTTACAAGCGTCTCGGTTATTCGATTGATGATGTTGTGAGCATGGGGAAGAGATTAGAGCATGACGACAAACCCGCCTAACCATGCACCGGAGCCGTCCCCGAATAACGCTTTCGGTCAATCGGGAATGCCCGTTGAGCGCCGCGTCACCGGCTCGGGGCGGCTCAGCTTTTCGCGTTAGGCCATGTTCCACATCACACCAAAATCATTATGAAAACACATCGCATACTTGTCCGAGTCATATTCGCCGGATTGCTGACCTGTGGCGTTTTGAGCGGCTGTGCTCACGAAGGCGCGACAGCATCCACAAAGCCACCTGCGGCGGTTGTTGCCACCTCCTCTGGTTCCCACTTCCTTACCATGGATTTAGAGACCAACGTAGATGGGAGCCTGAGAGTTATTGTTAATAAGTGAGCAATATGACATGGCCTAACAATACTCTGGAGCCGTCCCCGATTGCCGCTTTTGGTCAATCGAGAATGCCTGTTGCGTGCCGCGTCACCGGCTCGGGGCGGCTCAGCTCTCACCGTTAGGCCGACTAGCACGCCATGAAAAAGAACGTCATCATCGTCGTCGCGGCCGTCACGCTTGCCGCAGTGAGTTGCTTTTTTGGTTATGCGGTCGGCCATCGGTCGGCTGTTCGAGACCAAGATCGTTTCGACCTGAGTGTTAATTTGGGACTTTACAGATTGCTTGAGAAGGGAGACACCAATGCGGTAGCAAGCAAGCTTCGATTTCTGGTGTATATGGATTCTGATTATTATGACAGCCATTTTAATAGCGAGACAGTAACGGCAGGTTTTGCCAAGACTTTGGCAGATGCACGAGCAATTGCCGCAGAGGAGCGCCGCCAGATGGTTCCTATCAGTTCCATTCTCACCAATATTCCACACACTCCAGATGCCAAGATTACTTACTAGCTTGACTGTAACCCATTGATCTAACAATTTCATGGACCCATCACCGTCTGACACATTGAAGTCCGCGAGCGCGGGCGGCGTCGCACGCCCGGCGCGGCTCATTATTTGGCGTTAGATCACTATGACAAGCCATCTACATTTGATCAGTTTGCTGGTTGGCATCGTGTTCTCCATCATTTTGCCGATTGGGGTTTGGTTTGATCGCAAACGCAGCTTTGCCACTTGGGCTAAAATTATTTCGATTATCGCTTGTATGGCCGGCCTTGGATGGGGGTTTATCGGCTTGGCACTTTTGCATTCGAGCGTTTCAGATTTGGATTATTCCAGACACGAGGGCATCAAAGGGGTGCTTGGCGGCATTTGCATTGGACTTGTCCTTAGTCTTTTGATTTCAAAACCGTATGTTAAACGAGTGGCCTAACCAGATAATGGAGCCATCACCGGCTGACACTTTGAAGTCCGCGGGCGCGGGCGGCATCACACGCCCGGCGTGGCTCATTATTTTGCGTTAGGTGTCATTCACACCACGATGCAATATACCGTCATATTTGACATAGCTCAAACCAAGTTTCAGCACTGGTCTGATTCATGGATTTGTTTTGTTATAGTCGCATTTGCTATCGGCTTCTGGCTTCAAAGGAGAAAAGCCAACTCCGGTTGGCTTTCCTTCAGTTATACTATTTTTATGACGTTGTTCTTGCTCGGTTGCAGCTTGCTCCCATTTTTGTGGATTTTTCACAGTTACCAGAATTATCAGGATATAAAGGCGGCATTACAGCAATCACGATGCGACGTCGCCGAAGGAGTTGTTGCTAATTTTAGGCATTCTCCCGCTATGGGGAAGTCTAAAGGCTATTGCGAAGTATTTTCTGTGAATGGAAAGCAATTCTATTATAAGGATGGCAACAGCTTACAAAATGGGTTTCATCAGACAGGAATTATTCGCGGCGGAATGCATGTTCGCATTTACTATTATGACTGGCATGATACTGTCAACAAGGACATCGCACGTTTGGAAATTGCACCATGACGCCAACCAAGCACCGGTGCCGACACCGATTAACGCAGTGAGTCCGCTTTCGCGGGCAGCGTCACTGGGTTCGTCGCGGCTCAGCTTTTCGCGACTTACACGTTTATGAAAACACATCGAATTCTAGGCATGCTTTGGGCGGTATATTGTGGCTATTCTGGCCTTAATCTATTGCGAGCTTTGCTATCTCTTCATCCGACAGCCACAGGGCATTGGGATACTTGGGGTGTTCTTGCTGTTTCGCTCCTGTTGGATTTGACCGGCATTGTGGCGAGCATATTTTTGTTTCGAGGCGCAAAATGGCCGCGTTGGATTGTTGGCTTGATTGCTGTTTACACGGGATTCGGCAGCATTGCTTTTATCGTCGCGACCAGATCGCTGCCTGCTTGGAGCGTCCCCACCAGTATTTTCGCGCTCGTTTCACTTGTGCTTTTATTGTTACCTAGACATGAGCCAGTCGCCTAACCAGATAATAAATCCTTCACCGGCTGACACTTTGAAGTCCACGGGCGCGGGCGGCATCACAGGCCTGGCTTGGCTCATTATTTGGCGTTAGGCTACTTCGCACATTCTATGAGATTAGGCCGTGACCATTGGTTGCCGAAGATGAAGCCGCTCGGTGGATCTCGCATTGAGCTGGCATTTCAGCGCGTGTTCACGCCTTCCGAAGCGGAGCGATTGCGTGCCGGATTGTGGCCGCAGGTTATGGAAGATAAGTGGGTTGTTTTGCTTGGCGATTCGTCACTTGATTTATGGCGGAGTTGGACGGGACATTGCATTTTTAGTTTGGCAGCGCAGACTTCTGACAGCGGCGTGACAGTCGGCCCGTTGCTTGTCAATACGGACACGACCCAGTATCATCGCCAAAATGATTCGGACGATATTCGGATTGTTGAGTCGCTCATCGGCAGAACATTGAGAGTATGATTTACTAGTGGCCTAACCAAATCATGGAGCCATCACCGGCTAACACTTTGAAGTCCGCGCGCGCGCGGCATCACAGGCCTGGCGTGGATCATTGTTTGGCGTTAGGGTCATTCGCGCATGAAGGCCGAGTTCCAAGTTTTAAAAGCTAGACCGAAGATTCAGGTCGTTCTGAACCGTGACTCGGTTTGCGCGGGCGATGACTGCGAATCGCACGAGAAGACGGTCGAGGTTTATTCGTTTGTTGATCCAGAAGCTTTCGCACGAGAGGTTTCCTCTGGCTATCTGCCGTCAATTGCCGGAATTGGTCACTTTTGGATTTGCGAGTTGAACGGCGTGAAGATGGCTGAGATTCATAATTCCAACGTTAAGGTGTTGGTTCGCGAGACCCCATTTGCAAACGAGAATTGCGTTCATTTTATTTACCATTCAGCACGGTTTTAATATGAGTCATGAGCCAATTCTGCCATGCACATTCCGTGAAATATAAATGAACAAATGTGATTATTGTGGCCAGGACAACGTTTCTGATGCTGTTCGGTGCGCTGGTTGCGGTACATATCTCAACGAACCACCTGAACCTCCTCGGCCTCCCAAATCGAAAACAACCGCAGTAATTCTGGCCCTTATTTTTGGGCCGTTGGGACTTTTGTATCTCGGCCTGGAGGGGGTTATGGTGTTTCTGTTTGTGATCGGCATTGCAATCTTCACCCTCCCGTTTTTATTGACCGCTTTACATGGTACCGGATTTGGCTTGCTGATTACTTTGGTGGTTCGTGCGTTGTGTGCTTCCTGGGCAATTCAGACTTTGAATCGGAGAAATAGCGAAGAAATGGATGAGCCGGAGGCCGCTATTCTTCTTGATGAGGGTGTCAAACTTGAGAATGTTGATTTTGATCAAGCGATTGCCAAATATGAAGAACTAATTGAGAAGTTTCCAAATTCTGCTGAAAGCAAAACCGCCCGAACTTGTGTGGAGACACTGAAGGCAAATTTAAAACGAAACCCAGCTAGCCAATAGATTAATCGTCTGAACCGGTTAGGTCATTTGAGCCGACTCACGTCGGCGGCTACGAAAAGGTGGTGGTTGGCAGGGACTTAGTGCAGTTACGGGAATGAAACGGTGTTTGGCTTGCCGGCGGTTGTTCAATCCAAATCCCCGCACCAGAGAACGGCAGCGGTATTGCTCCAAGCGCCGCTGCCGTGCCGTGAGCAAGCAAGCCAGCCAGCGGCGGTGGTTGGCGAAGCCAGCCAATTGTAACTACTGGAGAGGCGCGGTTCATGTGGAACGGGTTCGTCGATGGCGGGCGGCGAATCCGAAATACTGGCAGTAATGATTTTTGACCGGTGCGTTACAAGATGTGATAGGAGGTTTGCCCTGCGCGTGATAAATAAATCGGCAACATTATGAGAGATGACATTTATCGGTTTCTTTCGGTCCATGGTCGTTTGCCGGAGCGGGTTAATGTAGAACAAACGAGTTGGCTGTTGAATTGCCAACCGCACAACATCCCGGTGCTGGTCGCAGCGCGGCTTCTGAAGCCGTTAGGCAATCCGCAACCCAACAGCGTCAAATACTTTGCCACGAATGATATTATAGAACTTTCCAAAGACAAGGCGTGGCTAGGGAGGATGACAAATGTCATTTACAAAGACTGGCAGGCCAGGAATGCTCGCTATAGAACTGTGTCCAGTGAAACGTTGGAAAATGTGGGATCGGAAATTGCCGCTTAACCACCCAGAGTGGTGCTGGTAAAAAGAAAAAGCCCGGACACTACTCCGGGCTCTTTCCACAACACTTTAAAGCTTTTCGTTGGAGTCACTACTTCCAACATCTTTAGATTAACTGATTGGGGTTTTTCGTCTTGTCACCAGTGTTGGGGACATTCCTTACGTGAGCCACCATACACAATTTGGAAAGAATCGGGGTTTTGAGCCAGTTGGGAAAAACTTCCAAACTCATCCCAATTTGTTTTATTTTCAGGGCATGGAAGCGACTGGTAAAACCGTCACCCGGGACGAGTTGTATGCAGCCGTCTGGTCAAAGACGTTGAAGGCTCTCGCCACCGAATGGAATACCAACTATCCGCATTTGGTGCGGGCCTGCGACGCGATGGAAGTACCGCGACCAAGCCCGTCGTATTGGCCATCCCTGGCACTGGGCTATACGGTGGAAAAGGATCCGCTCAACGTCAGCACGGACACTACACCGAAGGAGTGGGTTTTATTGCCGCCCGGGGTTCGCGAAAAGAAATCGCCGCCGAGGATAATCGTCCGAGTAGATGCCTCAGACGTGGCCGCAACACCACCGCCAAAAACAATCACCGCTGCCACCCAACCGGCGGAGGCAAACCCCGCGCCGGAAAAAAAGCCGGCCACGGACACAGCGATCATCATCCAGAATGCGGTTCTGGACATGATCCGGCGGGCACACCGGATTGATTTCTGGAAATCCTCCCTGTCCGAAAAACTTTATCCACGGTTTTTGGCCCAATGGGCGGGGTTACCAAAGGAAAGCAAAATCAGCGAGGAACGGCTGGCTAAATCACTCAACCAGACGCGTAAGAATTACGAAACCTTTGAAGTCCTCGTGACCGAGCATCGGGATTCCCGGTATTACCAGCAGGATTACCACCTCGTCGTTGAGATTCGCCTACGAGCCGGGAGCGAGTGGGTGGACGCCTGCAAAGAAGCGTGGGCATTGGCGGAACAACCCAATGAATATGGTCTTACGGAAAACGCCCTCCGGCTTTATCTCTGGGCAAAAAGCCCGAAAAACAATGGACAACCGTTTAAAATAAAAAGCATTTGCCTGCAAGCCAAGCTGCGCAAAACACATTATTTTGTCGCCAGTCACCTCTATGAAATCCGGGCCAAAGCCGATCCAACCATTCGCTGGAACCCCGAAGATCCCGGGCGGGAAGCACTACGCATCTGGTTTGAGTCAACCCCCGTGAAATATTATCATCACGGGCCACTCAATCCTCCGCTCGCCCTCAATCTGCACGCAGTCCACCATGCCGACCTGGAAAAATTCCGAGTATGGCTATATCAGGAAATTCAAAAGCCGGAATTCCCGAACGGACGGGAAATTGTCGGTCTCTATGACATTGGAAACCGAAAAACCCTACAGGCCACCATCCGCGTTCTGCCGGACAGTTGCGGCAGATACAGCTCCATGGGGAAATTCTTTGAAACGCTTAGGCTGATAGAGGATATCCAGATTCAGTATCGCTTTGACGATGGTTACGCACCGTGGATAGTGACCTGTCAGCCCAAAGCGGATTCGAATTGGCAGCAAATCAAAGCCCGGCTGAAGGCGCTGGCGGAACGGGTGCCGCTGGAACAACGCTACTTTCTGAGTCCGGACGGGATCGCATTGTTGCAGTGGATCCAGGAATTGCGCACCGATGAATTTCAAACAGGACTGACGCCCGTCGTCGAAGAGCATCTGGGAAAGACGCTCAGTTTTAAAGCGAAGTGGGATTTCAACAACACGCGAACCTATCTGGAGCTGTTGGTGGGCGAGATCAACGAGAATACCGAATATCAACTGCGTGCGCTAGATTGGCGGCATTATTCAAATACGGGCACCCGCATTCTGGTGAAACAAAAGAAAACTGAGCTACAGGATGTCGTGTGGGCAATTCAGGCGTTGGGACTCCAGAGGAACAAATTGTTGACCAAGGAAAAAGTCAGCGCAGCGCTGGATGCTTTGTTGGCTGAGAGCTGAATCAACCTGGTTTGAGGCAATCGGGGCTGTCGTGTTTGGCGTTGTTCACGAGTTTGGAGACGCGGTAGCCCTCGTCGATGGAATAGGGAACGAGGGTGGGCGCGTATTCCTCCAGGATCAGGAACATCTGGCGGGACAATTCGCGGTAGGCGTCGTAGTGGGGTTTGCAGAGGACGCCGCTTTCCGGGGCTTGTGATAATCTGGTACCTCCTGCAAACTTCCACCAACCTGATATACTGGGATGTCGTCAGCACCAATTATCCGGTGCAAGGTGTTTTCAGCGTGCCGATTTTACCCATGTATGGTTCACAAAAACAGTTCTATCGTTCCGTTCTGCAACCTTGACGGGCGGTTTGGCCGCAAGATTTAATTTGGTACGGAAGGCAGCGCACCATTTTGAACACGCTTGACCAGTGTCTGAATTGGAATCACAATAAAATCGTGTATTTGGGGATGCACTTCTTTTGAAATTGATCATTCATAAGTTCGCGATGTTGCTAATGGCAGGTTGCTTGCTCGTCTCGCCGGCGCAAATCAATGCTTTTGCTCTACTTGGGCCGGTTCAACCATGGATGCAATTTACGAACGGTGTCGTTGGTCCCGGCGACATTGGCGGGCCTATGCAGATCGGCAGCGGCTATCGCTGGAATGTGCCGGTCATTACCTACGGTTTTGACAAATCTTTTCTGGATTATTTTGGTTCGAACGGTGTAGCGGCCGTGAAAAGTGCCATTCAGATTATTAACGACCTGCCAGCAGTATCCAGCCTAGTGCTTACAAATTATCCGTTGCTGACGCTAAACAACAATGCCACGGCCAACGCTCAAAATATTTCCGATTTGAAATCGCAAACCCTCGCATTGTTGCTGGAACAGCTCGGTTTGGCGCATCCCTCCCGCAATATATTTGTCATAAAACAATGGAATCCTTTTTTTTCACCCGCAGTCTATGATTCCTACTACGGATTATCCCCAAATTCAGTTCTCGACGAGCCATTGTGGCTGAATTGGTTTATTCCAGATTTCATAGCCATGCGAAATTTTGATCCGCAAACCCTTACCACCAGCGCATACGTTAACGACACGCTTTATACTGCTTATATTTACTCCGAAAGCACTTTAAATGGGTTGGCAATTAATGCCAACGATCAATCTGTCAATGTAAATTTCGCAGTGGCTGAAAACTCGTTAAATCTTGGGGATTATTATACCGGATTGACCTACGACGATGTTGGAGGGCTTTGCTATTTGTTATCCACCAACACCGTCCAATACGAAACACTTTTGCCTAGTGTCTCCGGTGTGGGTGCCAATTCAAACTCCATCGTGAACGGCGCATGGCGGGCAGGTTTAGATAAAATCACATTTGTAGAACAACCGGTTAATATCGTGTCCGGCGCTTTTCTAGCGATGACCAATCAATTCAACGACATCTTCGTTACCAATGGAAATTATATCAAACAGCAAGTTCAGCGAGTGGTGGCGACTCCAGATTTTCTTTTTTCGGTAGCTGATACTGGCAAGAATGACGTCTCCACCCCGTTTTTTTGGCGGACGGGAACAACTAACTGGATAAATAATGCCAGCGCGAATGGAAACATTAGCGGCGAAGGCCCGGGCGTCATCCAGCCACCGGTTCAAATCGTTTTTAATAAGCTGGGACCAATTTGTGCAAGCATTGGCAGCCAAAGTGAACAACCAAATATTGCCAATGAAGTTTATCCCTGGGGCACTTTTGACGGATCGACCCATGGGCCAATCATTTATCCGATCACGCAAACGGGGACGAATGCCATGAAGGTCCGGATGTGGTTGGAGCGGGGACGGTATCCAACTTGGTCGACGATCAGCTTTGAATGGAACCCCAACACCGCAATTGGCACCCAGTTCAGCTTTCAGACTTCAACCAATTTGCAGATGTGGGTGAATTCTTTTACGGTCACAAACAACGGCAGTATTTGCACTTATTTCGACAACAATCCAACGAGTCTGAACCAATTTTACCGCCTGATTCAGTTGGCTCAATGAAAACACCAAGTGGTCGGATGACTCAGGGGTTTCTCAAGGACTGCCTTTCGTAGGCGCCAATATCACTGCCATCGCCGCCCGGAGCATCTGGGATGCGCGGATTTTTATACGGCCGTGCCCAGCCACGTTGATCAATCCGCACCCCAAAACATTTTCCCTGATCAATTGCCGGGCTGCCGGGCAACAGCGCGAGCGTGGGCGTCGGACCGCCGTTCAGCTGGAGCGGCCCGAGCAGCGGATCAATAGGCGCGACGGCGCTGCCCACTTGGTCGGCGTTGGTGCCGTTGACGAAACCGGTGCTGTCATCCGCAACTCCGATCAGATTGAAGCCCTGAGAGGTGAAATCGCCGGCCACAGCGGGGCCAAGAACATCGTTGTTGGCAATTTGGCCGTTTGCGGTTAAACCGTTCTCCGTGGTCGCGTCGTAAACATCCGTTTGGTTTGAAGCGATCAAAGTATTGCGCACCACCACGGCTGTGTTGGTGTCATCGTTCAAAATTCCGCCACCTGCACCACCGACCCCATTCAGGCCCGGCTGGCCCGCTTGACCGTTGCCGCTCATGCCGATTCCGTTGATCCCTCCATGACCGCAAATATTCCCGGCGATGGTGCACGAGGACAAGGACAACACAGTCGTCATTGGAACGAAATCGACCAATATAGGCGGGAGAATATTAAAAGACAAAGAAGTATAAATTTCAAAAGGGCCGTAGTTGTAAATAGCTGCACCTCGACCACCGTAACCGCCATCGCCGCCTAGGGTATAACCAATCCCGCCGTTGCCACCGTTTCCGGTTCGATTGCCACTAAAAGTGCATGTGTCTAACGAGGCGGAACCGGCATTGTAAAGACCGGCACCCTCCCCGCCAATACCGCCGCGACAGAAAACGTCGCCTACAATATAACCTCCCGGGACATCAAAGCCATTGTTGGTGCCATTGCCACCATTACCACCCTCGCCGCCATCGCCACAAATGTTGCTAGAAACGCTGCAAAACTTCAGACCCAACTGACCTGAATTGTAAATGCCCGCGCCTACGCCCCCATTACCGCCAATGGCACCGATATAGTTTGGAAAGGCTTCACCCGATGCATTGGTATTGTTTACCGATTGTCCGAAACCGGTCATGTTGTTGCTAATTGTGCAGCCGGTTAATGTCATTTTCCCAAGATTGCAGACACCACCTCCCGAACCGCCGCTTCCGCCAATGTTATCATTATTTGCATTATTGGGATATAAACCGCGACTATCGCCACTTTTGTTCCCGCTAAATACACAAAAGTCAAATTCGCATACCCCATTAAACCAGTTATAAACACCGCCTCCATTGCCGCCGGGAACTCCATGCCATCCCCAATAATAACCGTCCTGGACATATGCCGTCCACCCGTTACCAGCAGAATTGTCCGAAATAAGACACTGCACCATCTGCAATCGTCCAGTATTATAAATGCCGCCACCGTCCTCTCCGCAGGGAATAGGATTGTATAAATTGTAATCCGCACTGGCATTGCCGGTGACGATGCAATGGTCAAGAACGAGTGTTCCCGCATTATAAATCGCTCCTCCAACTCCTACTTGAGGAAATATATAAGATAAATGTCCATTGTCCGGAGGGTGGCCGCCGGTAAGGGTGAGATTTTGCAATGTTAGACTTGCGCGAGGGAAAACTTGAAACAACCGGTCGCCCAAAGCTGAAGCATCAATGGTCACATTTGAGTCCATGGCCAAAATGGTCAGTCTGCCCCGGGTGATGTCCAAATCGCCCGTCTGCGCCTGGTCTTCAAACGGTCCGGAAATGGTCAGATGAAAGACTTGTTGAGATTTCATCCCGTTCTTCCCTAACCGCTCAGAATGTAGCAGCACGATACGGTTTTCTCCGCCAATCTGGTTGGCCGCGATGACCGCCGCGCGCAAAGTGTCGCCATCTACGCCGTCATTGGTATTACTGACAAAGAAATTCATGGCGCACGCAGCCCCTCCCCAAAGGAGCAACCCGGCGAAAATTCCGACGACCAGAATGTGACTGAGCGATAACTGGACGACACGACAATATCGGCGAGATTTGTTTATGGATGACCGGCAGTCCGGCCCTTCCGGCGATTTGAATAAAAAATACCAATCGCCCTGAACGGTGAACTTAACCCGGGAGCAGAACTGATTCACGAGTGTAGATTATGGCAACCCGGCGATTGCGTCAAATTGACATTTCACACCAGTTTTGAAGTGGCTTTACTTAAACAAATTGATTTCGGTTTCCGTTTAAGGAAGGTTTTCATGGAGGCTAGACGGGGTATTTGGCGAGGTCGTGGACGATTTGGGCGGCCATGAACTGGTTACGGATGCGGTTTTGGCATTTTGGGCAGTCGACCGGTTGCGCGGTCTCGAAATGGGCTACGTCTGCCACTTCGGCCGGAGTGATGGTGCGGAGGATGCGCTTGCCGAGCTTAGCGGCGTTGTGAAGCGCTAAATCAAGCGGTGGGAACGTCACCACGCTGTCTCATGATCGCGGCGAAGCCAATCTCCCCTTTCGGCTGACCCGGCTGCAGCAACGATTTTTGTTCCTGCCACCGAAGCCAGGTGATGATCGCGTAGGAGGCAACAGCGCCGCAGGCAATGGCCACAGACAGAGTTAAAAATAATCTTCCATTCATAATGACGTTGATTATAGCACATCTCCGCAAGTGTTCCACGGGAGCCGGCATGGATCATTTATTGAAGACGGAAACAATTGGTCTGGTGCCACTCTAAAAATTCCTTCGATGGGCGGTCGGCGGCGGATTGGGGTGTGACTTGCAGCGCCTTTCCCTCTAAAGCGTAATATTCACGGCCGTTTGAAAATTCGTCGCGGATCCTGCGGCTGACGGCAACGTGAAGATCGTTGGTAATCGTTATATATCCCCGGTCAAATAGCGTGTGCAGGTCGGAGCGGAGAAAGATGCCGTTCGAGATCGAATGGGGACCATCGTCTGCATAGGGACGGATGTGCGCTGCTTCCAGAACCGGCAATGTCTTCTCACCGGTGACGGCGCAGCGACGTTGGTAGCCTTCCATGACCACAACGCGAAAGCCCCCCTGACCCAATCTTGGCGCGAAGAGTTGCGGGTTGCCGTATCGGTTAGGTTGCTCTGACATCGGTTGGTCTCTCAAGCTTTCACCAGCCATGGCAAATCTTGCATTCTCCCAGAGTTTCGCACCTTCGCCGAAACTTGTGTCGTAGCTTTTGCCAGTGACTATGCTTCGGCCCCAATCGGTCGGTGCGGGGAGAAATTCCTCATTCCTAAGGTAAAACGGCTGAGTCAACACGGTACAACCGATGGTCGGATTGCGTTCGTCGTCGCATCGGATGGAGCTAATTTTGCGCCGAAATGCATCGAGCGACTCAACGCCGTTGGCTTCCCTGAAGACCTCCCAGGCAAGATCCAGCGGGAGGGTGGTATGTCGGACAAAATAGGCACCCCCGACGATTCGATTTTCAGGATAACGGGATTTGAACAGAAAAAGCTCTCCGGGATTTATCGCGCCGAAATTATTACCACCGTGGGGACGCCAAAAATTCATTTCATCGGCATTGCGCGCGCGAAGAAATCTGAACCAGTCACCATCCGTTATGCCGACATATAATTTCATTGGGTGGCTTGACTGTGAGCAAAATATGCAGTGGCGGAGCTTTCGGCAAAATATTATTCGCGCAACCGTTTGGCGGACTTGTATTCGGTGTATTTCTTGGAACTTCCCCGCACCTTGGCCGCCGGATATTTGGCTTCATTATGCGCCATCTTCTCCGCAATCGCCTTGGCCAGGTCAATTCCAAGATTGTCGGCCAGCTCGATCAAGTAGACCGCCACATCCGCGATCTCATGGCTGATTTCCGTCTTCTTTTTGCGAGCGATGGTCAGACTCTCATCGGGCGTGCTCCACTGAAAATGCTCCAGCAACTCATTGGCCTCGATGGAAATTGAGCAGGCGAGATTTTTGGGGTTGTGGAACTGCATCCAATCCCGCTCATCGCGAAACTTACGAATCCGGCGGCGAATTTGATCGAGTTCGTTCATAGTTTGTCATCAAGATTCTTTGCCCTCGATGCGTTTGATTTCGCGGTCGAAGTCCGAGATGTATTCTGCATCCTGCCGTTTCCGGTAAATCTCGTATTCACCCTCGGCTTTGAGTTTGGCCTCCAACGCGCTCACCTTGCCTTTGTCCTGAAGAATCGGGTAGTTGGAAAGGGTCAGGAAATCGTGCAGAAATTTCACCCAGTCCGCCATCTTGGTGACGATGCCGCGCTGGGCGCGGTTCTCGGCGAGATCTAGGTAGGCGGACACAATGCGGTTCAACTCCTTGACGTGCGCCTCGCTCAAGTAATTCTTGGCCACCGTCACATCCGATTTCAAAATCTTGCCGCCCGGCGCATGCTTCCACGTGGTCAGGCCCATGTAAATCTTGGCGGCGTCGGCGCGGGCGTAGATAATTTCTGCCGCCGTCTGGCCAGTGATAGCCCAGTGCAGTTTGTTCTGTACGGCGGCAAAAAACTCCTGCGATAGCGGCGCATCCGCGCTGTAATCCACTGCCAGCGAGTAAATGTCCGCGATTTTCTGGTAGAAACGCCGCTCGCTGGCCCGGATTTCCCGGATGCGCTCTAGCAATTCATCGAAGTAATCCCGGCCGAAAACCTGTTTGCCCTGCTTGAGCCGTTCGTCATCCAGCACGAAACCCTTGATGATGAATTCCCGCAGCGTTTTCGTGGCCCAGATGCGGAACTGGGTGGCCTGGTAGCTGTTCACCCGATAGCCCACAGCGATGATGGCGTCCAGATTGTAGTATTTCGTCCCGTATTTTTTGCCGTCGCCGGCAGTATGTTCCAAAATGGAACTCACTGAATCTTCAACCAATTCGCCGGTTTTGAAGATGTTGAGCAAATGCTTGGTGATGGCCGGCCGTTTAACGCCGAACAATTCCGCCAGCGCCTTCTGGGTGAGCCAGACGGTTTCCTGCTGGATAAAGACGTCCACTTTGACCGCGCCGTCGGGCGCGGTGTAGAGGAGAAACTGGCCGGGTTTGCTCATACGCGGTCCTCCGATTGGTAAAAACGGAATTCGCCGCCGGGTGGCGGGCATGGTGGCATTAGGTCGTTCATGGTTTCATTCCTTAAATCCTGTTGGTGGCGGCGGCGAATTCTTGCCAGAATTGATCGATGCAGGATTTATATGCGTCGAAGTGGTCGGCAGTCAAGCGAAGGCCCTCGCCGACAAGCGGTCGGATGGGGAGTCGGCACACCCTCCCGGATTGGGGATCTTTGAACAGATTCGGGTTGAGCACTTTGAGTTTGTCCAGAGACCCACCACCGGCATGCTTCACGACATTGGCGACCAACCGCAGTTCATCGAGCAATGGCTCGCTCTTAAATGATTTGATTTTGATACCGTATTTCTGCTCCAGGAGTGCCTCCAACTGTGTGAAACCACCGTTGCCAGACGGTGGTATAGCCGGTTGCGAAAGCACCTGAGTAGCTAAGTATTGCGACTGCTGTTCCAGCAAATGAAACAGGCCGGCAATCATGAGATTCACCACGCCCTGACGGATGGCATCCGTGGCGAGATAGAAATCCACCCCTTCAAAATAGGCAGCCTCGGCAATGCCAGAGTTATCTTCTTCTCTTGATGGGTTCGATGAGGCAAATCGGTCGTAAGCGTCGGTCTGAACGCGTTCAGCTTCATCATTCAAGTTTTCAAATGACTGGGTGATCCGGTCGTGAAACACGGCAGAGTAGTGCACAAACTCTTGCAGGTTCTTACGGATACAATACTCAACTGGAAATCGAGGTAGATTTTCCATTTTATCGGGTTGTTTGGCCACGCTTTCTGAGGATTATAAAGGACTCAGCATCCCTTATCATTTTCACCATCCTCCTTACGGGCACGACATCCGCAGTTTTGGGCATCACCCCAATTAATAATGAAATCCGGCCAGCCGTAAAGTTGTCCATCAATCAGTTTCAAAGATTCAATCCAATCAATAAAAGGCTGAACAAATACAGCGTTAGAATCACTGCGATGACCCTGGGTCTGGTGGCAAATACCCAATAGATGTTTGGGCAATGACCTCGCTTTACTGCCGAAATAATAAAAATGCCGAGAAATAAGCGCGTTTTTTCCACCGAGATCGGTATGCCGGTTAACCTCTTCATAGGGAAGTTCAAAAGTGCGTTCACCGGAACTCTGATAAAACGCGTATGGCAGATAGGTCGTGCCGTTGAGCGAGTGGGTTTTCAGGCACGTTTGACCGAGCAGCAATTGGCGCCGGTCATCGCTGCGAACGGTGTAACCGAAGAACGCAGAAATTTGGGACGAGTTGGGAAACACGGTTTTGCCCAAACCCCAGCGGCCGGCCTTGGCGTCGCCTTTGCCAGAACGACCGACGACGTGCCAGAAATAATAAAAGTCGGACGGCTCCTTGGTGGCGGGATTACCCCGGAGACCATGCGTGCCAAAATCTTCGACGACGAGAAAGCGCGGTTCGTTGAGATCAATGCCGTCCAGATCGAGGCCACACAGGCGGAGATGGGGAATGAGGTCGGACAGGTATTCCCGCAGCATGGTCGGCCCGAGAAAAAGAGCGCCCTCGTGGAAAGCGAAGCGGACTTCGACGGTGCTGACATCGTCGCGGCGAGCGTCGAGAGAGTTCTGGATGGTCTCGCGAACGAGAGCACTGCTGCGATCGATCTCGTTGTTGACGAAAAATTCGCCCTGGGTGGGGTCGGTCTCGACACCGAAGTCGTGGCGTGTATTGAAGACCCACATAGCAAATCCTAAAATGGGTTGGCCGGCCGGGGACGGTTGGGGGCAGCGTTATGGCGGCGAAGCCGCAAGCCTGGTCCGATGTTGGTAATAATCAGAGGCATATCCCGAACAAAGTGTTATGGAATTATTCGAGCGGGGGCAAACTTAAAAAGGGAAATGTGACTGGGGGCCGAATAACCCATGCAGTCCAAACGGAACAAGTCTTCGCTACCACTCTTCAGGGAATACCGGTCGTGGAGGCGGCTGCAGCTTTGCTGGAAAAACAACTGAAACCGAAGGGGAATTGTTGAACGGGGGAAATTGTGAAATAAAAAACCCAAGGGCAGCACGCTAATTTTTCTCTGTTTTATTTGCTAAACCAAATGAGCGTTAGCAAATCAAAACCAAATAAAAACGGTCTTTTTTGGCGCAATGCTTTGCTTATTCATGGCTTTTTATTGCTTAACGGATGTGAGCGTCAATCTGTGTTAAAGTTGGCCAACCAAAATATTCACATCGAATGCACCAGGTTTTGTCCATGATCTGGACCAAACTTATTTCATGAATTTTTCAGGGTGCCTGCTTGATCACTTTGCGGTGTCAATTTCCAGAATTCCCTGGCGTCGGGCTGTTTGACCAGGCCTTTGTAGTGGCGCTGGATGATGTCGGGGCTGTTGCCGGCCCAGGCGGCGGTTTTTCCCTCGTGCTGGAAAAAAGCCAGATGATTGGAGATCCCAGTGTGCCGCAGGATGTCGGGTGTCCATGGTTTCAACGCCTGCCGCTGTAGCTTCGCTTCGGCCGTTTCGTCACCGGCCGGTTTGTGGGCGGGGTTGCCGAAGCCGGCGGCCACCTTCACGGCATCGAAATCTTTCCGCCAGTTCGCGCCACAGAATGGAGTTTTGTCGTCGGCATGGGGTTTGAGCCAGTCAATCAGGTTGGTTGTGGTGAGGGTTTCTTTGATTTTTTTGGTTCGCTTTCCCGTTTTGCTGGGAACGATTTTCTCGACCTGCTCGGTCAAGCTGGCCAGTTCCACGATGCGGCGTTGACGCATTTTAGCCATTTTTGCACCGATGGTGATGGTGCCAGCTTCCAGGTCGATATTGTCCCAGGTGAGGCGGGCTAGTTCGGTCGGCCGGATGGCGGCAAACAGCGCCAGCGTGACGTAGGGGATGAGCTTGCCGTTTTTGTACTCAGCGGTGACGGCCAGAAACCTGCGCACCTCATCGAGGCTCAAGATGGCCGGCTCCACGTCATCGCGGGTGCCCCGGCCGCGGCGCCGGACGGTCTTCTTGGCGGGATTGGTGATGCAATATTGCTTTTCCATGCTCCAGCTCAGGAAGCTGGAGAACGAGCGACGATTGTCTTCGCGGGTGCTGTCGGTGACTCCGGGTTGCGCGGCGGCTTCGGCGATATGCGTGGACAGGAGTTCGGAAACGAGTTTGGCCGAGAATTTTTTCACGAGAAAGCCGACGCGGGATTTGAGGGCCTGGAGGCTGGCGTCGCGCAGGCCCGAGTTTTTCTTGTCCGCCAGAAACAGGGGGTAGGCGTTGCCGACGGTGATTTTCTGGAGCGGTTCGCGGTAGTTTTCTTTGAAGAACCGAACGACCAGATCCAGTGGGTATTCACCGATATCGGCAAAGGCACGTTCGGCTTGGGCTTCCTGTTCGGGAGTCAGGCGGGTCGTGGTGATGCGCTTTTCCGGGGCAAAGTTGAGGACCTCAATTTCGAGTTGCTGTTTGCGAGCGAGCGCTTCAGGCTGTGTCTTGTAATTCTCGCGGATGCGGACACCGTCCATTTGGGTGCCGGTGACGCGGTAGGCGGTGGATCCGCCGGGGTATTTAAAGGCATTGATGATATACTCGCCGCGGGTCTTCATGCCGTTATAATGGCAATCTTAAAGGCAATTTTCAAGGTGAAAGTTAAAAAACCCAACAAAATAAGGCATGTCTTTAAATGGCCAATGCCCTTTTAAGGCATTGGTCCGGGGTTCGAGTCCCCGCCAACCCACCAGTTTACGCTTTGCAAATTGGTGGGCTCACCCCGGTTTCCAGGGGTGTTTTCGCCCTTGGTTTTACCACGGCCAGCAAGGATCCGCCACCCGGATTGGATGGAGGCTGGGCGGGTTCCGAGACTGGACAATCCGCGGCGCTTGGGGCAACCTCGCCGGGTGGAAACCCCTCCGATTTTGCAGCCACCAACCGACATTCCCAAAGCCGGAAGCCTTGGACGGGGAAGGTTGATCGTCTTGGGGGTCATCGTCATCATTGGGCTGGCGGCGGGAATGTTTTTGAAGTTTAAAAACAGCGGGTCTGAAATCAGCGTCCAAACCGAGAAGGTCGTCCGCCGCA
>Ga0302265_1000886_pt1 | contig 18903 bp, 15 predicted proteins | sample III_Bog_E1_1_FD_194556 | JGI IMG/M metagenome (GOLD analysis project Ga0302265, IMG submission 194556) | Peat permafrost microbial communities from Stordalen Mire near Abisko, Sweden - III_Bog_E1_1 | ecosystem: Environmental > Terrestrial > Soil > Wetlands > Peat | place: Sweden: Abisko...
TCCTGCCCGCCAGCCCTCTGTCTACGCTTCGCTGCAGCCCCTCACAGGATCACAGGCAAGACTCGAGGCCGGAATGGAGTCGCTTCTCCTTTTCCGTAGGGCTCTCGCGTCCCCTACAATGTGCCGGTTTATCCCGGCGCTCTCTGTCCCCACATTCCCCCACATTCCGGGCCGCTCGCCGGATGTCGAGTGAGAGACGATCCGAACTGTCTACGGATGAGCTGTCCTCCCCGGTCCCCAAAGGCGAGGGACAGGGGGCACCGTCAACTGGGTTGGAGAAAGTCTCCGAGACCGTGGCCAACCTCATCTGGATTGGCAAAAGTTACGAAGACCGGGGGCACCCGCCAAGCTATAGATTGCGAATGGAGTTTTCGAATTCGCACCGGACGCTGGATGCCTCGACAAAGGGGACGACGCTAATCGTTGCTCGCATGGTGTGCTGCTGGCCAGGCGCAAGCGAGACTGCCGAGTGCAGAATGTTGCTGGCTTCTACGCACGTCATCCGCTGCCATTCTTCATTGCCGAGATCGGAGAGAGCGGCGGCACCCTGTTGCCATGGATTCCAGACGACGGTTGTTGCCGAATTCTGCTTGTCTGTCCGGATGGTGCGGTGCAATGTTGGATCAATCACATCCAGTTCGGCGTGAGTATCGAGGTAGGCATTGTCAGTGGCTGAGGCGAAGGTCACATCTCCGGACTGAACCTTCTCGCGATTTCGATCGGTGTTATCGAGATACCTGACGCCATCGAGACCGCGCACGCGTACCTGTTGCGACGCGCCGACTCGAAAGTAGGTATGCAGAGCTTGTTCAAACTGGAATGGCATTGATCCTGTGTTTGCCACGTTGAGTTCCAGAGCCAGAGTTGTGCCTACGGCGAACCGGTTGACGAGTCGAAACTCATGGGGCCACCAACGGCGCGCTGTTTCATCGCTTTCGGTTGATAGCTCGACGATTACACTGCCGTCTTGCTCCGTTATGGACCCAAGCTGCCATTGTTTGGTGCGGACGAACCCATGTGCCGGAGCCAGCGGATCGTCCGGCTTGCCGCGAAACCATGGAAAGCAGACTGGAATGCCTCCGCGAATTGCGCGCCCATTTTCCCAACGCGAATGCTCACTTAAGAAAATGACTTGCTCCGCGCCGGCCGGCTGCCAGGAGGTTAGCTGCGCGCCGTGCAGGTAGATCTGGGCGGAGGCGGCAGGTGTGGCGATATTGATCTTTGGCAGGCCGCCGTTGCCGTTGACTATCTCGACAATTGAGGGGATTGCGAAGCGACGATTCAAATCGGCAATGCGGGATGGGTCATTCATGGCAGTCAGGATTTTATCCGCCAACGGTCGCTCCCTATGAACGGGGCCGTTTAGATTTGTGGTCTCCCACCCATTCGCCAGGAAAAAGCGAATGGATGGGGCACGGTGCGCTTGTGCCAAACCAGCGTTGCGAAAAGCAGATTCTTCGACTCACCACTCCCAAAACTGAAGGACGTTTGGGGCCCGGTTCGGTCAGAATGACAACCCGATACTGTTATGAACTTCTGGAGCACCGCACCAGCCTTAGTACGTCGCCACAGAAACGCGGAGCACATTGGGTTCGGAATTCAGGATGAGCCCATAGTCGGTTTGGTCACCGTTGAGAATGCGATCGGCTTTGAATACGCCGTTTACATAGGTTCCCTCGTCGACGCGCAGAAACTGGCGATGCTGCCATTTGCCGTCAATCAAAGCTGAGGGGGCCTGTCCGGTTCCGTTTACGATTTGCTGCGTCTTGCGCTGCGCCTCGGTTCCGGCGGGACGGAAGTCTACACGGCAGGAGGAGCCGGCAACGAGAAACTCGTTGGGGTTGAGTTGCGCAACCAGGGCGCGGCCTAGAGGCTCGGAGTTGCCTTTCGGTGCGCCTCCGCGGCCGCCGACACCGTATGAAATTACCGCGTCCCAATCTCCAAAATGAAGCGTTTCCGTTAGCTGGTTTTCGACTTCCGACACGGCCTGGAGTTTGCCCTCGAAATTAAGGCGGGCAAGGTCGCGCATCATGGGACCAATGAGCTTGTAGTTATCGGCTGTGGGGTCGAGGAAGCTGTTCAGCGCATTAGTGTCTCCTGGGTGCGCAGGACGGGTTCGCGTGTAGTCGAGGCCGAAGGGCGAATAGCCGATGGCCTGCAGCCCGAGCGCGGAGAACAGGAAGCGGGCAGCGTGCGGAGTTCCGGCAGTTTCAGGGATGAACAGGGGATTATCGGGGCGGTGATAGAGGTCGAGCACCTTCAAATATGTGGGCGTGTCGAGCAGGTAAATGTCGGGCGCGAGAACATCGATTGCGGGTGCCTCGGCTTTCCAGATGGGAAGCACATTGTCGGTGGGGCCTCCGCTCTCGTAGGTGCCGGGCGCGCCCTTAAATGGGTCGCGGAGCGCGGCGTTGACATAAAGCGGCAACGGGTAAACGGCCTTGCCCGCGGCGGCAATTTGGCCCACGTATTTGGCGACGGCCCAGGCGTGGAAGTTGACGTCGGCTTCGTCGCCGAACACGTCGCGCCAATTTGCCTGGGGCGTGGCGGGGGTCTTGTCCATGGCCTTGAGGACCTCGGGCGGGACCGGAGATTGAAAGAGCTTTTCAGCAGCGGGTGCGTAGTCGCGCATCGTTCCCCACGTGCCGGTTTCGTTTTCAACCTGGACCATGATTACGGTGCGGTCAGGGTCGGCATCTTTGAGGTGCTTCATGAAGGCGGTGAATGCGCGCTTGTCCGCTTCGAGTGATGCCTGGGCAAATGGAGATGGCGAGTCGACCAGTTCGCCGTTCTTGTTGGTAACATGCGTGTAAAGCTCGGGCTTGAGCTTCATCCACTCCGGCATGTAGTGCTGGCTGCCGTTCTTCCAGGTACCGAACCACAGCAGCACCAGGTGGACGTGATGCTGGCGGGCTTGAGCGAGAATGGTGTCGATTGCCGACGAGTCGAACTGGCCGGGCCTGGGCTCGAACTGCTCCCAGTAGATGGGCGTCTCAAGCGTGTTGGCATGGAGATATTCAATGGCGGACCAGACTTTGGGCAGCGTGGCCGGCCAGTCGCTGGAGTTATTGGATTGCGCGCCCAGCATGAGGAAGGGCGCACCGTCGACCAGCAGGGCGTAGCGGCCGTCTTTCTGGGCGATGCGCGGGATGGGGTGGTCCTTGACCTGCGCCCGCGATGCGGGGCTGAGGGCCAATGCGGCCAATAGGGCGGCGATGATTAACGTTTTCATTTGCTTTGGCCATTGAGCTTGTTGACTTTTTGCCTGCATGGAAACTAGTCCCTCGGCGATGGCCTCAATTGTATGCCTCAGGGGCACAATGCACGGGCCTGAATGCTTTGACGATTTGTCCCGGATTCAGGGGGTTAAAAAAAACTGCTCCCTCCGGAATCGCACTAGGCCCGCCCGGCGAATTCCCGCGTTTCGGTGTAGACCTTTACCTTTTCGCCTTCCTGGATGTAGAGCGGGACCTTGATTTCGAGGCCGGTTTCCAGGCGTCCCAGCTTGGTTACGTTGCCGCTGGTGTCGCCGCGCGCGCCCGGCTCGGTGTAGGTTACTTCCAACTCAACCTTGTCAGGCAGCTCCAGGCCGATGGGGTTGCCGTTGAACTTGTTCAGCTTCACGATTGCGCCTTCGACGAGAAACTCGAGCGCATCGCCGATCATTTCTTCGCGGAGCGTGAGCGTGTCAAAGGTCTCCTGGTCGAGAAAGTAGGAGCCGTCGGCATCGCTGTAGAGATAGGAAGCCTCGACGGTTTCGAGATCGGGCTCCTTGAACTTTTCCTGTGCCTTGAAGGTCTTGTCGAAGACGGCGCGGGTGATCAGGTTGCGCATCTTGAGGCGCACCAGCGTTTGTCCGCCGCGGGCTGTGGGCGTGGATACCTCAACGTCGATGCAGTAGTAGGGTGCGTTTTCAAACTCAAAATACATTTTGCGCTTTACGGCGATAGCTTCGAGCAGTGCGGCCATGGGGTCCTCAAAAAGGCTGGGTTGGAAGCCGGCGACGCGACGGGTATCGTCTTCGGCTCCCCGTTAATTATAGGGGGCGGCGGCTCGTGTGATCTGTATCACTTGCCACTTTACCCCTCGGCTGGCGATACTCCCTACAGTCCTGTTTTTGGGCTTCATCCTTGTTTTGAAGCGAGAACCTGCCTTGGCGCGTGAAACATTTACCGCACGTCTTGAGAAAAAAGACTGCATCTCCGAATCGTCCCAGTGCTACCACTTCGAATTCGTCCTCGACGAGTTGGAAAGCTTTCCCTTTGCCGCAGGGCAGTTTGTCTCCGCCGTTGCGCCGGACGCTAACGGCAAGGTGCAGACCCGCGCTTACTCCATTGCTTCCGCGGCCAATGTGAACCGCTTCGACCTGTGCGTGAACCGCGTCGAGGGCGGCTTTTTCTCGAACCATCTGGCCGATCTCACCGATCTGCAACCCGGCGGCGCAATCCAGATTCATGGACCGCACGGACACTTTGTTCTGCAACAGCCGGTCACCGACTCAATTTTGATTGCGACAGGAACAGGCATCGCTCCCATGCGCGGGTTCGCGCAGTGGCTGTTCCCGGAAGATGGGCCTGACCGCAGCAATGGGAAAGAGATTTGGCTGGTGTACGGCACACGGCACGAGACCGAAGTCTATTATCAGGAAGAATTTGAAGCAATTGCTGCGCGGCATCCGAATTTTCATTACCTGGTGACGCTGAGCCGCTCCCGCGAAACCTGGACCGGCCTGCACGGCTATGTTCAGGAACATGTGGCTAAAATTGTCGAGGAGCGCGCCGCGCGGCTGGGGATTCCGCTGATTCAGCCCGAGGTCGATCCGGCGATACCGAAGGGCGAGCTGACGTTCGACATCTACGCCTATATCTGCGGGCTGAACAACATGGTCGCCGGTGTTCGCGACAAGCTGGCGGAGTATGGATGGCACCGCAAGCAGATTGTGTTTGAGCGATACGACTAGGCAGTACTTCCAGGCCTGAAGGCCAACCAATCGGCGGCTCTCTTCAGGGGCGTAATTGCCCCTACTCACCTCCGAGCAGCGTCGGCAGTGTTTCCGCAATCTTTGAGCTTCAAACTGTATCGATAGCCTGATAGAATTTTTGCGTGAGTTACCTGCGTATCCGCGTCGCCATTCCCGAAAAGCGAGAGCCCGCGCCGAGGCGCTTTCGCCGCGGCCGGCCTGACCGTGGACGGCGCACCTCCCGCTGAGTAATCTATCCGGTTGACAGGTTTTTCGGATCGCTGACGGCAGTGTGCTGCGCGCTCCGAGGATTCTCCGCGTGGCGGAGGGTTCGAGTTGACATCTCTTGATCCATCCGCTGATGGGCGGATAGAAAGGCTTCCTCAAAATGAACAGCTTTGCCAGCCGGGCTACGCTCACCTCCGGCAATCGCACGTATACGCTCTATAGCCTGCCAGCGCTCACTGCGCGCGGCTTCAACCTGAGCCGGCTGCCCTTCAGCCTGAAGATTCTGCTTGAAAACCTGCTGCGCCGCGAAGATGGCGTGAATGTAACCGCCGGGGAGATTTGCTTTCTGGCCAACTGGGATGCAAGGGCGGAGCCAAGCCGGGAAATTGCCTACATGCCGGCCCGTGTGCTGATGCAGGACTTTACCGGCGTGCCTGCCGTGGTTGATTTGGCAGCCATGCGCGACGCTATCAAGACCCTGGGCGGCGACCCGGAGCGGGTGAATCCGCTGGTGCCGGCCGAGCTGGTTATCGACCACTCGGTGCAGGTGGATGAGTTTGGCGCCGCGGGCGCTCTTGCATTCAATACTTTGCTGGAGTTCCAGAGAAACCGCGAGCGCTACGCCTTCCTGAAATGGGGGCAGACGGCCTTCAGGAATTTTTCGGCCGTGCCGCCGGGGATGGGGATTTGCCACCAGGTGAATCTGGAATACCTGGCCCGCGTGGTTTTTACGAACGAAATCGACGGCGAGGCGGTTGCCTATCCTGACACCGTGGTGGGCACCGATTCGCATACCACCATGATCAACGGGCTGGGCGTGCTGGGCTGGGGCGTGGGCGGAATCGAGGCTGAGGCGGCCATGCTGGGGCAGGCAGTGAGTATGCTGGTGCCGCAGGTGGTGGGCTACAAGCTGACCGGCAAGCTGCGCGAGGGCGCGACCGCGACCGACCTGGTGCTGACCGTGACCCAGGCGCTGCGCAAGCTGGGCGTGGTGGGTAAGTTTGTGGAGTTTTACGGGCCGGGCATTGCGGCGCTGCCGCTGGCCGACCGCGCCACCATTGGCAACATGGCTCCTGAATACGGCGCTACCTGCGGGATCTTTCCGGTGGATGCCGAGACGCTGCGGTATCTTCGGCTGACTGGGCGCAGTGAAGAGCAAATTGCTCTGGTAGAGGCCTACTACAAGGCTCAAGGCATGTTCCATACGGCCGCTTCGCCTGAGGCCGAGTACACGCAGACGCTGGAGTTGGATCTGGGCGCGGTGGCGCCGAGCGTGGCGGGACCGAAGCGGCCGCAGGATCGCGTGCTGCTGAAAGATGCGGCGGCCAGCTTTCTTGAGCAATTGCCTGCCCTGCTTTCACCGACGGCCAAGCCGCTGGGCTCGCGGACGGCTGCGGCTTGGCAACGCACCACAGCCGTTAACGATGCCGCAATTGCCGCGGAAGAAAACGAGGGCTCCACGACTTCTTCTTCGGCGACTACGGCAGCACCGTTGCACGTGACCACGACGGTGAAGGAGCGGTTCGGCGTCGATCCGGATACTTATCTCGACCACGGCTCGGTGGTGATTGCCGCTATAACGAGCTGTACCAACACCTCGAATCCGTCGGTGATGGTGGCGGCGGGAATCCTGGCGAAGAAGGCCGTTGAAAAGGGCCTTACCGTGCCGCCGTGGGTGAAGACTTCGCTGGCGCCTGGCTCGCGCGTGGTTACCGACTACTACACGAAAGCCGGGTTGCTGCCGTATCTTGAGAAGCTTCGCTTCAATGTGGTGGGCTACGGCTGCACCACTTGCATTGGCAACTCGGGGCCGCTGCCTGCGGACGTTTCAAAGAGCATCGATGAGCACGGACTGGTAGCTGTGAGCGTGCTGAGCGGGAACCGCAACTTTGAGGGACGCGTGAACGTGGATGTGCGGGCCAACTACCTGATGAGCCCGCCGCTGGTGGTGGCGTATGCGCTGGCCGGACGGATTGGACATAACTTCGAGACGGATCCGCTGGGCTTGGACGAGGCTGGTGCGCCGGTGTATCTCAAGGACATTTGGCCTACTCAGGCGGAGGTGGCCGAAGCCATTGAACGCGGGTTATCGAGCGAAAGCTTCCGCAAGGAGTACGCCACTGTCTCAGACGGCGACGCCAACTGGCAGGGGCTGAAGTTTCCCACCGGCGACGTTTACCAGTGGGAGCCGGATTCGACTTATATCCGCCAGGCGCCGTACTTCGATGGGATTACCAAGACGCCGGCGCCGGTGACGGACATTCTGGGCGCGCGGGTGCTGGCTGTGCTGGGCGACTCGGTGACCACCGATCACATTTCGCCGGCGGGTTCGATTAAAGCTAATGGGCCGGCTGGGAAATACCTCTCGGAACATGGCGTGAGGCCGGCGGACTTTAACAGCTACGGCTCGCGACGCGGCAACCACGAAGTCATGGTGCGCGGCACGTTCGCCAATGTGCGGTTGCGCAACAAGCTGGCCCCTGGCACGGAAGGCGGCGTGACGCGGCTATTACCCGAAGGTGAGCCCATGTCGATCTTCGACGCCAGTGTGAAGTATGCCGAGCGCGGTGTTCCGCTGGTGATTCTTGCGGGCAAGGAGTATGGGTCGGGGTCGTCGCGCGACTGGGCTGCCAAGGGACCGAACCTGCTGGGAGTGAAGGCGGTGATCGCGGAGAGCTTCGAGCGGATTCACCGGTCGAATTTGGTGGGGATGGGGATTTTGCCTTTGCAATTTGAGGCGGGGCAGAACGTGGAGTCGCTGGGGTTGACGGGCGAGGAGGTTTTTTCCTTCTCCGGGCTGACCACGCTGCTGGCAGAGAAGTTTGCCAACGGCCGCACCCTGACCGTGGAGACCGCGTCCGCGGACGGGACAACGAAGAGAATCGCGACGAAGGTCCGCATCGACACCCCGCAGGAGATTGAGTACTTTGAGCACGGCGGGATTTTGCAGTATGTGCTGCGGGGGCTGGCGGGAAAGTAAATCCGGCTCTCCACGGAGGCTCCTTTTCAGGAGCCTCTGGATGGACCTGAAGCGGGGTAGTCGTGGGACATCTTGCCTCCGCTCGGTGTCTATTCCTATATGGCCGTCCGGGACTTCCCGCCAAGAACCCGAATCCTAGTTGCCATGTTGATCCTGGCTTCGGCCACTGCCTTGCTCATTCATCGAGACTCCAGCACTACAAGCCACGCCGGCGCAGGCCTCCTGCTTCCTGTTCCCGGCGTAAGGGCTTTCCGCTTCGAGGAGTGCTACGACGACCGAAGCGTTATCGTCTTCGTCGAGAAAAGTGGCAGCGCGCGCATCAACGAGATCCCGGAGCCACTTGAGAAACTGGAAGGTACCATTTCATTCATCTTCCAAAATCGTCAGGTTGAAACTGAGGTTGTCTTCGTCTATCCCGACCCAGAGGCTTCCTACGAGGGCTTTCTCAAGGTTTACCAAGAAGTTGTCCGTGGGGCGAAGGGCGTAAAAGTGGGTCTGTTGACCCGAGGCACACGTGATGCGCTCGACGCCTGCTCCAAGGAACACAACGCACCCTGCGGCCTCAACTGGGCAGACCGCATCTCCCGTCCAGAATGCATGGCTTACGCGCAGCTTCAGGTGCCTGTCGCGGAGAGATAGTCTCGCCACCCTCACCAGATTGTCGTCACATCGCTTGCAAGGATCCGGCTGTCCCGGCTAATGACGGGAACGTTGAAATAAAGAGCGGTCGCAGCCACTATCCGGTCCGGCATGTCTGGGACCTGAGATCGAGGCACTTTCCGCATGGACTCAACGACTCCGGCGGTCAATGGCGCTTCGGCGAAGACGTGCTCCGGTTTAGCCAGAACGTCGCGCAAAACATCGTACGTCCAAGCGGGAACCCTGCCCTTTTCCGTTAGGTACACAACTTCTGCCAGTGAGATGGAGGAAACCAGAATCTTGCGCCGAGATTTTGCTGCTTCTTCAATCGCATCGCCAGCTGCGTGCGAGAGCCTCTCGTCGTCGAAGAGGAACCAAATTACCGCGTGAGTATCGGCGACTGCGGCGGGGGTTCAAAAGCTCTCCCCAAATCCGCGAAACATCTCAGCCCTGTTTCGGTCGATTTCTTCGGATGAGGGTGCGGGGCCGTAGGCGGCCAGGATTCCCCTACCGGTCTCAAATGGGCGATCCGTGGGGCTGGTCTCTTCAGCTCGGCGCAGGTCGCGCTCGACGACATCGCGCACATATGCTTCGACCGAAAGCCCGCGCGAGAGAGCTTGTGCTTTTACGCTGTATTCAAACTCCGCAGGAAGCTCGACGACCACGCTAACCTCCAAACAGTCTCATTGTAACCGCTTCCGCGCTATTCTCTCTCCATGCGGAACGAATTCACTGCGGTGATAGAGCGCGACGGCGAATGGTTTATCGCCTGGTCTGCTGAGATTCCTGGCGCCAACGGGCAGGGGCGCAGCGCGGAGGTGTGCCGCGAGAGCCCTTCCGCAGCCATCGAACCAATTCTGCAAGATCGCCGCGAGGATGCCCTTCGCCAGACGTAATGATTCAGGGAAGCGGGAATCCGTGCCTCCAAGAGAGTCCCAAACACGCGCAGATGGGATATGTGATATCCTGTCTGCGTTAAGGTTTCTCTGTGAGCAAGAGAAGTCGTCCGGTCAAGACAACGTCGATTGAGGTACATCGCCTCAAAGGGAAACGCAAGGGAGCGAAGCTCAGAGAGCAGACTTGGCTAGAGGATGGAAAGGTTACCGGCTATAGTCTGGCATACATCAATCTGAAGCGATGTTCTGCCGACAATGGCCGGGTTTTGGGATACGACAACAGCCACGGATACCACCACAGGCATTTCATGGGCGAGGTTGATGCCGTCAGCTTCACCACATACGAGGCCCATTTGGAGCAATTCTTAGCGGAAGTCCACGAACTCTGGAGGATTGAAGATGAAGAAGACTAAAATCACCCTCAGAACAGGCAGCACTGAAGACTTTTTCAACCGCCTCCGCGACCGCGCAAAGAAGCTGGACCGGGGCGAGACTCCGCCCGCTGGCATCACGATCACCTTTGAAGATCCAGAAGACCTGGTCGAGGTTCTTACATCTGAGCGGGTGCGCTTGCTGCGCAGTATCAAAGGCGAATCCCAGCATATTTCTGCTTTGGCGACAGGTTTGAAGCGCGATGTGAGGGCGGTAAGCCGGGATGTGTCCCTTTTGGAAAAGGCCGGGCTGCTTCGGACCAGCTACAAATCCAACCCTGGGCACGGGCGCTTGAAAATCGTGGAACCTGTTGCGCAGGAATACAAGCTTGTTGCGAATTTGTAAGTGTCTCTCGCCCAGCGTGTTCCCCATTTGCAAATGAGTTGAAGTGAGCGCCACTCCCAATTTTGAAGTGGCGCTTTTCTTTATCGCCGCATCAATTACCCTTGCGTTTCGGGCGCGGCCGGCCTTGGAAGCGGGCGCTTGCGCTTGGCTGCGCCGGCCTTGGGCGGCGCAGGGGTTGGAACCGCATGTTCATCGTGCGGAGCAAAGAACCGCACCCCCTCCTGATGCTGGTCGCCGAGCACATGCAGGCGCAGGAAGTTGGTTGACCCGGATTTGGTGCGAGTGCCGGCGACGATGGCAATCACCTCGCGTGGCTTCACATAGCCGCTCTGCTCCAGCAGGCTCTCCGCCACGTCGACCAATGCCTCGGTGGTATTGACCTTGGGGCAGCGGATGGGCGTTGTTCCCCAAAGCAGATTCAGGCGATTGATGGTGACATCGACCGGGCTGAGCGCGAAGATGGGCGCCGATGGGTGGTACTTCGAAAGCTGGCGCGCGGTTGCTCCCGACTCGGTAAACAGGGCGATGCCGCGCAGGTCAAGGTCGTCCGCGGCGTGGGCCGTGGCCTCGCAGATGGTCTCCGCGATGGAAAGATGAGTTTGCCGAATGCGCGGCTCGGAGTAGGTGAGTTCCTTGATGTGGCGCTCGGACTCCTTCACGATCCGCGCCATCATGGACACGGTCTCCACCGGGTACTTGCCCACCGCCGATTCGCCGGAGAGCATCACGGCGTCGGTGCCGTCGTAAACGGCGTTGGCCACATCGGAAACCTCGGCGCGCGTGGGGCGGGGGTTTTCGATCATCGATTCCAGCATCTGCGTGGCCGTAATCACGGGCTTGCTGTACTCGGCTGCGCGGCGAATGATGTGCTTCTGGATTGCGGGCACCTTTTCCGGCGGTACTTCGACGCCCAGATCGCCACGGGCAACCATGATGGCGTCAGCCACCTGGAGAATGCTGTCGAGGTGTTCGATTGCCTGGGGCTTTTCCAGCTTGGCGACAATCCAGGTTTCCCCGCCCAAGGCGGAGACGCGGTTTCGCACCAGGCGGATGTCTTCCGCGGTGCGGACGAAGGAGACGGCGATGGCGTCCACGCCGCTTTTCAGGGCGAACTCCAGATCTTCAGCGTCCTTGTCGGTGAGCGAGGGAACACGCACCGCAATGCCGGGCAGATTGATGCCCTTGTTTTCTCCCAGCATTCCGCCATTCACAATTTCGCAGACAACATCGTCGCCCAGCACTTCGTGAACACGGAGCTCGATGAGACCGTCGGAGAGCAGGATGCGCGAACCCTGCTCGACGTTTTCAGCGAGCGTCTTGAATGTGGTGCCCACCAAAGATGCCGAGCCTGGCACTTCGCGCGAGGTAATGGTGAGCCGCTGCCCGGCTTTGAGCAGCACTGGCAGGTGGTCTTTCAGCTTCCCTGTGCGGATCTTCGGCCCTTGCAGGTCGGCCAGAATACACAACGGCTTGCGCTCTTCGCGGCTCACCTTGCGGATCATCTGGATCAGCGCCAGCTTCTCTTCGTGAGTGCCATGGGAAAAGTTAAGGCGGACCACATCGACGCCGGCGCGCACCAGATTTCGGAAAACGGGCTCGGTATTCGATGCGGGGCCGAGAGTGGCTACGATTTTTGCCCGGCGTTGCGACACGGAATCCGTCATGTTTAGTTCGGCAAACTGCATACGATTGCTCCAGGAAAAAGATCAGTTGGGGAAAAATTGGGGACTGTAAGTGGTCCGCTTCATTGTACACGGGGGGTCGGACTCCACCCCGGTTGGACCGGACCCCGCTTAATTCATCTTCTATCGGGCGGGGTGCAATGGTCGGTGCAATTCGTCACTGACCGGAAGGCGGAGGATCAGGTTTAGCAGTAACGCTCGCGATAGCCTGCCGCTGCCGAAAGATCGCGCCGTTCAATTCCGCGCCAATCAGGACGCTGAATGCGCTGATATACAGCCAGACCAGGGTGGCAATTCCCGCTCCAAACGAACCGTAGAACATGGAATAGTCCGCAATTCGCGTTACATACCAGCCGAAGGCAAGCGTGGCTGGGAACCAGACCAGCGTGCTGGCGATTGCGCCCGGAACAACGCGCTGCCAATGCTCCTTGCGCTTGGTGCCGAAGTGGTAAAGAACAACCAGAACGGCGGCGCACGTGACTAACGCGAGCGACCAGCGCACACTGCGCCAAAACAGAAGCACAATTTGCCGCAACTCGTGGCCGGCGTTGTCGATCATCCACGCCTCGATGGGATGGCCGAAGATGACCACCAGCGTTGCCAGCGACAGTGGAACCAGCGCTATGGGAACCAGCATCAGGGCGCGAAGGCGGCGTTCCCAGAAGCCCCACTCGTCCCGCGGCAGCCGGTATGCGCGGCGAAAACCCTCCATAAGGGACAGCATCATGCCCAGGCCGGCAAAGACGCTGAGGCTGGTGGCGGAGAAGATCACCGGTCCGGAGTGAATGCGGCGGCTCAGCACGTAGGACTGGAGTAGATCCATGGTGTCCTCGGGCATAAACTGCTCGAAGGTCGCGCGAATTTCGCCCACAAGCGTGGTTCCCTCCGGCACCTGGGCCAGCAGCGTGGTAATCACCAGCATGGCGGGAAACAGCATCAGCATCCCGGAATACGCGGCGGCCTTCGCCGTGTTGATCACGTCGTTGGCAAAGGCCTGGCTGGCGGCACTCCAGAGCTTCAAAAAAATGTTCTTCATCGGCGTCAATGGCAAGAGTAGAGCATTTCGCACGGTTTCGGCGATATGGCTTTGAATTCAATTCAGACTTCGGCCGGTCGGCGGCTCGGAGACTTTGCGGAGATGCCGGCGAGGCTTCGGCATGGCGAAGTTCTGACGAACGTTCCTCCGACCGTTTATCATGGCCGAGCGATGAAAATCCATTCGGAGTGTGTTCTTCAGTTGCTGATGCCTGTGCTGTTTCTAGCCGGAATTGCCTTGTTTCCCGCAGCGGGCCAAACGAAGCCGGTGCCCAACGCTCAACTCGCGTCAAAAGACGTGAATGAGCGCGTAGACGCTCTGTTGAAGAAGATGACGCTTGAGGAGAAGATTGGGCAGTTGGTGCAGTTTTCCGCCGGCTTCGCCACTGGTCCCGGCGCATCGAATCTCAAATGGGACGACCTGGTTGCCAAAGGGCAGGTTGGGTCGTTTCTGAACGTGGTGGGGGCGGAGGCGACCAACCACTATCAACACATCGCCATGGAGAAGGCGCGCCTGCGCATTCCCATTCTCTTCGGGCTCGACGTGATTCATGGTCACAGGACTACGTTTCCGGCGCCGCTGGCCCTGGCAGCAAGCTGGGATCCGGCCGCGGTGGAGACGGTGGCGCGCATCAGTGCCGAGGAGGCCCGCGCGGACGGGATTGCATGGGCATTTTCGCCCATGGTGGACATTGCGCGCGATCCGCGCTGGGGGCGCATTATCGAATCGGCCGGCGAAGATCCCTACCTGGGTTCGGCCATCGCCCGCGCGTGGGTAAAAGGCTACCAGCAGGACGATCTCTCCAAGCCGGATTCCGTCGCTGTGAGCGTGAAGCATTACGCGGCGTATGGAGCGGCCATCGCCGGGCGCGACTACAACGCGGTTGACATGAGCGTGCTGACGCTGCGGCAGGTATATCTTGAGCCTTATCGGGCCGCCGTGGAAGCCGGCGCGGCCACGATGATGAGTTCTTTCAACTCCATTAACGGCGTTCCCGCCACGGCCAACCCCTTCACGTTGAACCAGATTTTGCGCAAGGAATGGGGATTCGACGGCTTTGTGGTATCCGATTGGGGCTCGGTAGCCGAGCTGATAAACCACTCCATCGGCGATGGGCCGACCGTTGCGCGAAAGGCTCTGGAAGCCGGCGTGGACATGGACATGGAGGGGAACCTTTACGGCACGGTGATTGCGGATCAGGTGCGGGCGGGCAAGATTCCAGAGAGCGTGGTGGATGAGGCTACGCGGCGAATTCTGCGAGTAAAGTTCGCACTTGGGCTATTTGAGCACCCCTATACCACCGAGGGGCCGGCCTACGATCCCACGCCGGAGCGCAGGGCTGCGGCGCGCAAAGTGGCGAGCGAGACGCTGGTGCTGCTGAAGAACGATCCCGTCGAGGGCATGGGGACCTTGCTGCCGCTGACCGCGAAGGCGAAAAAAGTGGCACTGATCGGTCCGATGGCCGATAGCCAGTTGGAACTGCTGGGCGCCTGGATTGGGCATGGCGATCCGAAGTACGTGGTTACCTTGCGAAAGGCGCTTGCCGAGCGGCTGGGAGATCGCCTGCTCTATGCCGAGGGCTGTGGCCTGCTCAGCGGCGATGACGAAGACGTGCTGAAGCGAGTGAGCTTTGGTGGACCCGATCGCGCCGCCGACAATGCGCCTCCGCCGGACGATGCCAAGACCATTGCGGAGGCTGTGGAAGCGGCGAAAGAGGCGGATGTGGCGATTCTGGCGCTGGGCGAGAGCACAAACTGGATGGAGGGCGAGGCTTCAAGCCGCACCACGCTGGGCTTTACTGGAGCGCAGGAGCAATTGCTGGAGGCCGTTGTTGCGACCGGCAAGCCGGTGATTCTGGTGGTGCTGGCCACACGTCCGCTGGAACTGAAGTGGGCCGCAAATCATGTGCCGGCAATCCTGGAGGCTTGGAGCCCTGGGATCGAGGCCGGACATTCCGTAGCCGATGTTCTGTTTGGCGACGTAAACCCATCGGGCAAGCTGCCGGCCAGCTTTCCCCGCGCGGTTGGTCAGGAACCGCTTTATTATGCGCAACTTCCCACTGGCCGCCCGGCGCACGGAGATCTGAGCCGTATGCCGCGGAACAGCTTGGAGAAGTTCATGTCGCGCTATGTGGACGAGGAGAACTCGGCGCTGTTTCCGTTTGGATGGGGACTGAGCTACACCCGGTTCAGCTACTCGCAGCCCACGATTACGGGCGCTGTGATTCCAGTGAAGACGATTCTCGCGTCGCAGAGTTCTCCCGTGGCAACTGTTGGCGTGGACGTGAAGAATACCGGAAGCGTGGCGGGAACCGAAGTAGTGCAGCTCTACATTCGCAACACGGCGGCCAGTGTGGAGCAGCCGGTGCGGGAACTGAAGGGCTTTGCGCGCGTCCAGCTTGCGCCGGGCGAACAGAAGCACGTCGAATTCCCGCTGGGGTTCAACGAACTGAATTTCTACAACGTGGACTTGAAGCGCACCGTGGAACCCACAACTTACAAGATATGGGTGGGCGGCAGCTCGCTGGCTACGGCGGAGACGAGCCTGGAAGTGGTCGAGTAAGCATCCTGCGGCAAAGCCGGTGGCTTTCTAGTTGATTGGGCCGCTTCACCGTGGGTGCGGCGAAATGCGCACACGCGCTGGTGAAATGGACACGTTTGCCTGTGCATACATGCACCGACAAACGCGTGACAAACAGTGCAAATATGGCACATTTAAGGCCGTTTTACTGCAAAATAAGCGCAAAAACGCGCGTTTTTGATGCGTTTTTTGCGCACAGAAATGCCTTTTTGGGGGCGAAAGTGCTAGCAATGATATCAGATGGCTTTCAGCTTCGGCGCGGGACCCGGCGCTCGCCCAGTCGGAGTAGGGACCATGATCGCTCATGCCCCCCTCCACAGATCCGGACGAGCGGCACTACCGCATCCGGCTCCCACCTTGGGTCATGACGCCGAGGCGCACCATGGGATAGGGATGACAGATCGAAGCCGTCGGAAGCCACCGTACGATAAAGCGTCGCATACGGCGCCACGGCAGGTGGTGGCCTTGGCTGCGACGGCTCAGCACCGTCTGCCACAAGCGGACCACTGCCACGCGGAAAGCGCACAGCGCAGGTCCGTTCATGGGCACTCCGTAATAGCGGAAATGACCCAGCAGGACCGAGCGCAGGTACGCTCCCTGTTCCGGTATAGGCGTATGCAAACGCTGCCGCAGTTCGTCTTTCAACGCCCGCAGCTTCGCCTGCCACCTCTGCCGCATCGTCTGTCGCAGCACCGTGAAATGCCCCTTCCGGGTCTTTCCGCAGCTATGCGTGAAGCCCAGGAAGTTGAACGTTTCCGGTTTCCCGCCGCCACGCTTTCGCCGATTCTGCTCCGCATAGCGGCCAAACTCGACGATGCGCGTTTTGTCGGCGTGCAGTTCCAGCCCGAACTTCGCGAATCGCTCGCGCAGCTCCGCCAAGAACCGTTCCGCTTCATGTCGATGCTGGAATCCGGCAACGAAGTCATCGGCAAAACGGACGAAAATCACTTCTCCGCGCGCCTGCTTCTGTCTCCATTGCTGGACCCAGAGGTCGAGTACATAGTGCAGGTAGATGTTCGACAGCAGCGGACTGATGCTACCGCCCTGAACGGTTCCCACCTCACTTTGTATTCGCTTGCCCTCTTCCAGCACACCGGCCTTGAGCCATTTCTGGATCAAGCGCACGACGCGCCGGTCGGCTACGCGATGCTCGATAAACTTCACCAGCCATCCGTGGTCGAGAGTGTCGTAAAACCGCCGGATGTCGGCATCGAGCACCCAGCCCACCTTCTTCGTTCCGATTCCGACAGCGAGCGCATCCAGCGCCAGATGCGGGCTGCGACCCGGCCGAAATCCATACGAGAACCCCAGAAAGTCCTGTTCGTAGATCGCGTTCAACACTTCGACGGTGGCACGCTGGACGATCTTGTCTTCCAGTGTGGGAACGCCGAGCGGGCGAAGCTCGCCCGGTTTGCCCACCTTCGGGATGTACACTCTGCGCACAGGTCTTGCCCGGTACGCTCCTCGCTTGAGCCGTTGGGAGAGATCGTGGAGGTTTTCCTCAAGGGCCTCTCCGTACTGCTCCCACGTCTGGCCGTCTACGCCCGCGGCAGCGCCCCGCTTTACTTCCAGGTACGCCGTTCGCAGCCGATCCACGTCATAGATGTGGTGCAGGAGCGCGGTGAACCGCTGTTTCTTATCGTTCTTTGCTGCCTGACGTACTCGCTCAAGCGCGCTGAGCGCACCTTCCCGGCTCTGAGTCCGGAGCGCGTTGCGCTCGGGCGAGTTCCCCTTGGCCAGTCCCCTTCCCTCCATCGCCTCCGCAGCCGGTCCCTCGGCCTTGTTCGGCAACTTCGCAGGTACTTTGGAACTGTCCGACTTCCCGCTTCCGTTCATCATCGGCGTGTGTCCTTCGACTTCCCGATGCGGTCTGCAGTTCTCTCTTCCGCAGACGGACGCGGGATCTCCCGGTTCCCGAACAAGGTGTTTCCGTGCATGCACGGGGTCTCTGACCGCGCGGGATCAAGGCGCAACTTGCGATGGCGCTGCGCCCAGTGTTGCCTTCCGCAGACCTCCACGGCGTCGGCATCCCGGAGTACCTGCCGCTTGCGCGGCAGGGCATATATTTCGCGGCTCAATACCCGGCCTGTACGTTCCCCTGTCAACGCTTCGTCGCCGCCCTCGCGAGCGGCTCCGCATGACTCGGGGCCGTTGTGGTTCGCTACTCCTTCAACGTATGAAACTTTCATTCACTACACCTTGCCGGTTTAACCGGCGCACGGAGGTACTATGTCGAATCAAAACTACACCGCGAACATTTCGGTCGGCCAATCACCGAAAGAAGCCTTCGACGCCATCCGGAACGTGACCGGATGGTGGTCGGAAGAGATTGAAGGTAACACCGCCAAGGTCGGCGACGAATTCAAATACCACTACCAAAACGTTCACACGTGCACCATGAAGCTGGTCGAGCTTGTGCCCGACACTCGAGTCGCCTGGCTCGTCACTGACAACTACTTCAACTTCACCGAGGACAAGACCGAGTGGAAGGGCACCAAGGTTGTCTTCGACATCGCGAAGAAGGGCGAGAAGACCGAGATCCACTTCACCCATGAGGGCCTCGTTCCCGAGTACGAGTGCTTCACAATCTGCTCCAACGCCTGGGGCTCGTACATCACCGGCAGTTTGAAAAAGCTGATCGCAACCGGCAAGGGCTCGCCCAACCCGAAGGAAAAGGCGAACTGAGAGAAGCCCCTCGACACCGATGGATTCGTGCCGCCAGGTCGCCAGAAAGTGAAAAAGAGAAAACGAGGAGGTCGTCATGAGGAAGTTAATCGCAGCAATGAAAGCGTCTCTGGATGGAAAGATTGAAAGGTCCGACGGTCCCGCGGACTGGGTCAGCGCCTGGTCCGATGACTACGGCCTCACCCCTCAAATCGAAGCGTGCGTGCTTGGAGGAGGCATGTACCCCCTCTACGAGAAATACTGGACTTCGATTCAAACGGAACCGGAGAAGCCGGCGTGGATTACGGGCACTCTGCCAACTCCCGCGGAACTCGAATGGGCGAGTTTCGCCAAACGCACCCCCCACTACGTGCTTTCGAGCACCATCGCGTCGGTCGCCTGGCCCAACACGAAGTTCATCCAAAGCCTCGACGATATCGTGGCCCTCAAGAACCAGCCCG
>Ga0302265_1000899_pt1 | contig 18798 bp, 10 predicted proteins | sample III_Bog_E1_1_FD_194556 | JGI IMG/M metagenome (GOLD analysis project Ga0302265, IMG submission 194556) | Peat permafrost microbial communities from Stordalen Mire near Abisko, Sweden - III_Bog_E1_1 | ecosystem: Environmental > Terrestrial > Soil > Wetlands > Peat | place: Sweden: Abisko...
TCACGGCTGCTGTTAAAGCTAAAAATACATAGGCGCATATTATTACGATAAGAGTTACCAGGTAAGAATTCACATTCATGGGATTTACAACAGTGTAATAAGAGATATATGCTAGACATCCGAAATTCATTGCCAGAAAAAAGATTAATAAATAGAATATGATTCTATTTTAATTGTATTTAGCAATAAATTTATCCAATTTAGTGCATTGGCACTGATGTTTGAAGGTGAGACATATGCGGGACTTACAAAGTTAGCATTAAACTCCTTTATTGATCATCGATAACTTTTATTTTCTGCTTTTTGACTGAAATTGTTTTTCAATCCATTTTCGGTAGCATTTATCATGAACAAATTTAACACTGCCAATGCATCGACAAGGAGAAACCAGTTAATTCTAGTCACTTTATTAATGATCAAGACAAATTCTGCATTATTTGTTGATTTATATGACTGGATCACTTAAGGTGAGAGATGTTGCTATATCCTGTGATTAGACCATCATCAGTTTCTTTGCATATCTTCGACTCAATTCATACCTTAAAGAAATAGGTGCTTTTGAGCTTTGGCTTAATTATAGGTCTTCAATATTTTCTATCATCATTTGTTTTATTAGTTCAATTATACAATAATTATTTATCCTACATCTAGCATAATCAATATTTCTCTGACATTCAATCGTAGAAAACAATCTCATCTTTTTTACCATCGCTTTCGTCATCGAAATCACTCATGATTTTGACATTTTTCAGTTTTGACTGCATCCTTTCCAACTTTTATTGCTTATCTTCATTAAGGAGATGTATTTGCTTTTTATTTTGCGGATGCACCTTAGAAATATGTCCACCCAAGCCACTTGCTTTGTCAAATGATTTTCCGCAAAAAGAGCAAGTGTATATTCGTTTCTAGAGCCGCTCCATTTGATTAAAATCATCAAACTTATTGGACAATTTTTCCTCCAACTTGGTAGCTTGCAAGGTTAAACTATCTATCAATTCACTCAAAATTGACTTCTTAGCCGAGAGACCTTAAGACTATGCTGCTATTAAATTACTTTAAGATTAATATTGTTTTGCAAAAGACGCGGCATAAAGATTTCCATAAATTTGAAAACAACTGTAGGATTTGTCTTTTTTTAATTTTGACAATTTTATAAATTATCTTCGATAACGAAGACTTTTATTGTTGAGAAGTGGTGGATAAGATATGTTCAAAGGATGACTTTTTATATGGTATCTAAACAATGGTCTTTTTGGGACATGGATAAAAGGAATCAAACGTTTAGTCTTCTTTTTAATAATTTTGGACGTATTTTCAATTTTATAACTTTCATTTGATTTTTCTTCGAGGAGAACTTCTTAAGAGCTATGATCCTTCTCTTATATTTTGCAGGGTATCTCAACATCTAGTAAATTTTAATAGGGATTGATTACGCCACCATCACTTATCTTTTTAACTTAGGACTCTTCATTCACCATGAAAATTGACAAGGCTTATTCTTTATTTTAATATTGTTCTGGCAAGGGAATGGCCATTCTCACAGGCTAAGCATTAAACATGCTACCAGCATGCCAGAGCTCCCCATTGTCCCCCTTTTTATCCAGTTCAAAGTCAAAAAGGTCTTTCATACTTTGCTAGTCCGTATTAATTATGATAAAAAAGCGCACACTGAGTAATACTCTGCTTGGCTGGCATATTTTAGTATTATAGTAATCTGTTTAAAAATATGAAATATCATTTAATCTCATTCTATCAATTTCTGTCCATTACTGCAATACTTTAATGCTTTTAACTTGTTTGTCGAATTCCTTCAAATGTATCCATTGAATTAATTATAATATTTTCCAAGTTTAAATAATAGAAGACTAAACCGCGAATTTTCTACGCCAGCAATAAATTAAATTTTTCGCGGTTTAACTTCTCTGAATTGAATCGTTAGTCAATACAAATTTTTATTTTTGAAGCGATGAACAAACAGGTAAACTGCCAGCGCAAAAGCAACAAAAGGATCTCAACTAACAAAAGAGGAAGCCAAAATCAGAAAGAATTCTCGTTTCTCAATTCACAAAAGAGCATTTACGCCACCACTCATGATTCTTATGAGCAGCCTATGGCTGGGGACTATGAGCACAATCGATTGAGGGAAGCCCTTTGTGAAGCAATAGAGGAAAATTAATTTTTAAGATAAAGGGTTATTGAACTTGAAGCCCTGCTGGCTTAGGCACAAGACCGTCTATAAAATTGGTCGGATAGATACGTCAATGATCTAAATATGCTACAAAAGTCACCTAAAGAGATGAAGAGAATCAACAATCAAGAATAGGAGAGACCACGTTCTTTATGATTTCCATTCTTTGATATAAATTTGCATATCGATCCCCTGAAGAATAATAATAATGCCAATTTGCTGAAAAATGCCTTTTTTATAGCAATTCTAATTATTAATTGAATTGGTTAACAAATAAATAATCGTGAAAGCAGTTATATACGATCGACTGAAAATATATATCATTGCTGTTATTGTATTTATTTTCAAAAATGAAAAAATTCAAAAAACCCGTGTCTGATGAGTAGGAGGACAACAAGTTGCAATCACGCATGGAGATAAAAACCAAACTATGTAAATTTATATTCACGTAGAGTTTGTCACTGATCCTTTCAGCATTTCAGGGATGACTGACTACAATAATGAACACAGTAATATCAATAATATGTTTCCTCAAGTCAATTAACCCACTTTGGAATTTAAGGATACTGAGCAAAGCATGCATGACAAGCTAGATGATGATAGTTCACTGTAAAAAATCTATCCTGAGGGATTAACAGCCAGAAATGGATCTGATGGTAAAAGCAATACCCAATATTGGATCTTTTAAGATAAAATTTAAAAGCTTAATTTGCTATTAAAATAAAAAGATAACGAAACTGCTTCAATGAAAAGGAAAAATGACCACCTCACTCGATAGAACTAAAAATTAAAAATCGAACTTCAGAGTAAAGACGAGTTGATAAGCAAACAAAAAAAGTAACTATCCTAATTGAGACAAAAGCAGTCGTTAACCTTTGAGAATGAATCTAGACATACTTACTCATGTAGCAACAGTTCAATGGAATAAAGCATAAACAATTTTTGCCCCTAGTTATTAAGCCCGTAGTAGACATTGCAATTATTGAATAATCTATTGAAGAAAGTGAGTAAGAGTAGTAAGATGATAAAAAGTCTTTGCAATGATAATACAACCAAAGAGATATTGGCTAAAATCCATAAGAATTGATTTTTTATGAAGTGTTTTGCATTATATTTATAATTTATAACAGCTATAATTAGCAAATAGTATTGGAAGATGAACTCATCAAATATGGAAATATAAGGGATTAACGAATACATCGCCCATAGTAGCTCCAGAAAAAAGAAGGAACCATTTCCTGTCTGTATGCGCGATTCAGAAGATGTATTGTGCAAAATTGGTTTTGATATTGATTCACAACAGGAACAGCTACTTATTCGATAGGATACTACTTTGGATGAAATTGCGGATTAATTGATATTCAGGATTGGGAGATCGAACATCATTTAAAGTAATGACCAACAAGATATCACAAATGACTAAAAAATATTACTTAAGCAGTAGATTAAAGCAAAAATTGAGACCATTATTTAAGAAAACACAGAAAAAACGTTACAGGCTGCCATATGGAGGAATAAATTGAAGAATATTATATAAAATAATATCCCACTGAGAACTCCCATGGATTCTTTACTTCCATCCAGCACTCGAAAGAAAAAAGATAAAGTAAAATCAACAAAATCTGTAACATACTTTGGATATCGACCATATTACTCTTTGTCTTTTTAATAATAACAAAATTCTTCTTTAAAAGATAAACAAAATTATGAAAAGATAAAAAAGATACACCGTTAATTTATGTAGCCTAGATCTCTATCCCCCCTTGATTCTGGAAAAAGCAGACTCTATGATTTAGGAAAGAATAATGAAATGCAAAAGAATTATCTCTCGAAAATGCACTAATGGTTTTCGATTTAAAAATAACTGTCTTAATGTACATTTCATCCCCATATTCGCCGACAAAATGGAAATGATTTCTAAGAAACTAGTGCTAAAAATAGGAGTTGCGAAAATGTGTTTAGCCGACTGTATAACTACGCTCAGGACAAGAAATAAAAAATGAAAAGGATATAAAAATAACTATCTCAAAGAGAAGAATAGGAATTAAATCATTTAGACTTTATACCCAAAATTGATTAATGCAGTAAATAAATCGTCAAAATAAAAAAGTAATTCTCTCTCGCAAAGGAAAATAACATTTACGAGAATTTATATCAATAAAATCACAGTAAACGGAAAATATTTGAAAAACCTTCGGAGTGGACTTTTCATCCCCAACTTTGCCCTAAATCATAAAAAATAGCAAAGCAATTAGAAATTATCGAACCGAGAAACAAATTGTATTAAAAAAAGTTGAATTCTAAAGGAAAAATATAGGATAAATCATTCAACTCAAAGAATTAAAAAATATTTTTTCAGAATAAAAATCAAAGATAGAAGAAGTCGGAAAATAGTTTCTGCAATTCGTCTTATAGATTGTTAAATAAAGATAAAACTCCAAGAACAACTAAAAATAATTATTTAACTGAAAAATCTCTTAATATTTCTCAGCCTTCAATTTAATCAGATAAGAGTAGTTTTAGAATGACCAATTAGTTATCAACAAAAAAGAAATTACAAAACATGCCTATAAATTCCTGTGAAAGTTAGACTTTCCTGAAAAAAACTCTCCCCTCAGCACATTTTCAAAACCATATAAAACGATAGCAGAACAAAGAAAAAAGTATCTCCTGTAAAAATATAAAATAGAAAGCTTTTAAAAAGAAAAAGATAGATACTGTTGATAAAAAATAAACAGTCTAATAGATTTTCTAAGACAAGATAAAAAGCTAGAAATTTATTATAGAGGATGATACATAAGTGACTAACCAATCATCATAAAAATGGATGATCAGTTAAAATACTATAAGCAAAACTGAATCGTCAGAAATTAGAATGGAACCATCAAAAAGAATTAAAAAATTGAAAAATCCCTTTTAATTTTTTGAAATGCAATAAAAGGCCATACAAGCCCCAAAAATATAATAAAATGATCAATTTTTTCAAAAATCTGCTTTAAAAGAAACACATCATATCGACTCATTGTTTTAGCGAAGAAAAGGATTAATTTTCGAATCTATTTTTGACTTCCTTAAGATATAATCTGCAATTGGAAGTGAAATAAGCTATCTTTCTATCTTAAATAATTCTTTAATTCCAGAAAATTTGCAAATAATTTTATATCCAATGGCATAAGAAATGCGCCAGCTCAACGTTGGACTCGACAAAGAAGAGTTTATATGGTCAATAAGCAGAATTTTTTAGAATATATCTTTACAAGAGAGAGGTTTACTACTGGCCTGGGGTCTAAAACTTTAACCTGAGTCAATTAAAAGCATTCGTTGAATATTCTAAATGCCTGATCTTTCCCCATTTTTATATATTTAACTTCTCAAAATATAATTTCACAATAAATAGAGTCATTCTTCATAAATTATTTATGAATTAAACAACCATCTTAGACTATATTTTTTATTTTTTATGCCTAATTAGATAAGTTTCAATGATACTTCCTTATGACAAAGCTCAGTCTTAGTATTTATCAGTGATTCCAGTTTATAGTTTTTCTCAATACCGAGTTATAAACTTAATTCTTGATATGAAATCCGATTACGCCAATCTGTAGTTTAACATCGGGCAGAATGTAGACGTGCTAGACTCAAAAAACAAATGGGTCAACGGGGAAGTGGTCTATATCAAGGGAAGATAGTTGTATATTCATTACTCTGGTTGGTCAAGCAAATTTGATTAGTACATTGGTATCGACTCTGGGAGAGTTCTCGAGCAATGGTAGGGAGGAAAATAGCTCCAAATCAATAACAGAGTCGATGCATATCATCCTTTTACTGGCTGGCTTTAAGCAAGGATCATTAATCTACCATAAGCCAAGCCCGAATAAGAGGGAAAAGAGATAGCCGGAAAGGTAAAAGTTCACTATTTCAACTTTCATCCTAAGTATGACCGATGGATTGACTTTAACAATTCGAATGAAATAGATTTAATTGGAAAAAAAAGCAAGGCTTATGGTATTGGTAAAACAAGACTCAAAATGAAGTCCAAAAATTCCGGTCTCTCATAACTTGTAAAAAGTACTTTTACTATAATTTATAAATTTTGGAAGGGAAAGTAAAGAATATGATTGCAGAACTATAAACTTAAAACTTTTTGATAAAATCTATTGAGGGAGACGGAAATTGCCTTTTTCGCTCGATTTCTCATCAACTATATGGTATTTGTTTGATTATGAAGGCCGATAAGATTATCACAGGGAGATTCGCTTACTGTGTATGAAATATATATAAAACGAAAGAGGGTTCTTTCAAGACTATGTTACTGAAGATTTGAATTAGTATGTTAGAAGAAAATCTCAAGATGGCATATGGGGGGATGATGTTGAGATTTAGGCGCTTTCTTAAATATATGGTAGACCTATTTAGATTTTTGCAACGAGCTCCAAACCTTTGAGAACTTTTCATGAAGATAACTCTCATTAAATTGAGCCAATAAGGTTAGCCTACGTCGGTTTTTGTCATTATAACTCCATCAAAAGGAGATAATTCTTTAATTCTGGTCTTTTAGATCGTTAGTTTGGCGAATATTAAGAAATATTTCTGACTGCCTATTAAAATAAGACTTTAAACAGTCAATCAGACATAAATCGCTATCGATCATTTTTTTCCAACAGCAATGGACTGGATTATGCTCTTGAATAAAATGTCGAAGCTTCTGAGAGAAAAGAAGGATAAATTACAGAGCAATAACTTCTAACTTTTGAAAATTAATAGATCAATCAAGCAATACAAATTTCTGAGGCATAGAATATCCTTGAACAAATTTAGAAATCAGAGATGAAGCAAATTCAAAACAAATATGAGCAGGAGCAGCTTCAGGAGGAACTCAAGAGAATTGAAGAAAGGGAAATGGAGCTAGTAAAAGAATTATCCAAAAAAGTAAAGAAGGATCCACAATTTTAACGACCCTACTGGTTTAGCGATCTTCTAAGTCAAGGCTTCAGGGAGCAAGAAATACTCTTCGCTATTTAAATCAATGGATATGACCCAGATCTCGTTCAAAACTTTTTGCTTGATAATATGTGAGACCTGCCTTACTATTTAACTGTAAACGGCTATCTTGAAGTGTATAATTAGTAAAATATCATTTGTTGCGAGCTAAAATGGCATTCTTTTTCCTGATGAGTTCATTAAATCCCTTCATATTCTTGCTTTAAGATTTTTAATTCGTCACTTAACAATAGCTTTTATTTTATGTAAATTTGTGTTCATGCAGCCTCTTTTGAGATGAATTCTTTTGGTTTTGACTTTTTGAAGATATTTATTTTTGATTAATGTTGTCTTGATGTTCCTTTTTCTGTTGAGATTGCTTCTTTAAAAGAATTTATAGATACTTCTTTTTGCTTTAGAGCTTATTTTATAAAATTGTAATATTTTTAAGATAATTTTCGTGATTTTTACGCAAGGATTAGCAGATATTATTTACATTTTTGTCAGATCTCACCATTTGCTTTTCTAGTTTTAATTACTATTTGTATCTCTTTATTACATTCTTACTTTGTTAACCTTCAACCATTAAACTGGTCAAATTCTATTGAATTTTATTTAATTACGTATTCAGTTAACTGACTTTCATTTATTTTTATACAACTTAAGGATTGGTTAAATTCAATTTGGCTTCCAATTTTAAAATGGATTGCTGCAGCATCATTGATTCAACTTCAATTAAACTATTTTAATTCAATACTCTTGATTTTTGACTCTGAAGGTCATGGTGATTCTTATTAAGTTCGTTAAATATGTTCATTTAAGCATTGAGTAAAATTTGCATCTCTTGGTTTTCCTTCTCAAGTGCAATCATTTTTTGATCTTTATTAAAGAATACCCCTATTTTTGGTTGCACTGTTTTATTTATGTTGGAGGCATTAGAATTTTCCTTGATAAAATGCATGCTCAGAATTGAAAACCTTTTATAAATTTTACTGAAGTATAATATTCAATTTTCAATAGAATTTTATCTTCGAAGATAAATCATTCAATTGAATAAAACCATATTTAACTTTCAATTTAATTTTAGTAAGATCTTGTTATTTCTAGAGTCTTAAATCTTATCAGAATTAAATAGTTTCACCAATATATTGCATTGAATCTATTAATGAAATTATAAAAATTTAAGTATAAATGAAAGCTGTGATCAAAAAGAGAGGAAAATAAAACAGAAGAAGCTCCAAAGACGGTCTTTATAAACCTTACAGCAAAAAATCACAGAAAGCTAAGTTGTCAAAGATCTCCAAGAAAAAGATCTCTAAAAATACAAGAGTGAAGTTAAAAATAAAAAGCAAATCTTGTAGTGCCACAAAAAGGAACAGAATTAAGATAGCAAATATAGCAAATATATTAGACTAAGAAGCAATTCTGTGCTCAATCTGCTTTGAAATATTCCTGTTCCCAACAACTCTTTTATGCGGGCATACCTTTTGCCACTCGTGTTTAAAATAACTTGAAAAAAATGGCTAAAATGAAAGTGAAGACAAAAGAAGATACAAAGAAGCCTGTCCTTTGTGTCGAAAATCTTTTTCAAGCCAGATTTTATAAATTAATCAAAACATTTACTCTTATATTAGCTTGCGATACGATACAATTTTTTCTAAAGATGAAAGAATCAAGTACGATAACCGTAAAAGAAATATTGAGGAATAAATTAAGAAGGAAAATTATAGAATCAACATAGACAATCTTTCATTGAAAATCAAATTAAAAATGAAAATAGGAAATCACAAGGAAACTGGTGAAGTGATTAGTATTTTGTAAGGAGAAAATATAAAGATGATTGAAGTAAGATCATTGAAAGATTTATCTGTCTATCGCTTTAAATCATCTACTCTCAATTTATATTCATTAAATCCTTAAAATGTTATAGTTATTGAAGATGAAAATTAGGTAGGCATAAACATACAATTATCTGAAGCAGTAAATGAAATATCATACAATCAAAACTAATAATTTTCTGAAGAAGTAAATGAGATATCTGAAAATGAATACATGGCTTCAATGCATAACACTCAATATTTTCGCGATTGATTAAAAAACTGATATTTAAAAGATTTTGATAGTTTATTTAATGTTATCGGTCTTATTAATTAATAAAATTTACTTTAACAAGAATATTATTGATTTAATGGTCCTAAAGACATTTTGGTTGCAATTCAATTCATATAATCTTCAATGAATAACTCTAAACAAATTATATATCAGCCACAAAAAATCTCTTTCATAATATCAAATTTGCCTTAATATTGTTATGAGAAAAGAATATCATTTAACTTTAAGAATATTTGTGTAAGGAGAAGCCTACATCAAGAAGTCATTCATATCGAAATATATTTAAGAATGACCCAAAGTTAGAATATATTTTGTTTTAATTAATCTAATCAAGGAATTTTTATTAATGAAAAATGTTTAGTCAAATACACAAAGATAATTTACCCCTTGGGAGCATTAATAGGAGGAATTCAATTAAAAAATGCTTGCAGATTCTCGCTATCCAAAAAGTAAATTGAATCAAGAAGAGTCAGCATACTCAATTTAAACTCAGAGAGATAGATAACTTTCAAACAATGCAGTAAGTCCAAAACGTAAAAGTAAAATTCACGCAAACATCAAATACATAAAAAAGAAAAAAAGCATGTAAAAATCAAAAAAGATATAAATCTGTCAAATAGAGCTCCATCCATCATCCCAGTTCCTGCCTAAAATATAGATGTTAAGAAAATAAAAGAGCGTTGATCTATCTACTAAGCGATAAAATAATCAGCTTGAGACTGTTCCATCACAACCTTTGAATAGAAATTAAAGTCATTGTTTTTAAGAGATATAAGTAATGAAAAAGTAATTGAAAATATAGCAATAGTTGTTGACTGTCGCCATTTTAATAAAATAATAACTTAAAAGATAGCGGCAGGCTGCTGAAAAGTAAAAGATAAAGTAAAAATATTAATATCTATTTCCTCTCCTCAGTTTATTCCAGAATCGATAGAAATTTAATGATAAAACCAGCGCTAAATGAATATTAGTAATTATAATTTATTTGATTACTTATTTCGCCCAAAAATAATCAAATAAAGTGATATATATTTTTGAACCCAATACAAATCTTATAAATTTTAAATAAAGATAAAACACATAAAATCTATTAGTGTATTGAAGATCATTGTATTTTCGAGAGGATATATTTCAAGGAAATAGTGTTATCCTTTGTCTATTAACATCCAAATATATTACTCTCTCCTTCCTTTTCTATTTTCCATGGAGTTTATTTCATGGATCGAAATTATTTAAGATGAAGTTTTTGGTTTTATTAAGAACACTTACGATCGCTAAATTCATTCCAATCAATTCTCTCAACAAAAGAGTGATTGTCCTTAGTCATAGATTGATTTAATATACTAGTACGAGTTTCGTCAAAATTACACGATTTCATGAATTCATCTTCTGGCTTGTAGAGCTCAATAAACCACATATCTTTCATTGCTTAAACTGCTGTCAATCTATCTCTCCGCTTTCTTAAAAGTCTCATCACTACATTTCTCGCTGATTTGGAATATTTAGCTACAATCTATTGTTAAAAAGTAAATTCTTCCTTCATTATGTTGGCTATAGTTTCATTATGATACACAGACTCAAATGGAGTTACTCCAGTCATCAATTTATACATAGTAATACCTAAAGCCCACATATCGACCATTTAATCATAACCTCCTCCCTAAAACATTTCTGGAGCCCGGTAATAAGGTGTACCTGTGAGAGTGAGCATGTCCCTTTTTCTCCCTCTATTCATAAGCTTCTTACTGATCCCAAAATCAATCAAAATAATTTTATTATTTTCCTTGTCATAAAGTATATTTTCTGGTTTGATATCCCTATGGCAAATTTTTTGCGAATGGATATACCTTAGAGCTTATAAAATCTCATAAATTAATTCTTTTAATTGCTAAATAAAAGAAAGAATACCTGCTAAGAAGTAATTTAAACTGATAGCAGATCGGGAAAGGGAAGATAGTCCATAACGAGGTGACAAGTTTCAGTCTTCATTTCAAAAAATAGAGCTTAGTAACCAATTATATTCTTATGCTTTAGCAGTTTGATATCTGTAAAATTGTTTTTTAGGAAAAGTATATGCTCGCGGTCCAATCCAAATGTTTTAACAGCGTACAGCTTTCCAGTTTACTTGCAATAGCATTTTTTAACGATTCCGTGGGTCCCTTCGCCTATTTTGTCCCCTAATTCATATTTATCCAAAAAAAGAGAGGGGTATTTTTAGCAAGAATCTAAATCACTGTCAGATAGAATGCTTGACAAACTTAACTCCTTTTCAGTGACAATGCTTGCCCTGCGAGTTCTGTTCTTTTGAATTTTTTGTTCCACTTGAATTGAAATTTGTTTCATAATTGGCATTTTTTGTAGCCCTATTTTAAGGTTAGCTATTTTATCTCTTCGCTGTTGTATTTTAATTTCTTTATCCATCCTTTAAATTATAAACGATTAATAATAAGATGTAAAATTTAAACTATTTCCTGAAAAGTACAACTGATGGAAATATTATGATAATCATTTAAGAAATCTAGAATTTAACAGTTCCACTGCCGACTGATTATTACTATCTTCGATCAAGACAATTAAATATAAGTTATAGACTTGTCCTCAATATTGTATAGTATTTTTATTAATTTGGTTTATGTGATCGATAACCACATTTGAACTGGATTATCAAGGTTTTCGAGAATATTTAGATACAAGATTGATATAATATATTTATCTAAACTATCTTTAATTTATAATTACCAATTTATAATTATATTTAACGATCAATGAGCATACTCGAGGGCATCAGAGCACATAATCTCAAGACATAGCGCCCACGATTCATAATAAAGCCTAGAATCTCTTCCAAATAAAACAAATAAGATCATGCTTATGAGTCAGTCAATGTAACAGACCACGATGTTCAACTCTTTATTGAGTATATGATTAATAAAAGCTCAAGACTGAGATAAGTTGTGGAAAAGAAACAGATTATTGATTAAGACATTTTCTTTGAAAAACATCTCTTCCATAGCACTTGCTTGGTAATGATAATTCTATTCAGAAAACTATGATCAAACATATCTTAGATAGAATGATGTCCGAAAGGAGACTAGGCAGAAATTTAAAGGGAATGAATAAATCAAATTTGCTAGAAATTTAGAATTTAATATGGTCAGTGGTCGAACGCGAAGTTAGTTTATACTTGAATGAGCTCGAGTATACAAGTCATAGTCAACAGCTTAGAGCTGATCTCAATCAAAGACGCTCAGCGCTGCAGCTTCAAATATAAAAATTAAATAGAAAGAGATAAAAAACATAGAGCGATGCAAGCAGAGAAAGTTTAGATGAGGTGGGTGAATTATTCTGATTTTATTTTAATATTAACAATTCCTTTCTATTTATAAAGCATCTTAACGATGATGAGATCCCAATATAATTGATAGCGAATATACACATCAAATTCCAAATGATGGAATGTTTTACCAGCGATCTCCCCAATGTTTTAATATACTTATTTGAGGGAGTAGACACATTAAAATATTCGATGTTCCAAATACCAATTGTAAATTAACTGCCATTGATGAATGCGGTTGATATCTTGGATCACTCCAGCATAGCTACAATGAAGTTTTGCCTTTCAACACCATAAACCAATGTAAAATTGAAAATCCTCCGAGACAGACTAGCAAACTTAAAATAAGTGTGAAAACTAAAGGTTAATCTCAATTATAAAAGCTTTACGATCATAAATTAGCAGCAAGAACATTTCGATTAATCCAAAAGTGGTATAGGTTAAAAAATTAAGAAAGTATTTGCGATTATGGTGGCCTATACATGTGCCTACCCACGGACAATGATCTATTTTATTATAAAGGTACGATCCATTTGAATGACACATTTGTTGCAGATCGAACAATGATGACTTCTAGGAGGTTTAATAACTCCACATCTTCCGCATGTATATTAAATTTCTTGGAGTAGATGCATAGGAATATCAGTTGGCGTACCAGGTTCAACTCGAATGGCCATTACATAATTGAAGATAATATTAAAGATAGACCAAATAGCGATTGCAAACCAAATTATCTTCCAATCTCCCAACTTCTAAGACGAGAGGATAAGTAGGATGAAATAATTGCATATTCCGAAAAGAAGTACGAAGAACATGACCATGAGTATCCTTTGAAAGAAAGGGCATAGGCTTATAACAAAGTCTTATATTTGCTTTACAAAGCTGCGGTTTTACAACAACATTTACATATAATTGATAAGATAAAATTATTTATTTCTGATAACTTTGCCTTAATATTAGAAGAGATATTCATCATCTTCTTAATTAATGATTATTACAAATAAATAGTCTTTACGAATAGATTAAACAATCAAGTCATAAACAATTCATTTCAGATTCAATGTCCATTACTTCCTCGACAAAAGAAGTTAATCCATTTTGTCGAATCATCGCCAAGAAATTATCTTCTTGACCCTCTGGCCAAAAATCATTAACTTGTTGATAAACTCTCAACAGTGTTCTCTTTATGGCCTCGTTAGACGCTTTACTGATATTCTGTAAGTCAAGCTGTCCTACTGATGATAGATATGCTTCTAATACCTTTATAGCGAGTGGCCGAGGAATAATTTCGAAGTAGTATTCGAAAATTGATACAAGTGGAAAGAGGGGGGATCCTTGAACAATATTTTGATAAGCTAATTCCCAAATAGGGTGAAACTGAAGCTGCTTTTTGGTATTCTTATCGAGTGTTCCTAATGTGAGATTACAGAGAATGTTACTACACCTTTCCACGACTTGATAAGTGTAATCATCAGTAATTTTTATCTATCTTTGCATCTTTTAAAACAATAAATCAGGAAGATACATTTTGTCCAAAAGTGTATATCCAGCCTCATAATTATGGTAGATAATATCATCTAACAGCTCGAGTGTTTTAACTTGAATGATTCTCATAGGATAATTTATAATTTCAGTTATTTGTTTCACTGACTTTGTTTACATTGTCGAACTGAGATATTAATGCTTTTAGAAAATAAGGATTAGAGCCCTTATCGCACTTAAATATGTTTTTTATCGCTTGTGGTCAATTAAGTAGAGGCAATAAGCCAATAAAGTTTGCTTTTCGTTGCTTTCTAAGCCTAGAATATATACGCCGTTTATCGAATTTGACGTCACTTCTCCAAAATGTATTTCTTGTTCAATATAATATTCGATGATCTAAATTACATCCAATTCTTGCTTTTCATTTAGTGTTTTAATCTCATAAGTAATAATTTTGGCCAGCTAACTACCAAGACCTATTGACTTGAGCCCTCTGAGTACTGATTAATTTCGACTACTAAGCATGGTCTTGATAGTTGAAAGAACTAAATCTATAATATTCTGGCTCTCTTGAGCAAAAAGACGAATTTAATCACAAGCAAATATACTCCAAAATGAAGAGAGTAGACCAAAATATTGTTATTCATTGACTTATTTATATGTCATTGAACTTAGTATCTATAGCATTTTCTATAACAGTTATTGTTGCAATGAAGATGACAACTTTTTCCACTCATTTTTTTCATCCATTTTCTATCGATTTCTTATAATATTGGAGATTAGATGCCCACATTTGTCTCCAAGTATGAGCAAGAATGTTGAGGCTTCTCTTCTCTTCTCTTTAACTGTGCCTATCAAAAAATCAAGTGATAAAAAAGCTTCATTGTAATCTCCTGATTTAAGGTTTATATTGATGCTGTCTAAAGATGATGATATATGTTTGGCCATATCATTGAATTAGAAAGATTGGCAAATCTAGAGAAAAGTTGGACCTTCTAACAACTCTCCTCTACGCTATTTGAACAATTGATCTATTTGCTTGCGTCGTATTTATCTAACAAATTCTTCCCTCTTTTTTTGAAGCATAATTGTCAATTATACAGTGAATATAGTAATTCTCTAATATAAAGCAAATATTTGAAGTAAAACATTTGATAAATTCTGCCATAAATCTTGCAAATGAAATCCCTAATTAATATGACCTTTCAATTAAATATGCTTTTGGAACATTATAAAAGTAATACAACCAATATTTTCTATAATGTCATCCAGCAAGTCCGTTGACTACCTTGCGAATATATAAAATATAGACTTCAGAAATATCAAGAATCATGATGCCATTCTCACTAAAAACCTAACTCAGCTCGAGTTGAAATCAATCTGCAAAAGAATAAAGAAATAACTAAAGATTTAAAAAGATCCATAATCTCTCAATGCTCTAAATCTGCTCAAGAAAACTCTGAAATCTAAATACAGCATTGATATCAGCAACCAAATTATATAGAAATTCATCCATACAACATAATTAGAGATGATTAAAAAAAAGTCGATGAACTTTGAGGCCATCGATAAGTAAATCAAAGTCAGCCTTGAAGAGATCAACAAGAAAAAATATTATATTAATAATAATAAAACCATAGGCAGTATGGGGCCAAAACCACAAACTTAATCTAATGGAAAAAGAAGAAAATTGGTGATAAGCAGCACAGAAGCAATTCCTTGTATAAAATCTGTCAATAATTCGGAGGGTGTTATAATTAAGGAGAAGCTCAGCATTCTAAAAGACTATATTGACAGAGATGACTTACTGAAATTTGAAAGATAGATTAATAAAAAATTACAAACAATTGATCCGCAACAATATGGTAAATACTCTGATAAAATAAAAGTCTACACCATCTACGATAGCATTATCCAAAAAATATTTATGCTGATTCAGGAAGACACCAAAAATATATAAATTCGTAAAAGATACAACAGTTTGTACAAACAAATGAAGCAATAAATGGTTGCAATCGTCACTAATTAAGACGAAATCGTTAAAGCCATTGAGTCTATAAAAAAAACAAAAATGGGAAGTTCCTGTTGCAAAAATCATCTACTGAAGCCATCCTCAAAGAAGAATTACTTTCAGTTGGAAAAGGATAAGCAAGATTTAACAACACAAATCGAGTAAACCATAGAGGCAGCCAAAAAACATCTTAAATAGGCTTTTATCAAACGAGGAAGGCCCGATTATGCCTATGATATGGAATGTGCAATGTAAAATAGGAAAACACCTTTTACTGCTGTTAAAAGAGTACAATTTTGATCGATAATTTTAATATCATTTATATCAACATCTATTAAGAGGTTATATCGACTCTTCTGCTGGCTAAATATACTTAGCAATATAGCAATCAACTAATAAAATCAACTTTTTGGTAAAGTAAAATGTAGGCATTACGGTTGAATACTTTATCCACTGCGGTAACTTTCGAATCATTGAAGATATAATATTTGTCTCCTCTGAGAGCAATGCTCCAATAATGCCCCGCATCCATTGATCCCTCATGAATCACCACTCCTATTAATCGATACTCGAAGCCTCCAAATACCTATATTGGGTTGTATTGAATAGGATCACTATTCTTAATTTTTTTGCCATCGAAATTTTTAAATCTATTGAGATGTACAATAAGTAGGGACGGATATGTTTTAATATGCAACTCCTTGAGGGCTAAAGCCATAGAGTCACAATTTTAGCAATACCAAGCATTTTCTTCATCAAGTTGCTAAGGCTCATTGAAGAGATTGAAACAATCGTGTATAGTGGGATCTCCTAGCGAGCACTTATCAACGGTTGTGTAATCAATATTTAGAGTATCTTTTAAGTATACCTCGAACTTTACTTAGTTTATCTTGCCTTTAAAATAATCTTCGAGTTCTATGCCAAAGCTTTTAGATAATTCACACCCACTACACTTTTTGTTGCAGAATTTACAAATATTTTTATGCTTTTTAATATCGTTTACGAATACCTCAATTCCTATTTTTTAAATAAGCAAAGTTAATTTGGAATTGAACTGCTCTATCATTTGCTTGGATTACTACGATTGCTATTATACTTCGTTTTTATTTTATTGAATTGATTATTATTATTTCATTTTATTATCTTTTTTTATCATCTTTTATATTGAATTCAAGTAATCTTATTCAAGGATGTTGGCTTATGTCACTATCTTTTCATCTTAAGCAAGGAATGTTTTGATAATTTTCAGCCAAAAAGTAAACAAATTCATTTTAATGCAATCCACACTGATAGGTACTGGCAAACCGTATGGAGATTTCAACCTCGATCCACACATGTTTTTGATTGTAGTAAGCATAAACACAAATATATGCTAACCCTAAACATACTTAATGTTCTAATAATATACTAAATCTCCCCTTAGTCCTTTAGCTATTTGATTTGGAGTTTTTTATTATTCATCAACAAGAACCATCCCCTCCGAATCCTTTAGAGTAAATACCAAACAATTCTCAGCTTCAATAGTCTTTTTCATATCTTTCCAGTTATCGATTAATTAGGCTTTTCCTTTGACATATTTGGTTGGAGATTTCATCAATGCATATTGATAAGTTTGCTGTTTTGCTTTGGCTTTTATTGGTAACGAAATTTGCATAAAAATTTATTTATTTTCGCTTTGCACTTGGCAGGAAGGACAGACAACTTTTGAATAGAATTATCCTATAAATGGTTATAGAATCTTATGATAAGCTTTATCCTCAGTTTTCTTCAGATAATCATTGATAAGATTGAGGAAATTAATAAGATAATCATTGGCGTCGTGCTGCTTATCACCTTTAAACTACATAAAAGATAAATTACAGGCGTCAGATTATAGTCAATCTGTCCCTTTAATGGCCATGGAGCATACACATCTTTCTCCGAAGCTAGTGCCTTGAAAGTTTTACTCAGTTTTCTGAGCATCATGCAGTTGTTATCCTTTAATTATTTTTAATTTAAAGAGTTAAGATAAGTATTTTTAGTGAAAAACTATCTGAGGTGATTAATGCTTAAAAGTACTTGCATCACGCTATTCATATAGCAAGTGTTACCCAAATTTTCAAGGCCCGCCGTTGGTATGTCTGTCAATTATACTTTTTATAAATCTTAATCATCCTCACTATCGAAAGCAGTGCTACAGGTATTAAAATGAAAGGATTGATCATTGATACGGCATTTTCTACTACAATAAATAACTTAATTGCACACGCAACTAATAGTTAATTCCTTATTGTTCACACATTATTCACAGTAACCTTTAATGTTTTATGGCTCCGAAATATCTCCTTTGAGAATATCACCTATTTATACAATTAAAGTATAAGTGCTCTTCAAATAGGTATCGATATCTTCTCCTTAATACTTTTATCCAACCAACTACCTTCCTCTAACAAGAAACTTTCTATCTCGAATTGACTCAACTAAAGATTCCGTTATAAGATTTGTCGTAAGATAGCTTAAACCTTTCCAAATATGGATCTTCGAGCAACCATAAGTGAAGCTACAATATTCTGCTAAAAATTATTTCAGCTCTTTTAGAGTCCAGATTGTGGGAATGAGCAATTTATCATTTTAAAAGACATTATTATATGTTTTTTTAGATGTTTTTTTAATTCTTTCTTCTAAATCTTCCTCTTCCATATTGGCAAAGAT
>Ga0302265_1000901_pt1 | contig 18786 bp, 12 predicted proteins | sample III_Bog_E1_1_FD_194556 | JGI IMG/M metagenome (GOLD analysis project Ga0302265, IMG submission 194556) | Peat permafrost microbial communities from Stordalen Mire near Abisko, Sweden - III_Bog_E1_1 | ecosystem: Environmental > Terrestrial > Soil > Wetlands > Peat | place: Sweden: Abisko...
TTATCAATTTCCAATGACTATAAGGCGGAGGACTAATTAGCTCAATAAATACCTCTTCAAGAAACTTTAAAGTGGGTGATTTGATAGGCTTGCCCTTGAGACTTTTTTGAAAATTCTAAAGCACATATTTAGTAGTTTGTTGGATGAGCACATGATTTTAACCCTACCAAGTATTGTTAACGTCATTGTTGCTGTAAAGTACACCCATTTTGCTGTAGGCGGAAAATCCATGTCCTCCCATCATCTGGCGGCATTAACGGATCGTTTCTGTTGCCACCCATGCTGTTTTTGATTTTAAGACGGAAGAAATCGCATGAATTTATTGCAAGAGAGGGTTGGTTGGGCTTAGGATATTTTTTTATTGGTTGTTCTCAGCTTCAAAGAAGGTTTTCATGGTTACTGTCATATATATTATCTCTTGAGCGAGAAGAGGTATCATTCGTCTCTTGGTGAGCGGATATTAGATCAATAGAGTTTACTTTTATCCAGCTTTTTTGGCAAACTGTCTTCGAACAAAGGTATAGCGTAAGGCAATGGCGAGAGCAGATAATCCTAAACTAGTGCTATGACAGCACATGTAAAGCCTTCCTTCAGAAAGAGCTGCTAAAGTCATTCCAAAGCGTTTATTTTCTCCTTACACTGTGCTAAAGAATTCCCCCTTTTAATTAATGCCTGATACCTTATCAAGCAGATTATCCACAGGAATCCTAAATTAATTAAACATAATAAATCCATTATCGATTGCATTTAGGCCAAATTTAGGCCCACAGTCACCGATTATTATTCCAGGTAATACTTTGTGTGTCTTAGAATCTCTCAAAGGCACTATAAAAGCATGAACTCCATGGCAAACATTTTAAATATAAAGTTGAGCCCAAATTATGCTCATATTTGATGTCTTTGCCGATCCTCCTATCCAAAATTTCATGGCTTCTCTGGAAGGAGAATGAATGATAATTTCTCTTGTTTTATGATCATAGTGGGCTTCAGTGAGTATCCCCTTGACATTAGAGCCATGCATAAGTTCAGTGAGACCAAAGCAGCCAATATCTCTAAATTTGCAGGCGTTTTAATAGAAAATTTAATGCTTGATTGTACCCAATCTTTAAATGGTCTTTATATAAAGAGAGTAGTGTACTCCTACTTTTGTGGTCAAATTTAAGTCGTAGAAAGTGAGTCCATTCCCAAATAGAGTAAATTTATTAGGGTTATTTTTTATGGTTTAGCGGTCAGATATGTTGATATATTTTTTCACAAAGAAAGCCTGCTTGGTAGTCTTTTATCTTTGAGATGCTCTGTCACTCTCTGTAAGATGATAATGCTAAAACTATCCTGGATTTTGAGACACAATATCTAAAGCTCTCATTCTTTCCATGTAGTTGGGTCCATAGACAATTCTGTTAAATTAATCCTTGTCAATAGTTGATCTTTTGCGGTAATCTGAAAAGCTTACTTAATTCTAAGAAATGAGCTGTTTTTGCAAGTCCAGCAAACGATTCATATTTTTAATGTGATTCGATAATTCTCAATAAGATTTGAATAGATAGTTGCCAATAAGAAATGACGTAAGCCCGTAACATTATTTATATCAATTTGTTATGCAGTAATACAATTGATTATTAGATACAATTTAGATGTTCTGTTGCTGTAAGAGTGACGAATCCCCTATCTGCTACCAGGTCGAGAAGAAGGATTAACACAACAATAAAGTCGTTTAATACTACTCGAAAGTGGAAGATGTTGATCCATCCCTTCTGCAAGATCACAATACCAAAATTATCAAAGTTAAAAGATCTTCTTTCCAGGAAGCGCATCGACAAACTATGGAAAAAAAATAAAAGTTTACTGACTATGAGTTTCCTCCCAATAACTCCAGCCTTGGACATCTTCCTGGATTTGAAGAAGCTCAACCATCATGGAAGAGAATTTCTTAACTCATCAAAAAGCCCACTCTTTTCGATGGTAAAATCTAACCTAGAGACGTAATCAACGTAAACGTGGGAGATTGCTATTTTTTATCCTCAATAGCGGCCCTTGCTGAAGATCCAAAGATAATATAAAATATCTTTCATGGACAATCATATAACTAATAGGGAATCTACAAAGTAGCTCTCAGAGTTGACGGGCTAGTTGAAGAAATAGTGGTCGACGACAACATCCCCATCAATCAGTTTGGTGCTCCTATTTTTTGTCAACCCAACAAAACAGGAGAGTTTTGGGTGTTGATTCTTGAGAAAGCTCTTGCCAAGATTCATGGAGGCTATGCTAATATTATCTGTAAACATTTAATTATTTAGAAGGCACACCCAGTGAAATTTTCAAAGCAGTGACCTATGCCCCTTCTGAATCACTAGTGTTTACCGATCGTCCTGAGGAAAAACAAAAAATATGGCACCTGATAAATTAATATACACAAAATCACTATCCCTTCTGTACCACTACCAAGTAATAAATCCCTGCTGAAGTGGGCTTAACTCCCTCCCATACATATACTGTGGTACTAAACATACTATGCAGATATCCGCGGCAACTCTCACCACTAATGATGAACATCATTTCTAGGTTGTGCGATTGAGGAATCCTTGGCAAGAAATGATTTGGAAAGGCACAGCAAATCTACATGATGAAACATTTTGGAATAATATTGTTAACGATGGGGAGAAACAAAAACTATTACAGCCAACAATGGCTGACTACGGTATTTTTACCATGACCTTCAACGATTTTGTGAGTTACTTCAATCAAATTCACTATTGTAATCTTAGTGGCAGCGGTAAATTCTTTTCCTAAGAGATCTACGTCAATAAAAAGAATGCAAGTATTTTTGAAATAAGCATCATCAAAGAGGGTATTTATACTCTTGAGCTGAATCAGTCTCCTATCTATAATCATTCTATTAACTAAAATGGACAAGAAAAGGATAAATAAATCTGTCGATCAACCATCCTGCTGATTAAACACGAAAAGGCGTAAAACAAGCAGCAAAAAGACACTTTCTCATTTGTGAATGGAATAATGAAATATTCCGAGCTAAATACAGTTCTTACTGAAAAACTAATTCCTGGAGAATATCTAGTTTATGCCAAAATTGATTCTACTTTGAGTGGAAAAATACCAATCACGACAACCCTCAGTTTGTATTCCTAAAATTATTCAAAACTGCAGCCCGTCCGAAAAGAGAAGTATCCTGATTTATTAAAAGATACCTTCCTTCTCCAAGGAAGGCAAAATAAAAAGAGTTTTTATAATGATAATAAAATGTGGATTTCATGGAAACTGCTCTTCCAGCAAGGAGGGTATGCTTATCTGGCCTTGGGAAATTAAAAAGACAGCGAAAGTGCATTTATTATCACATTTGACGAAGAGTAATTGTATGATGATTCAGCGAGTTCACGAGGATGAACTTCAAACTCAAAAAATCCTTTAAAGGTAAGGGCCAAGGACAAATTCTGAAGGTGAATCCTGGATAAGAAACAATTATCCTTGCTCGAGTGACAAAAGAGCCTATAACAACAGTTAAATTTCCTCCACACCTAGACATCAAAATCGAGCCTATTTGATAGATCTTTAGCATAAAATTTAATATGATTGAATTTGAGTAACTTGAATATTGTTGCAAGCATAATAATAAAGCTTTTTTAATTATTTGATTTAAGTATGAATTATTTTATAAGAGAAAAAACAAAATAATTCAAAAAATCATCAAAATAGAAGATATGACTTGCTAACTGGCAGAAATAACAATGAACTCAAGCACTAACCAAAAATGGCAAAGTCTCCGATAAACAGTAATTTCAAAGGAGCATGAATCAAAAATCCGAATTAGCAAAAGAGATGGCATCCAAGCCACGCAGAAATACGTTGAACTTTCCCATTCCTATCGGATGAGTGGGCAGTGATCCAATGTGATTAATATTTTTCATAAGAAGAAATATGTAAAATAGAAGGAAAAAACTAAATCAATTCTCATGACGGAATCAATATAAGACAGCATTTGCCTGCAAAGAAATGGTTTTAATTAGAAACTAACCAAAATTAAGAATTTCGTTTTGGTAATTTTTCCTATCCTTACGAGCCAAAGGCAAGTGAAAGGGTCCGAAATGTTATAAAAACCATTTACAAAATAATGTGTTAGCCGGATACTAAGGACTTACTGAGATATGAATCTGTCAGGAACTCATCCATAATATCGCCACAAAATCCCTAACCGCAGATGGTAGCAGAATACCACTATAAATAGCGACCGATATCATAGAAGATATAATTATTCGAAATGAAGACAATGACAACAACTCTGTTACTCCTTGTGGTTCTCTTGACCATTGCATCCGCTCAAGTCTCTCTCACTGATCCCTACTGCAGCGCAGTCTCCAACACTACTGAACTTTGCACTGAATGCTATCCTGGATATTATCAGGCAGGAGTTGCTGGTGGACCATGTGTCCTCCAAGACCCCTTGTGTGCTAGTTATAGCTCTAGTGAGGTGTGCACCTCATGCTACCTTGGCTACTATTTCGCAGGAGTTGCAGGTGCCAGATGTCAACTTCTCCCTGCGAACAGCAACTGCGCTACTTACGACTTTGTTTCCGGAAATTGCCTTAGTTGTTGGTGGGGAGCGCCTCAAGGGCAAATCTGCGCCTGATTATTTATGCCACCATCATTTATCCAAACCATACTTTTTGCTATCTCATAATTGCAACGTTAAATTTTATTATTAAAATTGATAGTGCTTTAATTCTAAGTTTGAGCGAAAGGATTTTCAGATACTCTCTGATCTTAGTCTTTTCGATTTAGATATCTTTGATTTAGTGTTAATAATCTTATAAACTATTTCCACTCAAGTTATTAATTAATTCCTGAAAGATGAATAAAAAGTAGTCACTTAAAATCAATCTTTGATTACAATCCATACCTTACCGATTTATTTTGATAATGGTCGCCTCTTTCTCCAAGTCATTTTTTTTTATGGCAAACAAGTACCAGTTTCTTAAATTTTGCACTCGGTTTTCACCTCTTCCAACTTTATCTCTTCTACTTTGACTTCGGGTACCTCGACTTCGTTAATTCCTTTTTCAGCTGGAGCGTATTTTATATTTATGCCACTATTGATTTACCAGTTTTAAACGGTTTTTGACTGCTCTTTCTCTCCTGATTAAATCACCGGTGCTTCAATGAAAGATAGGTGCATTGTTGGTTTTAGTGACTGTTTGATTTCAGTCATCTAGGACGTCTGCCCATTTTTAATACAATTTTCAGACTAAGGGCCGTCCCTCTATTTAGGAGGGTCTTTTTTGATTGGATCTAGCTGGCTATTAACTTTGCTGGTGGGCTGTTCTCCAAGAGTCTGGACATAGAAGGAATCTAGGGATTCCTTATATTATTCTTCCTCTATCTTAATAGAATGGGATCCATAGAGCAAGAACATCTGATCCAAGATAATAGCAACTCTGGCTGAGCTTTCCTCGCTTAAGTTCTCATCCCGATGATAAATGTCAAGAACTTAGCGTCTTTCGTCGAGCAGGTGATAGCTTTAAAAGAGTCTGATCACTTCCATCGGATCAGTCCATTGGATCTTCGCCTCGTCAGTTTTGCAATTAGCTTTGTTTAGTTTTTCTACGATTTCGAAAAGGATCTGCTCGATCTTTTGGTTGACTATCTCCTCTGTTAATATTCCTTCGGTCGAACTTCTGCTCTTTACTTCCGAGTAAATATGGTCAACCAGTTATTGCTGTTACTGTTAATGGATTAAGTTTTTGCCCTTCGATGGCCTAAATATCAGCTTATTTTTTAGTTGCCTCGAAGGGAACAATAACTTGCAAATAATCTTTTTTTAGTATCGAATGATCGAAGCAAAGCTTAAGGCTGATGAATCATTATCTATCTTTTGCTTCAGTTACCGATACCCGAATACGAAATTTTATGGAATTTTTCCGAGGTGTTTAATTTGGGTAAAGTCAGACTTAATTTGAGACGGGAACAGGATACTCATATCTGACGAGGGTTCCACATACTTTAAGAATCTTTCATATCTTTCGCAGCACACTTCGCTCGGTATATTTTACCCATAGTTATTCAAGATAAAACTGGAAATTTCTGCCCACGATGACTCGGGATAATTGAACTTAGCTGCGAGTAAAATGAGATCCTATTTGGGAGAAAGTCCAAACATTAAATAAAGATTTTCTAATCAACTCTCGACGATAGTTATGATAAGGACTTATATAATTAAATATCATCAATTGAAGTACAACATTCGAATTCTAACTTTATTATTGCTAATAGATATTTGTCATTCTGGATGAGATATTGCTTTTGATATATTTATGCAGGGCACCGTCGTTTTGAATCAGTATACGCTTCAAAGGCTTAAGGTGAAGATTAACTCTCAGGCTCCCTATCATGATTTGACTCTTCAAAAAGATAACATTCTCTTGCTGGAAGGATGCGATAAACTCAAACCTAATACTATTAAGATTGAAGTTAAGCTTACCATCTCCGAAGCCCTCAACTACTGCTTGAAGAGAACAGCAGCCATCGCTAAGTTGTGGATAAAAAGCACGTTCATTGGGCTTATTCTCCTGACGAAAGAAGGGTAGTATTGCTTTGAGGAGATGAATTACTACCTGTTTGCAGAAGCTTACTGCAACAGATCCGCTGACAAATTACAGATCTCCATTCTTCATTTGAAGTAATAGGCCAACAAGACAGAACTATTTTTGCAAATTCGAGTCAGCAGACAGGAAAACAGTTTTGACTAGTTTGAGAAGCTGGAGTAGATTGTACTGGAGCTCGGCAGCCCGGAGTACAACTTCAGTATCAGAAGTTAAATTTCTGAAGTTGTGGTTCAGGCCATTCATGCAAGCGAGGTATTGACATAAGACGAAAGTAAATTCTAAAATCGAATCAAATTCATCGACAAAAACTACTCAACGCCTCTCAGCGTAATTAAGGACATCAGTCAAATCTATTCAAGTCTGAACATGTAAAACATGTAAGTGGAAGGCATCGAAAAGAGGATACAAAATTTGCCAAGATACGCTACGACGCCCACTTAGAAATAAAGTAAACTGTTCATGTGCCATGACATGAAGGGGGGGTATGTGTAAGACACGAATTTTTAAAATAATCTCGCTGCAGGAAAGGCAGTCTGCAACTATCGATACTTTTACTTAGAGCAGACTGAAATTTTCAATTACTTTTCGCATTTCAACATCACCGTTCCCCCAAAATCGTGGAGGGTGCTGTGCGATAAATACCACACGAAATGCTTGGGAACTTTCATAATTGAAAAGCCGGTCTATTAAGAGCAGGTGCTGTGCTCAAAGTAATTTGCGCTATTCTTGGTGGCCATTGCCAGAAAATGCCGATTCGATGGATACCTGGTGAACATCGAAGTGAAGATCAAGGCCCTTTCCTCATTTAAGAAATGGCTATAATATTTTACTTACAAAATGCATGAGTATGTGCCGAACTCAGTGGTCATTTGGTACGACAGCATTTCAGCACGGGATGGAGTCATTAACTATCAAAACGCTCTCAACCAGCACAACTTTTAGTTCTATCGCATGACTGATGGCATATTTACTAACTACTGGTGGAACGACGCCCTTCTTAAATAATCTATTAAATACAAGAACGTAAATACAAAAAAAGTTTATATTGGAAATGATTGCTACGGTCGAAACACTTTTGGGGGAGGAAAATACGATATTTACAAAGCAGTCAACAAGATCCTCGAGTACAAAAGCTAACTTAATATTGCCCTTTTCGCACCAGCCTACACCTATGAAAGCACTGGAGGAAATAACAGACATCTCTATCATCTCAACGAATTATCATTGTACAAGGGAATGAGGTCTCAGCTTATTGCAATTGATAAATGGAGAGATATTGTCAACAAAGGAAATGGCTGGAAAAATGAAGGCGACTGGGCTGCTACTTCTTATGATGTTTGCGAGAGGACGGCCATTATAAAATTTCCGCCTTTTGATCAAAATGCCAAGGTAAAGATACAATTTATGTTTGATATTATGACTCCTCAAGCCGATAGCCCTTACGTATCTGTAATTTTACTTAGAAAATTGTCATGCAAGTCCTTGATAATTCCAACAACATCCTTCTGCAAAACTAGGCTCACAATTTCAATAATTATAAAAAAACGCCTGAAGAGTAAACATTCAAGGTCGAATAATTGGAGATTGACCCATAAATAACAAGTAAAAATCAAATATCTGTAAAAATAATTGAAATGGGGCGATCAAAAGAAAAATGGGCAGGCCATTATGGACCGCACTTTAAAAATGAAAGGATATACGTCATAATCTATGAGAAAGAAAAGCATTGGATCAATAAAATACCCTTGAATCAAGTAGTTATTGGTGAACCTTTTCATACCTATTTTAATGTTGGCTACGGCGACTTTTTTCACAGCGAAGGATTAAAGAGGCAAGAAACTTATAATTATTTAGCTGATTTCGATCATCCCCATACTCATGTAATTAATCATCCCTTATAAACTGATTTTGATTTCAATCATTCATTTGTGGGAGGATCGAGCCTTTTGGTAAAATCTGAAACAATAAAACTATTAAGAGTTATCATTCCTGAAGGGCTAGATTTGACTAAAGAATACCAAATACAAGTGACAGTCAAGGACACTCCAAGCATATAGGTTGGCTTTAAGTATATATCAAAAATAGAATAATAGCGCATTTTCACTGCAAAATTGAGCAAATAAGAAGACATTAATGGGTGGAAACGATTTATTTTCAAAATGGTAACTGTTCTCAAGGATGTGAAATCAGATATTCGCAGCATTTTGGATATCCGCTCTCTTCAATATCCTTACTATTTAGGATAGATTAAGATAGTGGAAGAAAAAAAAGAAAAACCAGCAGAGATGTACTGTCTTTTAGAAACATGTAGAGATTTTAGCCCTACTTCTTATTATATCCTTAGTCTCACAATTACATCAAATTCATTTAAAAGACTGCTACTTTAGACTGAAAACTTTGCAGCTTTTATCTACATTGTGGAAGGAAGAGGCTATCTTCGTAATATTCTAATTCTAAAGTGCTAAACTTTTACTATAAAAATTGTAGATCCCGATCAATCTCTATAAAATAGAATTCTTAGATAGAAAACAATGGAAAGTTCAGACATTTCTGAACTTATTTTTCAAGGATTCATGGTGATATGATTAAACTTATAGCTATTCAAAGTATAGAAATAAAAAATCAATTTTTTTCAGGAGTCAGCTACAGTATGATTTCTTATTCATGGGATTTATTAAGCCTATTACTTTTACCTACTTCTGCATTTTTCTGCTTGCCTGATCTAATTTTTTATTGTAATTTGTTGTATTTTTAATTGAGGGCTCGATAAAGTGTTTTTTGGATCTTTATCTCTTTGTCTTTCCTTTCGGCGATTTCGTTTACTGCTTGCTGTTTTTTACGTTCCATTAAAGTTATCTCTATATCTTTCTTTCTTAGCTATCTTTAAAACAGATATGCTTTCCGAGTGACCAATTCAAAATCATTGGCTAGTTTGATCTCTCTTTAGTCCTTGCTGCTCTCGATAATTTCTTTAAGCTTTTCGATTTATTGAGTCAGATAGAACTACTTATTAGACTGCAGCTGTTCTATTTTTGCGGTCATTTCGCCTCTCAACTCCTTATTTATCTTTTTTTCCTTCTCAAGTTAAGTATTTGATTTGCGAATTTTGTCTGCCTGCTCCTTATTGTCAAGATATAATTTCTTATATTTTTAATTTAGTTGCATTATCTTTTGTTACTGTTCAGTTTATGACTTCATTAAACTCTATTGCATATCTTTTAATGCCTAATCTTTTTATTACAAAATAACCAACAATTATTTTATTCTATTTTCAAGCTAATTTTATTTCAAGTTCAAGATGCTCAAATCTACACAGTATCTGTCAATTGATTCTTTATAATTCTTTATAATTACCTCATCAGATTTGATACGCTCATTTAATTCGATAAGCATCGACCTTTACTGAATTTAGTTGATCTACAATTCATAATTCTCTTAAAGATTCTATTGAATTAGTAACATTTCTTTCCCATCTAATTAAACTGAGTGCTCAGTTTATTTATTTTTTGGAGTATTCCAAATGGTATTGATGTCTTCATTTTAGGCTGGTGATAGCTATTAACTGTCAATTTTTTGTAGAGCTGTTTAGTTTGTTTATAAGATTTATTATGATGATGTATGAGCAATGGCATCATCCTCATAGTTTTCATTAGCCTCAAAATTAATATGCCGCTCGGGGTTGTTATAAATGGTTATCATGTCTGACATAATTTTATAGCTGATATTAATCAGAGCAAAATAACATGGAATATATTAGAAAAAGCCAATATATCTTCAAAATTGTAAAATAATTAAAAATGGGTGAGGCACAATAATAACTCAAAGATCAACAGAGAAAATCAAAAGTAAAGCTCCATTGACTATAATTTAATTAATTTTAAATCCAGTTTTAAGCCAATGCTCATCTTCTCTCTAGTTAGTCCTTCCATCAAAAAATACTATATTAAAATTTAATCCGTTAAGATCTTCTATAGATAGAAAATCTTACTTTATGACTAATTTAAGCAACATATTTATATAGTAAATGGTGTACACCCCTGCAAATCGAATTGTTCTCGGCTTGTATCTACTTTTTTTGTCAAATTGGAGGTTGTAAGCTCTTAAAAATGAATAATTCAGTGTATAATCCTTTTTTAAATTTTCAACAAGCAATATTCTGAGAAGAATATCATGCAACAGTTACTTAAACACATTAAATGCTGCCTAAAAGATTGCATTAGTTTGAAATTCGAAGTGGGCAGTAGAGAAAAATAACAAATTAATCAACTGACTGAAAAACTTTAAAATGAAAATCTCATTCCAGAATAAATCTTAAAGTTGATCATTAATAACGATAATGCTGAAAATATTTTAAGAACCCAGCTGTTAAACTATCTGAGATAGATAAAAACGGACGAAGAAATCAGCTTACTTTGTAGAGCAGAAGGAAGAATCATCAGGGAACCATATTCTATCTTGACACATAACATCAATCCACTTGCCAAGGAAATCTTTGAAAACATTAAACTAATCTAGAACGATTTAGTCAATTTAACATAGATCATTGACTCCTTTGTGATAGAAAACGGTCCATTCACTGATCAAAGATAGGCTGCAAAAAATCCACAATAATACTCCCTATATCTTCTGTTGACAGAGACGATGTAGAGCTATTCAATTTTACTTCCAGATAGCTTTGAACAGCTGCTTTCTCGATTAGTAATGCTTAAGCTATTTAGTATCTTCTCGAATAGTCCATATATCTGATTATACAGAAGACTGAGAAAGTATTGGAGGAACTCAATAATAAAGTAACTGAATAAGATAAGAGTGAATTGGGATCAATACGCTCTTAGGTTTCAACAAAAAAATCAGCACTGTCTGAATCACTATTCCTTTTCAAGGAAAAACAACGGAAAGAAGAAATTGAACAAAGTCTTATATTTAATAACCCTGCCAAATTCACAGTCATCAGGTCTGATTTTCAATTATGCAAGCCGATCGAAAAAAAGATAAGCAAGAGAGATCGGCGTAGCTTTTGCTGTTTTTGATTTAAACTACTTTATTTAACAACTGCACTCTTAATTTATTGTTTCATCTCATTAAGCTAAACCAATATTTTCAAAATTGATGTGTCAAGATCTTATTGGATTCAGAGATCAATCAGCTTTATTGCTTGTGATGATGAAGGCATTGCTTTTTTTGCAGAAAAGCGAAGAGAGAAGTCTTTGAATGATGTTTAGGGGCAGCGCCAACCCTGGGGTTTTATCGTTCACTGAATTGGGGTGATCGTTTGACGGGGCTCAATTGAATTTATCGTTGACTGTTTAGTATGCGATCTGGCATCGATTGAGGTTTTGCAATTGGAGAGTTGGGACACTAGAATTACTCCATTTAAGGAACTTGAATATTTTGAGAATAGGGTAGAGAGAAATGCGGCACTGCAAAGACTTGTATCATTTTTTACTTAGCTTAATTGTCGATTAATAATTAAATGCTTTATAATTTATTTACCAAAATTGCACTTAAACTACTTTCGAAGGAAAAAACCTACATATTCTCTACGAGATAAGCGTTTTTTCAACAGTACTCAAACTAACTTTAGCCATGAAGATAATTGCTTGATTGCAATTGCAGATAGACAAAAATATTATGGTGTTGGCCTTTTACTAAAGCCTATATGTTCCACAAATCGATATAACAGTATTGTTCTGCTTTTATTACTACTGCAAATTACCACTGCTAAGGGAGAAAAATATTGTTTTAAAAGAGGTCTTACTGTTCGGACTTTCTTACTTATTACATTTTTATTAGTTACATTATTTTATGAGCAATTTCGACGAGTTTACACGCAGCCGATATGCGCAGATGCAGAGTTCCATCTTCAACAGGACAGGCAGTAGCATCGTCAGCGGAGGAGGCAACAGTAAACTCAATCTCACTGGCAAGTTCGGATCAATTGAATAGCAAGTCAAACATATTGAGGTCGAAACGCATGCCCTTACACAGGCCGGGCACGTATAGGTACTCTAAAGTAGGAATCGGCGAGAGTGGTTTAACAAATGAGAAGAGTAGTGGCTGATAAGGAGTTGAACGAATGCCAGGGCAAATGTGTGTAAGAAGTGAAAAAATATGAGCGCGTGGTAAGCTATGGAATTGCTGAAAATGACCAGCGTACTGAACAATTATGGCAAAAGTGCAAATCACTATCAAATTCAACTGAGGAGCTGAAACAAAGCATCGCGAGACTTCACAGTAAGATAAATAAACTCTAAAACGTATTGGGATATTATAACGGGGCGGAGATCGTCTCCAATTACTGATTTTGGAAGATGCTTATTCGAGCACGAACTCAGAGATAATTAGTCAATTTGTATTTATACATACTTTGGTATTGAATATTGGATTAGTAAATGAACAACGAACTAAATGTTTAGAATAATCTTAGTTTCCTTCGGAATAGTATTTTACCATTATATTATTCAAAATTAAGTGTTTTATTATAATCATTAAGATTTTCCGATGTTCATCATATGTTTACCCAATATTTTGCCATTTTATTCGTTGCCTGAGATAAAAATATTTATTTTGTACTTTCTGTATTCTTAAATTGTCATTCTTTTTTTATTTTTCATATATTTATCGAAGATCATTTTACTCAATGTAAATTTTCACGGAGCTAATATTTTTCTGCAAATTGCTTATATTGAGATTCAGTTGTTAAATTTGTTTATTTGACTCGATGGATCATGAGCAGTTCGTATTATTCCCTTTAATCGATGATAATTTGATTCATAAATGGTTAACAATTCTCAAACTTTAAATTATTTGCAGCATGTACAAAGTCAAGGAAGTCAAGAACTTGGCATTTTGTTTTGCTCTGTTCTATTATTATTTATTTATTTTTGCTTAGCATAGACTGAAAGATTTAACTTTGAAGTATATCTTTGTAAAAATTATAAAATCATTGAGAAAGAAATAATTTTGCCGTTGTAATTGTGGTATCTCTACTACTTTCCTATCGACGAAACTTGAAGCAAGAGCATTCTTGATATTAATTCAATACAAGCAAACACAAGATCTGAGTATTTTAAAAGTGATAAGGATTGATGTTATCTTGTTTTTGTTTTAAATATTAGCGCTAAAAGTTTATCTAAATTTACTTGGATATTGACAAATGTAGAATATAATATCTATAAGTTTTATTCCTTCGAGGTAAAACGAAACTGAAAAGTTTCAAAACAGCATGCAATGAATTTGAAGTCAAATTTATTGTAGACAAATAATTTGAGTTACTCTGTTGACTTTGGATGATAAGTTGTGGTTGGCAATAATGATGCAGCCCCTATAATATAATACTTTAATATTATTTTTACAATAATATAAGATTGGATGAGTTCTCCCGAGGAGGTATAAGTTTGCTGGCAGGGTATGTACGTGCAACTTGCTCTCCAATACTCCACTCTAGCGTTCCAGTACCATAGTGTCACAGAGCAGAATAATTCGCTCTACCAATAACTTTAAAGATTAATGAATTAAAAAATTGAACTCATGCAGGAGGACATACCCACCCAGCCCTCAATAGGCTCACCACTCCCAAATGACAAAAACCTGTATAGCTAGGAAATAACGATCATCAAAAAAGGACAAACCATTAAAAAGAAAAAGGACAAAATTAAGAGGATCTACCGCAGGCATCACATCAGGAGAGATGGCTCGGTCTATCACTGCACCTATCCCGATTGTGAGCGAGTTTATCGCTCTTCTGTGTCAATGAACCTTCACATCAAACTGAAACATAACGGCGGAACAAAAAAAGAGAGAGAGGCCTATGCAGTACTACTTTTATAATTTAGAAGCAACTATTGGACTCTCACTAAAAAGGCTTGAATCCTCCTGACTTTACCCTTAATCTACCTCCGAATTTCCTCTCTGAGTTCAAGCAAAATTACTAATACATTAAAAAATACAATATGTGAACTTGATAGTATTACATTAGATTTTTACAAGATATTGGTATTCAGCAAGCATTTTATCTATATTAATTTAAACAATACTAAAAATTATGACTGCTTCATAGTTGATAGCAAGCAATAACCCTATTGTTTGATCATATAAAAAATGAGTTGTTTTATAATATAAATTAAGATCAATGTGCTGGTGCACTTAAAATGGAAATATCTAGCTTTTTAATATTTTTTGGAGATTGAAACTTTTAAAATTTTATAATTAGCCAAATTAGCTAATCTTAACTTGCAAATTAATTTGAACATCAGTTAAATATGTCTAGAGATTTATACGCTGAGTGATTTCATCACCTTGAAATTTATTGCTAAAATATTTGGGCAGTTTGCACTTCAATATGAATTTTAAGACAAAGTCATTAAACAAAATACTAGGTATCAAGTGACTGAGGTATGTATAATTTTGATTATAGGGGTCAGTTAACAATGAGCATTCTTTTCAGGTCATCAAAAAGGGCTCGTTTCATCAAATTCCTTTTAAGGAAAGGATTACCTACTGATGACAAAAGAAATACTTTTAATCGGGCTATTAGTACCATTTTTAATTTAAAATGTTATGGTTTGATGCTTCAACAAACCTTATAACTAATAGCCATTTGCAAAATAAGAGGGAATGTGACTATGAGCATGTTATTAAGGGCTTACACCCATGACTATATTAGTATAGTGTCTTATTGCTTTGGAAGCAAGATGAGTCAGCTGATTAACTTCACATAATTATTCGAATATTTGTAATGATCGGCTTGTTAATCTCCTTTCCAGATCTATCACCTTTAATCAAAATCATTAGTGACTGATTGTGAGCTTGCATTACTCTTTTGCAAAGAGATACTCTCATTGTTAAGTATTATTAATGCTTAATACTTTATTTTCCTCGAACCGAATGATTTGTAAAAGACACTCCATCCTATTTAATTTTAATAGAGTAATGATGTTGAAGTGTTAATAAATAATAAAGCAGCTGATTAATCCTTCAATAAGTTTTAATAGCTAGCTTAATAACTGTATCGTCAATATTGAATCATACTAGTATCAACAATTCAACAGCACTTGGTCTTACCACTTCCTTTCTTCTTCTCCTTTGGATTCTATAATCTTATTTGCTCAGGTCTTTTGCTCAAATTAACCACTTCTTTACGAGCCTCGTTTGTTATTGATTGTGTCGCTGATAGATTGGATTTTTGCAATTCGACCTTTTCTGGTTTTTATTGTTCGTTAACAGCTGTCGTAAAGGTAAGCTATGCATTGTTTGCCTGCATATTGGAATACTCATTGCCAGCAAAATTAAAAGCTTCTTTAATGTTATCCCCAGTCTTAGCACTTACTTGGAAGTAAGGTAAACTAGTCTCTTCTATCTTCGTTCTTATGGCCTAGTTGTCAACTTCCCGTGCTTGTTTTAAATCTGATTTGTTTCCCAACAGTATCACAATCGTCTTTTCGCTTCTGTTGTTCTGGCAGAGATCAATCCACTCGTGAAGGTTGTCGAACGATCGTTGGCCTCTGATTATAGCTGCATGTACTGGTGAGGTCAAATACAATAAAAGCTATGAGTGCATCTTTGAGGTAGCTAGGGATCAGTGAGCGAAAACGTTCTTGTCCGGCAGTGTCCCAAAGTTGCATGCGCAAAACATTGTTTCCAATATGCAGGTTTTTTGCCATAAAATCGATACCAATCGTGGGCTGAATGCTTATCAAAGTACGCCTAGGCCCTCCTCGAACTTGTCGTGAATGAAGCGAGTGAGTATAGAGGTCTTTCCTGTGGACTGTTATCCCAGAAACACAACCTTGATCTTGCTTTTGACTTGCGCAAAAGAAGATTCCGACTTTTTTTCCATCAATTTAAAAAATATTATAATTAACTTACGTATTAACCAAGTTTGGTTCTAAAGTTATCGATTTTTTCATTTAGCTTAAGTATTTTATCAGTTTTGTCAGAATTCGCAAAAAAAACAATCAAATCCTTTTATTATGGGAAGAACGAATATTTTTTTTTATTGAAGTTGGTAGTTGGTATAATTACAAATAATCGAGCTTTAATCAATTCAAAGATATTGAGTGATTTTAAAATCAAATTAAAAATATCTAAATCAAAAAATACTAAGATACGAGAATATCCGAAATCCTTTCGCTCAAACTTAGAATTAAAGAACTATCAATTTTAATGATAAAATTAAACGTTCCAATTATGAGATAAGAAAAAGTATGATTTAGGTAAATGATGATGGCATAAATAATCAGGCGCAGATTTGCCCTTGAGGCGCTCCCCACCAGCAACTAAGGCAATTTCCGGAAACAAAGTCGTAAGTAGCGCAGTTGCTGTTCGCAGGGAGAAGTTAACATCTGGCACCTGCAACTCCTGCGAAATAGTAGCCAAGGTAGCATGAGGTGCACACCTCACTAGAGCTATAACTAGCACACAAGGGGTCTTGGAGAACACATGGTCCACCAGCAACCCCTGCCTGATAATATCCAGGATAGCAGTCAGTGCAAAGTTCAGTAGTGTTGGAGACTGCGCTGCAGTAGGGGTCAGTGAGGGAGACTTGAGCGGATGCAATGGTCAAGAGAACCACAAGGAGCAACAGAGTTGTTGTCATTGTCTTCATTCGAATAATTATATCTTCTATTATATCGGTTGCTATTTATAGTGGTATTCTGCTACCATCTGCGGTTAGGGATTTTGTAGCGATATTATGGATGAGTTCGTGACAGATTCATATCTCAGTAAGTCCTTAGTATCCGGCTATCACATTATTTTGTAAATGGTTTTTATAACATTTCGGACCCTTTCACTTGCCTTTGGCTCGTAAGGATAGGAAAAATTACCAAAACGAAATTCTTAATTTTGGTTTGTTTCTGATTAAAATCATTTCTTTGCAGGCAAATGCTGTCTTGTTTTGATTGGGCCATGAAAATGGATTTGCTGAATCATAATTTTTGCCTTCTTTTTTCATATTTCTTCTTCTGAAAAATATTAATCACATTGGATCACTACCCACTTATTCGATAGGAATGAAAAAGCTCAACTTATTTCTGCGTGGCTTGGATGCCATCTCTTTTGCTAATTTGCATTTTTGATTCATGCTCCTTTGAAATTACTGTTAATTAGAGACTTTGTTATTTTTGGCTAGTTGTTGAGTTCGTTACTATTTCTCCTCGTGAGAAAGTCATATCTTCTATTTTTATGCTTTTTTGAATTATCTTTTTTTCTCTTATAAAATAATTCATACTTAAATCAAATAATTAAAAATCTTTAATACGCTTGCGATAATATTCGAGCATAATTGCCAAGATTCATAAAATAATCGAGCATTACTCAATTCCAATATTTTAGTAACTTCATCAGACAGTCAAATGTAGGAAATTTTATTTATTGTTATTAGAAACAGAAATATGAATATATTGTTGCATAAATCAATCAAGCGCAGGTAAAAAGGTTGGTAGATAGGCTAGGAGTTCCAATCCAGCACGTGACGCAAGTTCCATCGGGGTTCCAAGTTGCACAGGTAGGGCTCACTTGAGCACAGGCACCTAGGGTATTGACGTAATATGCCCCCCAGCAACTTGCACATAGACCCGTGATGTTGGCATAGCTAGCACAACCTCCATTTCCTGAGACACAAGCACCTCCAGCGTTAATGTAAGAAGAGGCAGACCAGCAAGAGAGACATGCAGTGCCTGCGGCATTTAAAGTTGCGCAATTTAAGTTTGAAGCAGGGGCAGCGACGCATGCACCAGCAGCATTGACTACTGAAGATGAGGACCAGCAAGAGGCACAAAGTCCAGTGTTGGTGTAGGTAGCACAATTTCCGCTTCCTGCAACACAGGCACCTAAGGTATTGATGTAAGAAGAGGAAGACCAGCATGATAAGCAAGCCGTTCCAGCTGCATTCAGAGTTGCGCAGTTTAAGTTTAAGACAGGGGCTGCGACGCATGCACCAGCAGCATTGACGGTTAATCCTGAATGCCAACAAGTTGCACAAAGTCCAGTGTTGGTGTAGGTAGCACAATTTCCGCTTCCTGCAACACAGGCACCTAAGGTATTGATGTAAGAAGAGGTAGACCAGCATGATAAGCAAGCTGTTCCAGCTGCATTCAGAGTTGCGCAGTTTAAGTTTGAGACAGGGGCTGCGACGCATGCACCAGCAGCATTGACGGTTAATCCTGAATGC
>Ga0302265_1000911_pt1 | contig 18730 bp, 10 predicted proteins | sample III_Bog_E1_1_FD_194556 | JGI IMG/M metagenome (GOLD analysis project Ga0302265, IMG submission 194556) | Peat permafrost microbial communities from Stordalen Mire near Abisko, Sweden - III_Bog_E1_1 | ecosystem: Environmental > Terrestrial > Soil > Wetlands > Peat | place: Sweden: Abisko...
GCCGCCTGCGACAGCGGCAACCTGCTCCGAGTGCCCACCAATTAGCTCAGAACCCGAGGGGCAGATGAACTTTGCTTCCACCCCTCTGGGCAAGCGCGATAGACGATTCCATTCGGAAGAATATGCGGTGAGAACGACATGAAGAAGAAACCAGGCAGTCAGCCGTTACGTTGTGCGATCTACGCCCGCACCGCCACCGTGAAGAAACCCGAGGAAGATAACTCCATCACTCAGCAGGTTGGGAGGTGCAAACGCTTGGCCAAAGAAAAAGAATGGATCGTTAGCGATGATTCCATCTTCGCTGATTCTGGACAGTCCGGATTAAAAGTGAACTCAGGCCTGAAGGATCTGATGCGTATCGCCGCTGTCAATCCGAAACCGTTCGATGTCCTGCTTTGCACTTCAATCGACAGGATCGCGCGAGACACTGATCTTGTGATCCGAATCCATGAAGGCCTCAAAGCGTTTGGCGTTGAAATCCACTTTACGGAGCATAGCGATATCCCGACTTGAAACAAGGCTCCCGGTGCTGCGGCCTTCAACCAAATATTCTTCGATTCGAGGGAAAGTTGAACGGTGTGTTCACTCGCGCAATGAGCAAATCACATCACGTCAACTCAGGATTATCATACGAGTGAGAACGGTTTCTCAATCTAGTGGAGTCCTAAACCCGTGGCGTCCATTGATCAGGTCTCAATCGCCGGCTTCTGTGAACCCATAAGGCTCGTCGAATTGCGCGAGACCCGGTGCGCGAGTGTGCCCGCTCGTGCCGGCATCTACCTGATCGAAAGAGAGCCTGAATGCGCTCCCCAATTTCGAATTCCGAGTACTGGCGGCTGGTTCAAAGGGCAGGACCCCAATTGCGCTCTGGACTTCATCGAGGCAAAATGGGTCGGCAGCGCCCACATCCTCTATATCGGTAAAGCTGCAGGCCAGAAGGGACTCAAGAGCCGCTTGCGTCAATTGATCGACTTCGGCAATGGAAAGCCAGTTAGCCACCGTGGCGGCAGACTGTTGTGGCATTTGCAGGACAGTGAGGATTTACTTGTGCGCTGGCGCACCTGTACGTCGGATGAGGCTGATCGCGCAGAAACGACGGCGATAGCTGATTTCAGAAGGTCGCATCGGGGCATGCGTCCCTTCGCGAATATGAACAAATAGAGCAGGTCGCCTCGTCCTGCACCCGGCAGATCGTAGAACTCTTCGCACAATGCACCTTGATCGGCGTTGAACAGCTCCTGATAGAGATCTCCGACTGTCCCGTTGCAAAGCTCGCGGCCTACGATCAGGAGTTGGGTATCTAAGCATGGTTACGCTCACGCGGGCATTGTGGCCTGGCTTTGCCGTTGCGGACATAAGTGCGCGAGATCCTCAACCGTCTTCCCGCTGGAGGTTTGGCGGATACATTCGCAGTCGGAGTGCGTGTTGCATCTCCGGGGTCTGCACAAGGGCGTTCCCCACCGATAGTTGCTCGATCTCGTCAGCGATGTTTTGGTTACGACGTGGCTTTAGAAACCCAGCAACCTTTCGGGACCCCGGATAGTTGGTCCGGAAGATGATCTTTGTACCGGCATTAGCTAAGACATCTGGGTGAAAGTCATTGATTCCTTGGCTTGCTGAGATCACCACCACTCCAAACTTACGACCCTCCTTCATGATTTTAGGAAGCGTCGTATCGCGGCTAACCCGATGGGCTTCATCGAGAACGATCGCAAGCCGGAGGCGATCTGTCTCGCCCCACCAAAGCATGTCTTTGTATATTTTGCGCAGAATAAATGCACCTGCTGCGATCTGAAGCTGTTCCAGTGGATGCTTATGTAGATTGATCACCAATCCATCTTTGCTAGCGGCGAGAAGGTCAATCTTGCCTACAGCGACATTCTCATTGAAGAGCTGGAACTCGAAGATCGGTTTGCATCGGCTTAGGACGTTGCGAACGCCGCGCCGTTCTTCATATTGACGAATCTTTCTTTCTAAGTCCGCAAGGCAAGGGGTGGGTGCGAGCGGATCTGTGTCAAATCCAGCCTCAAGATAGCAGTCGCGCATTGCATCGTAAATAAGACCGCGCTGAATGTCGCCAAGCCCAAAGACATATTGAATTATCTCAGCCACAGCAAAGCAGTTCGTTTTCCAATAGTTGGTGCCTCCATCCAGGCTGGCAACAGCTTCGAATGGCGAAAACGGCAGCCCGTGTGTGGCGTCCCACACAACGGGCTTTGCAAGCCGGTAGTACTCGGATTCTGTTGCACTGAACTGTCCGTGGAAGTCAATGACGATCGCCGGCAAGCCCTGCCGCGCGCTTTCGCAAAGCAAGCGCGTTACCGTCCATGATTTTCCTTGCCCGGGAATTCCAATGATGAAGAGGTGCGGGCTGCCTTTTACAGACGCCTTCCAGTTTACGATTTCCTCGTCAAGAGAAATCCCCAACGGTACTGAGAGTTCCATTGGACGATCATTTTGGGGAATCAGAGGAACAGACTTCGCGAACACTTCGGGAGAGATTTCGAGCGGCGAGGGTGGTGGAGCAACTGTAGGTTGCTCGTCTTGCGGAGCAGCAGTCGGCTTATCATCCCTCAACTCTGATTCGGCCATGACACTCCGCCTAAAAACTGTGGTTGCTTCAAAATCACGTGCCGTGAGAACACGGAAATTGGCTCCTCTGTGCGGAAATGCCTTTTGCGGAGTGCCCATTAGATCAACGATGAAACCGCGATAGGCAGCTTTCATCTGAGAGATTCCTGACTCCAACTTGCCGATTAGACGTAGAGCTTCCTGGGCCTCGTTCGGATCAGCGAAAAAACCGTACCGCTCCGCGCGTCGTGCATAGAAGCGGAGTACGGCTGCCAACTTAGACCTCTGAACGATATGGTCTATACGGTTCGCAGGATCAAAGAAAAGTTCCCGGAAGCGTCGTTCGGTCGCTTCCATTTGGTCGCTCATCCGATCTGCCAGCTCACTCAAGCCTGTCACACCAGAGCGGGCTTTCACTTCAATGAAGCTGACATCTAGTCTGTTCGATCGAAATCGAATCTGCACTAGATCGCAACGCAACATGGCTCCGGCATCTCCACCAGCGCTTGCCTTTCGGCCTCGTGTCTGCGCCACAGAAAAAATCTCAGGGTGCGCATCTACAGGCAGTAGTATGCTGTTGGTCAATTCCCCAGTTGATTTTAGCCATGCTACGACGGCCCCAAGACCAGCCGCTTCTCGTGCGCGTGTATTGTCGTGGATCATGCGCAGCGCAAGGCGGCCTGAAACACTCTTGAGTGCGTGAAGGGCCTCACTAACACTCTCTTCGACCGCAGAAAAGCCGAGGTCCTTCATGGCCAACGAGAGAATGTCTTCTACCTCCTCCCGCCATGCAGTTGTCACAACGAGCCGATGACCCAGTCCCTCAATAAATTCAGGTGCATAGTCGAGTAAGTATTTCCTAGCGGTTGTCGCGAGGTACTGATCTGCAGGATCGTCGAACAAATCAATTCCAATAAAGCGGTCCAGCAAAATGACCCAATCGGCACTATGATGAACCCGATCAAGGCGATTGCGCTCTTCGAACGACAAGTCAACACAGAGAGACGGCTGACAATTTGCGTTGGACTCTGGGAACAGAACTCGACGGACAGCATCAAGCACAAGCTGTTGGGTATCTGCAAGATCGGTGGTGTAACCGGGCAGCGTCGGGTGTCTTTCGCGGCTTGCACCAGGCGGCAAGGTCACCTGATGAATCCAACTGGCAGTACTCTCCGTACTTTGAAATTCGGACACAATCCGGGTCAATAAGCCGTAAACGGACGAGCTGTCGTTGTCTGTGATCCCTTCGCAGCAGCTCAGCGTTGGATGTGCCTCATCGATGAGTATCGCCAAATTGATATCGCCGCCGGGGGGATCGGGCAATTGCTCGATGGGTCGAAGAGCCACTTGAGCAACCGGGGCTAAATGTGAGGCTCGCTGATAGGCACCGGATAGATATAGCTCATCTCTGAGTCGATCGAGTCCCGGCAAACTCAATGGCATGGGCTCGCTTGAATGAGCGATAATGTCTAGCTTCGGATAATTAGTTCCTATCCCTTGTTCGGCAAGAGCGTCTCGATACAATTCTTGCAATGCTAAGGCAACTTGGTAACCGTCGCCGGGATTGCTAACGCTGACTCTCAACGTATCTGTGTATGGGTGTAGCTTGCGGTATTCGACCAGTTCGTGCCCCAGCTTTTCCAGCGGGAAGTCAGTTGCGTTTACGACATCTGGTGGCAGGCCGATGGCAGAGGCCAATTCCGCAAGCGCGCGCGCTGGCTCTTGTGTTTCCAGCGGAAGCGCGGCCCCCAAGTATAGCCCCAGGTTCTGAGAAAATACATGCACTTTGTTCTCCGGCTCCGGCCCCAGTGAGAACATCGGAACGTTTAGCGGTGCCAAACGTTCAACGGCCGCGATTTCAACCCGCTTGGCTCGGTCGCGTTTCGTTTGCGTCTTCGCTAATTCGCTCCGCCAGTGTTCGAGCAGATCTGCATACGCCGCATACCAAAGCAGCCGGAGTGGGTGAAGGGGCAACACCAGGACCGCAGTTTGAGTCCTGCCTCCGGGATGCACAATGGTCAAGGGGAGGGTATCTATCTTCAATGCCCAAGGAAGCCCATCCGAATCCACGGAGCCTAGTAACTCGCGGTACGATTTTGCATAGCGTCTGACCCGTTCGGTCAATGTCGCATTCCATTCCACACTTGCTACACGATTGCGTGGCGTTCGTGCAATGAGTTCTTTGGTCAACTGCTCTCTATATCGCAGGAAGTCGGCCCAGCACTTTTGCTCTAGTTGTGTTCCAGGGAGGGGGTCCCACATGACGTTCTTAAAAGAAAGTCTAGTGTCAGACTCAATTGCAGCCCAGGGCCAAGCTGACTTCGGATTCTCTTGCAAGTGATCCTCGATCTCAGACACAATTGGGCTGACGGCAATCCGCGCCACATACTTTTTCTGTAGCACCGTCGAGAAATACCATGGTTCATCGCCCGTCTCCCATTGTGGTTGAGTCTCTTCCATCTCCGGGCTTGGCTCTTTGAGTTCGAGACATGCGCGAAGTCGCCCCAATGGCAAGGAAATCTCTGTCTTTTTCCGCAGAGGATCCCCCGGCTCAATCTCAACTTCCGAAATCAACCAGAACTCGTTGGAGTAGCCATAAATCACATCTCCCCCTTCGTTCTGCACCTCAAATCCCTGTTCTGTTTCGCCGGATACTCGGACCTCTACAGCCCGTATCTCCGTCTCTTCAAGGTCGAGGGATATATTCGCCGATTTGACAGCTCGATTGCTGCTCTTAACTGTGGTCCGTGTTAAATGCTGAGCAACCTCGTCGCCGTATTCGAGTCTCGAAGGGATTAGATCAATGCGCCATTTCTTCACACCTGCAGGTGAAGTTGGATCACTCGACCAGCGGACCGTTACCTTGTGGCCTGGCCCCATCTGCGCCTGCAAAGATGTTCCAGCTCCGTTCGGTTGCCGGAGCTTACAAAAGGCCTCCACTCCGCCATCCGAATCCAGAAATGGCTTGACTTCAATAGCCTGAAGTCCCGAGACTTCCTGATCCGGAAAAGGCCAGTTGTTGAATGCAAGATCTGCCCATAACGGGTCGTCAGCAATCGGACGTTGCCATTCGGCGCTAAGATGCAGCATATGTTGCGAAAGATATCCTGCCAGCCGATTCTTGAACGGTCCATCTGGAAGACTCGTCGAGGCCAATCTTTCGGCTGCTGAGTTTTGCGGCCTCGCTGGACGTGCAATTGCATCGACACACTTTCGATTTCGCTGAAGCCGATGTACGAAGTCTTCATTGGGATCTGGTATCAGTCCAACTCTCCACAGTTCCCGCCCAATTGAAGCAGGTTCGGAGCTCTCCTTAGTTTGGAGGTAGAACTCGATCAAGTCCTCCTGCGATACAGAGGCCCTTCCCTTAAGCTGGGCGCGAACACGCCGAAGCAGCAACTGTACATCTTCTGGAAAGCTGCGTTCGAGCAGCTCTACTGTTCTGTATAAAAACTTCCCTAGATCGAAACTGGCAAATGAGTTGCCCAGGGAGCTCGCTGTAACATGCCCGAGGCCGCCGGGTACCACAAGGCAGAGGCTAGTCTCTTTTCTGTTTCGCAGCTCGATGGCTTGATCTGGCCGCAACGTCTCGGAACTGTTAGGGTCTAAACCCAGAAGATAAGTTTCAAACTTTGCTTCGGAGCTTGCTCGTAGTTCATGGCAAAGGTTGCGCGCTGTTTCTGGCGGCAGGTTGTCAACTCGAAGGCAATGGCCAACGGATCGATCTTCAAATTCGGCGCGAATCGCTTCGACCAGTTCTGGAACAAGGCTGTTAATCATCGTTCACTCCCAGAGACCTGCATCGGGCGCTGAAGGTACTGTGCGTCAAAATCGTCTGATAGATTCTCGAAAACGCCGATCTGTCTCAGTCGGACTTTGAAAGCTTCTAAGTTGTGTCGCGCCGCTTCAACGGCTTCGGCGGAAGTTTCACTTGCGGGAGGCTTGTCGATCAGCAGTCCATAGCGACTCTCGATTCGTTTCAGAAATTCTTGGAGCGGCAACCGAACTGCCGGTATCCTTCGTTCACCTTCGTCCCAACCTTGGTCCGCTAACGCCACGTGTACCAGTGCAGACAGCAATTCATTGCTGAGAGTGTATCGGGCTACGCGGCGTGCCCCGCGTGTGTTGCCGCTCATGATTCCATACGAGCGATTGAATCCTGAAACCGAATAAAACCAGCCAGTCATATTACCCATCGCCGATTTCCTCTGAGATTCAAACAGAGTACGAACTAGCCGGTCGAGCGGGTCGATGTCAGTCGAATCTCTGAGTCCCTTCAGAAATGTGGCCGCTTCGGTTACCTCGCGTTCAGCAGAATCCTCATCGTCCATATTGAGACCATTTTCCGCGCAAATCTGTTCAAATTCCTGATCGGCCCTAGCCTGAAATTTGATCTCGCCCGCAAGATCTCGGAGGCGGATCAAGTACTCGCTTGTGTTGGTCTCACGATTCGGCAAACCTGCTCTAAATGCAGGGCTCAGGGTCAAGAATCGATCCAGTGTCCGCAATCGTAAGGACGCTCTCACGTAACGTTCGATCAGTTCGAGATCTCGCTCGACACATCCTCTGGCCAGCTCATCAGAAAAGGATCCACGTTCACCGGTACAGTCCAAGAAAAACTCGGGGACTTGAGCCGAATCGGCTCCCTTAGCAATGCCGATTACCCAATTCATTAGCCGTATTGAATACACAAACAGGTGGAAATTGATCAGTACAAGCAAAAAGCGATTGAGCTGCGTGGTCGAAAGCTCATGTTTGTAACATTTCAGGATTCCGAGTACATCGCGCGCAAAGTATTCTGACTGCTTTTTTAGCCGGGGAATGCTCTTGGTCTCAGATGGTAGTGCAGAAACGCCTGCGGCGGGCAGTCCGTCGAGAAAGCAAATGGTCAGCATTGCTTCAATATCAATGTCTGTCTTTCCGTCATATCGTCCGTCGAATGTTTCGTTATCATCGAAAATCAACCCCTCTCCCAAAGCTTCACGAAAAAGGCGGTCCAGCTTAACCTGGTCCGTCTCAACACTCTGCAGGACCGTGTACACAAAATTGTGTACGCCCCGAAGCCTGGTGATTTCTTTCGGTAAGCCAGCTTTGTAAGAAAGCATTGTTGTTGGATAGAGGTAAGTCATTTTCTCGCCCGTATGGGCGCGACCCCGCTTGCCCATTTTGACAATGCTGGTTCGAACCCATCGGTCAAGCACGGTTCGGCCTGCATAGCTACTAAACCCTATGAGCCGATCATGCTGCATCATGCGGTCGAAGTATTGCTTATACTCATCCGGATTTATTGGCTTTCCAACTCTTCGGCCTTTCGTACGGACCAAATGGAAGAGACTAGGAAGGAGCATCTCAACGTCGAAGTCGTTCATGTCAATCGTGAACAAAAGATCGAACTTCACTCCTTTGGATGCCTTTGGAAGTAATATCCTCATGAACTCTCCTTTAATTCAATAGCGTGATCGGTCATTACCACGCGATGTTGCCGGGACCGCCCTTCCAGCAAGAGAACCTCTTTCACTCCAGTACGCAAAAGCCGCGATTTGAACTCACGCAACTCAATGAGAAAAGGCTCAAACTCTTGGGTTTCCGGGGTGTATCCGTCTGCTAAGCGGGAAAGCAGCTCAAAGAGATCAAGTGTAATCTCGATTCGCGGGTCTCCTGACACGTGAAATAATTCCAGCGCATCCGGGATGCTTTCCACATAACTGTCACTGTGCGTGACAACCTTGCACTGAAAGTCTCCGTAATCGAATTGCTTGATTACGCTCAGTTCTTGTTCAGAGCTTCGAGCAAGCGCCACGGATAGTTTGCCGGCCGCCGCCTGGCGGGTGATTCCCTCAGACCTCGATATTCCAGCCAGCAAGCGCTCCAACACATGCTCTGCAGAATATCGTCCTGTGAGCGCCGCCATAAAATCGTCCAGATACAGATATGGGAGGAGTTGGCCTCGTGGTGGAAGTTCCCATTTATCGTTTTGCATCTTCGCATCGTCGCCTTCAAAAAAAAGCCTGCGCTTCACTGCGCCGTGCCAGTGAGGGCCAAAGATATCTGGCGAGACCGCTTCTTCGAAGTCAATCCTTCCAACTACCGGTCTGAGATACTGGAGGACTGACCGCCATTTGTCTGCATTTCGGTGAAAATGGAGAAAGCGGTCAAGACGAGGATTGGACCGCTGCGCCGGATCGATCGCAGCTAAGTCGCACAGCATTTCATCATTCTCGTGGTGTTCGTTGAACGCGGCATGGAAATATGAACGAAACGGCCATTCATGGTTTCTTTTGTTCGATCCTCGAATGGCATGAACTTCCTCACATGCCAAGTTCCCCGTTATGAAATACGAAAGTGCCGACCTAACATCCCGAATGGTGGCGCGTCGCGTGCGGCGCCAATGTTGAATGAGAAATATTCGCTCAACTTGTTCCGCAATGTTCGGAACGCGGAGACTGTCTGCGTTGAATTTGACTGGACATTCGAAACGTGCAGAACAGTCTTTGCATCCTTCCCAATGGCTCGGGTCTACGAGGGAATCAAGCATCTGGGCGAACAGGCTTGCAGGCTTATCCGGCAACTGGACCAAGGCGCGCCCCTTAAGGTCCACAACGGCTATCGCGTCGTTGGGTGTTCCGCTGTTGAAGATGTGGTGGTCAATCTGTCCTGCCAACCATCCAAAATCCGTCCTGTGCTTTCGAAAGAACTCATGCAAGCGCCCATCATTAATGGCGACAAGTAAGACTGGTAGGGTAGTTGATTCGGGTTGGGATTCACCACGAAAAGGACCGAAAGCCTCAAATAGGATGTCCTCTGAGCTGCGCTCCTCGCGCGACTCAGATGCATCATAGATTGCCTCGTAGCGGCGAGAGGAGGCGATCAAGGTCCAGCCGTATCGATTCTCGGCAATTATCGTAGCTCCAGCCTGCTTCAACTCGTCACGAACCTTTTCAAGAAAGGCGGTTTTCCCGTCGCCCGGGTTCCCAGTGAGAAGTACGATCTGCCGCTTTCCTTCCACGATGTCGGGCAAGAGGCTGCGGTCAAGAAGCGTGCGCACGTAAGTCTCCCTGGCGAAGGCGCTATCCAGGCCACGATTGTCCGCATTGCCCGTTGCGCTATTTCGGTAGAGACCGCGTATTTGATGAACCCATTCAAGATTCACCGGAATTCCTTCGGTGGTTGGGGGCGCCTCTGGGGTGATTGCAGCATCTTTCAGTGCGTTCAGAAATGCCGCTGCACCAGCATAACGTTCGCCGCCCAAGCCGACCGCAGCGCGAAGGCAATTCAGCAATGCCGGTCCACAGCTCGCTTCTTCATCGAGCGACAGTGGCCGCCGAACGCTCTTCCTGGGAATGCCATCTTCGTAAACAAACGGGAGATGTCCTGTAAGCGACTCATAGAGTACCACCGCAACTGAATATAGATCTGACGCATTGGACCAACCCTTGCTTTCGACCTCGGGATCGCGATACAGGGGCGTCCCTACAGCGCTCTGTCGCATGTCTTCCCGAAACTTGGCTAGCCCAAAGTCAATTAGGCATATTCGGCCGTTAGCCTCGTCGGGGACGATGATGTTCTTAGGTGCGATGTCGCGATGGGAAATTCCATGATCTTCTAGGTAAACCAGAGCACCCAGCAGCGCCTCGGCAAGGTGTAGAACGCGGCTCGGCTGGTGTCGGAAGTGGTCCATGCAGTGTGTAAGTTCCGAGCCCGAGATGTATTGGAGCTTTAGGTGAAAATCATCTTGGGGCTGTCGAACATCATAGATGCGTGGCAGATGTGGATATGAGAGATCTTTTAGCGCATTGAATTCAGCTCTGGCGTAGCGCTGCACAGCAGCGAGGTTCCTGATCCGTTTCAGAACAAACTCGCCGCCGTACAGAGTGTCCTCTACGAGATATGTAACTGCGGTTGCTCCCTCGCCGAGGACGCGGACAAGTCGATATTGGCCTCCACCAAACGTTTGCGGTTGGTGAGTTGTCGGCATTTTTAGACTATTCCAGGTATCGAGGAGCTTTTGTAAGCCATTCAGTATTTCCGTGGATGTGGGCCGTGAACGTGGCTCTTGATAAACGCATTCAGTGAAGAGGGACACAAAGCCGTCTGCGATTTCTGCGGGCCAAGCACCTGTGCAACTTTGCAAAGAAGTTTCTATCCAGTTTTCAACTGTCGAGTCGGCCTCTTCCTCGCTCGGATCGAGGTTGCTCAGGTGGTTGCACAATGATAGGGCGAGGCCATAAACGTCGCTCTCCAACCCGCCAAGGGCAAAACCAATTCGGCATTCCGGGGACAGATATGGGTTCTGCTGTTCCAATTGATCAAGGTCGGTAGCTATGCTTTGTTGATTGTCCATGTGGGCGCACATGAAGTTGAAGAACTGGATCTTCCATCCTCCAGCGGCCTGGTTTACGTAGATCGACTCCGGGTCGAGGCGTCGATGGACCATCCCGCCCTTGTGGAGAAGAGATAGTTGCTTGAATGAGGCGATCGCCAAGCCAAGGGCATAGTCCGGACTTTGGAGTAGTGAGCGATCGGCAGGAGTGCGCAAAGCAGTTCCTTCTGGCAGCCGAAAAGGGATTGCCAGGTACCGGTCTTCATTCCAAAAGAAGTAGGGATCTACGTCTGGACAAGTTCCATCGATAGCAGCATGGTGGACAGCTTGGTACTCGCGCAGGACGAATGCACGCGGCTGCTCAATCGGGTCCAATTCGTACAGCTTCAGAAGTCTTCGCCCGCCTGAAGCATGCTGAACCAGGAAGTCGCGATAGCCTCGTCCTCCCGCCAAAGCTTCGATGACAGTGTATGAGTTAATCTTTTGGGGAATCTGCGGTCTATTTTTTAGATCTGTGAGGTACGTGCGAATCGCCTGTCCACTTGCCTTCAGATCAAGAGCTGGATTCTGGCGATCTATCCGGACCAGCTCCTCTAATGCTTCTTGTAGTCGCAGAACGTGCGTGCCAAGCCGGGGGTCAGCCACTCGCAACACGCAATTGGGAGCCGAAAGAAGAATCATGTCGATGACGAAGTGAACCTTCTGGGCGTGCTCGTGCAGGTAGGGTATGCGTCCGCGCAATACCCCAGCTAGCTGACGCCCAACGTGCCCGATCTTTTGCAACGGACTACGGCGCGGCTCGCCTCCTGGCAGGACCCAAACATTCTCGTTTCCGTAGATGTCTCCCGACCAGGATTTCTCATCGATAGCGAAAATTACGTGATCGCCAATGATTACAAAATCAACTTCGTAGGTGTCTCCGGCAGGGGTGACCACTTCTTTGTTGCAAATGACCGTCCAGTTTGCAGGCAGGTCCTTGAGCCGAGACGCTACTTCGCGCTCTGAAGCCGTGATGAACTTTCCGAATTGAATTACTTCAGCCATAGAATCACCTGGACAAAACTGATGCCTGATCGGTAAATGAAATTCTACTGCCCCAAATCATCCAAAAACTCCGACGCGGGTGCTGTGCTCGTTATAAGGAGATGATCGCGGGCGCGGGTACAGGCGACGTAGAGCAAGTGGCGCTCGGTGTTGTATACATCCTCAAGGTCGCCCTCATCTGTGACCGTCTCTATTCGTTCCTGAAGTGGAATGACCTCGTCATCGCAAGCCATCACCGCGACTGCCCGGAATTCCAGACCTTTGGCGAGATGCATGGTGCTGATGGACAGTCGTCCAATCGGTGTTGTGACGTTTTCGTCGAGAACATCAAAACTGAGTGCGGCTGCGTTTGCCGCGGCTTTGGCCCGGTCCAATTCTGCCTCTGATCGAACGAAGATCGCAATTTCGTGCGGCGGAATTCCAGTCTTCGTTAAGTTCGCAATCCATTGGCCTACGGTTTTGACTTCGGCTTCAACGGTCGCCAATACTTGAATGCCTGGGGCTGGCCCGTTAAAGACTGAGACAGTTCCCTTGCGCTCTTCCGTGTTGCCATCTACGTCGGCAACCTCGGTCCCAAGAAGGCGGTCGGCCTGAGAGCGAATCTGATGCGATGTCCGGTAGTTGATTTTGAGTGTGGTTGAACGGCCCCGAACATCCACTCCCATAGCCTTCCATGAAAACGGCTGCTGGAAAATCCTCTGGCCAAGGTCGCCGGCAAAGAAGAGACCGTTCGCTCGTCCTGCACCGAGCGCGGCAAGAAACCTGAGCTGCGCGATGCTTATATCTTGAGCTTCATCGACTACCGTGAAGTCGAACGGCGAAGGAATGCCGCTTTTGTACCGGCTTGCAAGCACATTGAAGAGACCGGAGTTTGTAATCAATCCCTGTGATTTAAGAGCAGCTCTGACCTGCTCAAAGATGGACCAAAGAATGAGCCGCTGCGGTTCTTTGAGCCGCGTCTTGCGGCCCAATCGAATTACATCTCGATACTGCTCCCACGTATCGAGTTGCCACGCATCGACAACTTGCTCCCATTCTGTCGTCAAGAATTGCAGAGAGAACTTGTTCTCTGCGACGGCAGCGGCAGCAGGTCCGAATAGTTGCTGGATCATTTGACGCGAAGCGATTCGCGGCTTGCCGATGTTCAATTCATAGAGGCGGTAGCCAATGGCGTTCATCGAGTGAACTTCAATGCGTTCGCCTAAACGGGGCTCGCTGCTTATCAGCAATCGCAGCTTGGCTCTCAACGCGTTCGCAAGCGTATCTGAGAAGGTCGTGAGCAGAAGCCGGGTATCCGGGTTGGTTCGCGCAAGATGCACAGCACGGTGCAGCGCCACAATTGTCTTCCCTGTACCCGCCGATCCGGAGACTCTTGCGGAACCATTGAATTCCTTTTGAACAAACTGGCGCTGCGCCGGATGTAGAAACACGGCCCAACGTTCCCAGGGATAATCGAGGGCGAGCGCAAGCTCCTCGACGTTCTTCATCACGCGGAAGCGACGCAGCGCGTCTGGGTGCTCGAACGGGTCCGCTCCTACTGGCACTGTCTCAGGCAATGGCGGCTTAATGCCGATTGCCAAATTTAGCAGTGCCTCAGCCGCCTCGGCCGGCAGGTGGCCGGCAATCTCAAGAAGCGTATCCTCTGTAGCCTCTCGCACATCGGCAAGCCACTCCTGCGGAACTCCATACGCGAGAAACTGGCCATCCGAGATGTATTTGAAGACTGGCGGCTTGGGGGGAGCGGGCTGCTCGACCTCCACGTACTTGGGAATTTCCTGTACACGCTCGCGAACTTCCACCAACTGCGCTGCGCCAGTCTTGGGATGCGTTTCAAGGCGACGCCGCTCCGCCCAATGGTAGGCTTCGTCGTGGTGATTGACATAGCATAGCAGCAGGCTTGCTCCGGTCCGGTGAACGATTAACCGTATGTCCTGACTAACGCGGATTGACCAGAAGTTCGGGTCTTTCGATTTGTCGAGCTTATGTAATTGGAGGCTGGGATGTGCAGGGTTCAACTGGAGATCGAAGGCCGTCGTTTTCACAGCCTTCTGCTCCTCGCCAGTGAGCTTGGCGAGGCTGTCAGTAAACGTGTCTGCGATTCGAAATTCCATCGTTATGCGTACTGGAAGGCGATGGGCTGGAGATTAGCAGCCGTCAGCATTTTGTTTAGATGATTCAACAGCCTGCGCCTTGCGATGTTGTAGTGACCGGCTCTGTCCTGAGCATAGCGGTGATCGCGAGACAAATTCTTTGCGTCCGCAATGTATTCCTGGTACATCTTCGAAAGCATGTCGTCGATCTTCTTGACAGCGGATTTGTACTCGCCATCAGGCAAGGAGCGAATTGGCGCAGTTTGTATAATTCCGATGGAAGACCAGCGATCCCGTACAATACCGATGCTGAACAGTCGCATGGTCTCGGCGAGCGCTTCGCCAAAATCCTCATAGTTCCGTTCGTGCAAAAAGTCGTCTCTGAAAGCGGGCCGGTTGAACGCTGCCCCGAGGCATTCGAGGTGGTGTGATTCATCTGTCTTTTCGAAAGCTTTCCTGTAGTTGTCATAGCACGAGTTCAGAACCATCCCGCATTGATTGAGGTAATGCTGAAAATCGTCCCAAAACTCAATGCGGATTGTGAAAGAAAACTGACCGCAGTTATTCAATTCCATTACGGAATCTAGGAGTCGGGCGTCACTCCGCTGCGTGGTAGCGATAATGAACAGGTCCAACTTTTGAGTGAAGCCCCTGGCTGCCTTTGCTTCATTCTCAATTTCTTGCTTGTCTAAGCGTTTCTTTGTTTCTTTGCACTGAATCCCAATCTTCTGCCCAGCGCCAGTTTCAGCGTAGACATCAATACCGTTTTGCCGCTGCCCTTGGCGCCCATATGGATGGACAGATTCCGGCACATATCGCATTGAGGCAATCTCAGCAACAAGGTCTTGAAAGTCTTGCCAGTTTGATGGCGGTGGCAAGTAAATCTTCAATTGGCCCAAAGTTTTCCCCCTTACACCCGGAACACCTTCATCACTTCGTCGCCCAGATGGTTGATTACCTTCACGGCGATTCTGCCGGAGACTGGTTTATCAAAGGGGCGCGAGGTATCGCTGTGCAGCGTCTCCCATGCTTCTTCGTTGATCTCCGCCTTCAACGTGGTCTTGAGCGACTTGTAAGGATCGTTCGCGCCAAGGAAGTAAGCCTGACGAACAAAAAAACTCTCCTCGTTGTAATCCGTATCTACAAACCAGCAGGCAATCCCGTCGGGGCCGTCGCTCCGCACCTCGCCGGTGCTCGGATGGAATACATCCACGCCGTTCACTTTCACCTGGATCTGTCCGTCCTTCGCGGTGATGATCTCAATATCTGGCTCACCGAAGATGACGAAGAGGTTGCCCTTGCCGGTATTCTTCAAGTCGCCGGCCATGTGCAGGTCGGCGTTCATGCGGGCCTTGAGCACGGGGATGCGGCCCAGCTTATTGAACTCTGAGGAATGCGCATCGTAATTGAACGCGCAGGTAATCAGAACATCGAAGTCCGCATCGCCGGCCTCGCGCGCGGCGGAAACCAGATCGGGGCGGGAGACGGTTCCAAATTCTGGACCGATGAAAATGGCAGCCCGCTTCTCAATTCCATTCTGGTTGGTATACCGGCCCTCCGCGCAAACGCGGTCACCGGGCCAAGGAGTAATCGAAGAGAATGCGATTCTATCTTCCTTGTGCGCCTGCTGCACGCCGCTGGTCTTCAGCGTATCGAGAATCACCTGGACAAAGTCCTGTGCGTCGCGAGCATCCACATTCGATGTTCCCGTCGTCTCGAAAAGGTCTTCCTTCTCATCCACAGCGAGCACACGGTGCGGCGAAAGGCTCTCGACCGTAAAAGGACCAGCTACGCGAACCTTTTTGTTGTCCTCGTAAGGCCTGTCGTACAGGTACGCGAAGTCGGCCTTGGCGCCAATGGAGGCATCTATTAACTTCTGGCGGGTAATACGTTGCCGCCACCATTCGGCGTGCAGTTCCTTCGCTTTGGCGGACCACTTCTCCCCGGCCTCGCGGGGAATTTCCCACTCTTCCCAGCTCTTTTGCAATGCTGCATTCAACGGGCCGCGCAACGGTTCAAGGCGCGCGTGGTACTCCTCCCAAATCACGTCGATCTCGGCGTTGTTGGCGATGGACTTCAGAGTAATGTGCGGAACGCGCTCGTAAACGAAGCCGTGACGAATGCTTCCGTGTGTGGGCGCATCGGAAGGAACCTTACCCCGAACTTCTCCCTCTTTCGCTTGTCCTTCTGGACTATCGGCGAGCAAATAGTATGGGTAGCGAGCGCCCATCACGCGAGCACGGGCAAGTGCAAGTGCAACACGAGAGGTGTCAATCGTAATCCACCGTCGGCCCCATTGCTCTGAAACATAGGCAGTTGTGCCCGACCCACAGGTTGGATCAAGAACAAGATCACCCGGATCAGTGGTCATCAATAGACAGCGTTCAATCACTTTTGTTCCGGTTTGAACGACATAGACCTTGTCATCAGTGAATGATCCAGTTCCGGTATCTGTCCAAACATTCGAGAATGGAATCACAGGAAAGTCTTCCAAGTAACGAACATACTGAATTGTTCCGTTTACTGTTGGCCAGAGTCGAGTGCTCTTTGCGAGTCTCACAAGCCCTCTTTCGTCTGACTTGAAGGTTCCTTTCCCCGGCGTGTAGTCGCGCCCCTGGTAGTTGAATTTACGTATATCGCCTTCTCCGGCGGGTCTTGAACTCGTAAGATTATCTGGACGGAATTGGCGAACTTCCACCGGAAGGGATGCAGGGTTTTTCCTTTGTGCAGGCGTCATGCGTGCTGTTCGCATATCCTCGAAGCGAATTAGCGAATAGACCTGTTCGGTTGACGACCCAGCCGACTTATCCTGATAGGTCGCCCGGTATTTGCATCGCTCTCTATTGCGTGCAAACCAAAGCAAATAGTTCGATGCTGCGGAGAGGTAATCTCCAGCCCGCCCTGTAGTGGTGCGAAAGGCAATTTGCGAAACGTAGTTGTTGTTTCCAAACACCTCTTCTAATACTGCACGCACGAGATGCACATTTTCATCGCCGATTTGCACGAAAATCGATCCCGATTCTTCCAGTAAGTCTCTCGCGACAGTTAGTCGGTCGCGTAAATAGGTAAGATACGAATGAACACCATCCCTCCATGTATCTCGGAACGCTTTCACCTGCTCCGGCTCGCGCGTGATGTGGTCCACATTGCCATCTTTTACATCGCGGCTCGTTGTGGACCATTGAAAATTGGAGTTGAATTTGATGCCGTATGGTGGGTCAAAATAAATGCACTGCACCTTGCCGCGCAAGCCCTCGCGCTCTGCCAGCGAGGCCATCACTTGCAGGCTATCGCCAAGAATCATCCGGTTCGACCAGTGCGCATCATGCTGGTAGAACTCCGTCTTAGCATCTTCGCTCGGTAGCCCATTGAAATCTGCAGGTCATCGATGAGAACCTTTGGATGAACCTTCTCCTGGATATAGAGCGGCGGCGCGGGCACAACTAGATCGGACCAGTCCTGCTCATCCTTGCCCCGCCATACGAGTTGCGGATCGAGATCGCGGTTGCGGCGCTCGTAGGCTACGCGAATCGGGCTTTGCTCATCCGTTCGCATGACGGACTGGTACTCCGCCGTTGGGATGTTCTTACGCGACGCTTCGTCGTGAGTTAGAGTCTCAACCGTCTTGGCCGAAGGTGCTTTTTTGGTTTTCATCGACAATGCCAATCCTCCGGAACGAGGGCTTCAAGGTAGTCCAATACGACGTCTTGAGCGCCGTGATCGACTGCCCATTGAAGGTGCTGATCGAAGCGGAGACTCTTCTCAAGATTGGAAGTATGCCACCAACCGGCAAGGATGAGAGGCAAAGGCGGCTCCCAACTAGAACCATTTCTCGCCTTGTCCGGCAGGAGTTCCCACATGTCATTCCACCTCTGCGGCTCCGGACAAATCCGTCCTTGCTCAATACACTTGGCCCGAAATGCTTCCATCCTGTTCATCATCAAAGAATCTTCTCTCCAGCGAACTGCTCGATCATGCCGTTAAAATGCATTTCAACCTTGGCGGCGAAGTCGGATTCGATGGCGTAGACCTCAGTGAATTCGGCAAATGCCCATCGGCCAAACTTGCCGCTATTGTTTACGCCGGGAATCCAGTAGGTTTCCATCGTGATCTTCTTGTCTTTCGCATCCTCGCGGCGGTACCCCTTGATCTCAACGACCAGATGCAAGAGGTCATCCTCGCCATGCCCATCGTCCACCAGCACAATAAAGTCCGGCCTGTATATGCGGCTTTCCGATCCGCAGCGATAAGGTACATCGAAGCCCAGGTTTTGATTCTTGACATAGGCTTTGACCAGCGGGTGCGACTCGGCGACGCGGCAGAATTCAGCCTCCCAATCGCTATCGAGGATGACCCAGTTAATCTGGCACCGAACCGGCTGTGCGTCTCCCGTCCACCAACGGTCTCGCTTGGACGTAGTGAAGTTGACGTGAATGGTGGAGCCAGTTGGATTGTAGGGGTCAAGCAGGACCTTGATCGGCGACTTGCCAATGGTGTCGGCGGTGATTGCCGCAGTGATGCGCTCGCACGCCATATCGGCCAGATTCCGGTAAAGGATTTGCGCGGGATAGGTGCCACCTGTGCAGATAAGGCGAGTGTCCAGCCACTCCTTGGTAATGCGCTTGAGCTGACCGAAGAGATGAAACTTCGGCTCCTCGCCGGGATCGCGCCACTTGGTATAAAGCAAATGGGTCGTGAGGTGGTA
>Ga0302265_1000913_pt1 | contig 18725 bp, 42 predicted proteins | sample III_Bog_E1_1_FD_194556 | JGI IMG/M metagenome (GOLD analysis project Ga0302265, IMG submission 194556) | Peat permafrost microbial communities from Stordalen Mire near Abisko, Sweden - III_Bog_E1_1 | ecosystem: Environmental > Terrestrial > Soil > Wetlands > Peat | place: Sweden: Abisko...
CAGAGGCATTCAGGAACGTCCGAGAGCAGGACTTGAGCAGTTCATCTTCCTTCGCCCGCCACTCCTCGCACCAGAGTGCCACACTGCCATGGGCATAGACATTCGCGCAAGCATCCTCACCGTCGTCTGCCACATCAAAGCCGATGATCCTCCGTCCAGCAGCCTCAAAGCCAAGTTTTAGATGCGCATCGATAGCGGCCTCAATCCAACTGCGCTTGATGACCGCGCCCTCTGTATCCTCTTTGGGGTTGCCCAGGTAGATGTGCTGGTAATCCTCCTCGGACTCAGCTTTGCACGCAGCGATGACTTCAAGCATAGTCTTTGAAAGAAAAGGGTTCTCTGGATAGTTGATTTTTCTAACCAGTGTTCTTGGCGGTGGATTTAACACGAACTTTTGATAGACAAAATCCGTTGCATACCGGGGATTGAAAACAATAAATATACGCGATCCTTCTTCGCGGATGGTTGGTTCCAGAATCTCCCATTGATCCTTTGTTAAGTCTTCCGCCTCTTCAACCCAAAGTATGTCTATTCCCGATATGCCCTTTATTTCCTTCAAATTCCGCTGAATACCGAGAAAACTAAAGTATGAGCCAGTCGTTTTATGCTCAATGGTGTTCTCGGTGATATTGAATTCATCTTGGATGCCAGCGCGGTAAATGCACTCCTCTATGACGGTTTTGACAGAATCGGTGATTCTATTCTGAAACTGCCTCACGCAGAGAAAACGAACCTTAAACTGAGAGCTTAGGAACACGCAGAAAGCGGCAGTATGATAGGTTTTGGATGATCCGCGACCGCCATACAAAACATGGTTTCTAATGCCTGGAGTCTCGTAAAATCCCCTTAGATTTGGATTAAGCAGACTCATAACGGCTCCAGGTATATCCATATGATTTCTGATGTTTTCCCACTAGCGCCATCCATACGCCGGTCCTTGTTGCCTTGGGGTACCCGTTTACATTAAGCCATTTTGCAGCCTCGGTTATGGAAGCGAATTCGCTTCCCGTCTCGGCACAAACAACCCTGCATTTTGGCTGCGCCTCTGACATATTTATCCGAGCCTGGCCTGAACGTTTCTTACCTCTGTGCCATGAAGCTGTCTTTTCAATTGCAATGGAATCTTTGTGCAATCCGATATGTGATATGCGCATCTTTTGACGCGTCTCTAGGGTGTGATTTTGACCCATCTTTCTCGCGGATACCGCTGCACAGAATTCTTTAGACCGCTTTTGGCCACGCAACAAGGCTGTTCTTTTTTCGATGACCTCAGCGGACTGCTTTCTTTGGAAATGGGCTTTATGTAGTCTTTCTTTCGTCTCTTCTGTGTGTCTATAGCCGGATATACCCTCCCCCCCAGACGTAAAGTTGCATAACGGGGATAGACGGGAGATCGTCTCAACTTCGATCTTAAAGGCATCCTCTTCTGTTAAATTATCAGCTATTTTCTCTGGTACAAACCCATGCTTCTTGGATATGCGACTCCACAAAGAGTTGCGTCCCGTGGAGCAATTCATCCTTTTCCCTCTCCCTTTTCCGACATAGAATATTTCCCCTGTGTCGGCCCGACGATGGACGTACACATAAAAATCTGTAGGCAGGAGTGGAGTGAGGATAGGGGTAGCTGTACTCATTTCGCCTTACACCCCTTGAAATGATTGCCATTGAGTGCGCCGCAATTTGGGCAACACGTTGATTTGGGTCGCGCAGTGGGAGCATTATTTGGCTCCTTCGCACCATCGTCTATGGCCGAAAGACACTGCGCAACTTTGGATCGGGGGCCTGGACTCGAACCAGAGACCTGCGGATTAGGTAGAGGGTTTCGAAGTCCCTCCGTTTTCCGCTGCTCTACCACTGAGCTACCCCCGCTGAGCCGCATGATAATCACTCGCGCTCGGCTTCGCTGCTCACGCTTTGCTTGCGCTTCTATTTCCGCAAGTAAAGGATTCGGAATCCTTAGCGATATGAGAGATGTATCACACATGAATACATTGTACTACGGTTTCTTGGCAGCGTCCGCGTAGAAGTCGCTCAGCGTGCGCACCTGGATCGGCCCGCCATCCTTGCCGGTCACTTCGGTGCGATCAGTGAACAGCTTCAGGTACTTGCCCAGCAATTCAAGGCTTGCCCGCTTATCGGTCAATTTGTACTTCTTCAGCAGGCCGTATGCGTGCTTCTGATCTCCTGTGCCTTCAAACAGTTCCACGAATTCAAAGCCTGCAACCGCCATAGCCGTTTCGTCGTCAAGCTCATGCAGTTGCTTCGGACTTCCGTCCGATTCAAACAGTTTGCGCGGATCAAAAAATGCCAGCTTTGCGATCTCTCCAAGCACTCTTTCTGCGCTAATCTCTAGTTTCGTGAACACTTTGCCCGTTTTCTTGGCAATCTCTGCACGGACCTTAGAATTACTTAGAAGCTGCGCTCCCCAACTATCAGCTCCCTTTTCGCTGTAACCTGCTTTAATTGCCGCACTTGTAGCATTCAGGCTCACACAATACTCCGCCACAAATCGTGCTTGCCGTGCTGTGAGACCTTCAGCCATTTACGCAGCCCTCTTCTCCGGCAAGATCAGCCACCGCTCCGACACAAGCCCGCCCGGATAGCGCACATGCACTACCAGAGAGACTCTCGGCTTGGGAATCGGCTTGACCATTGTCCTTACCATGCGAGTATTCTAGCGCAATTCTGAGATTTCCACAGGATTTCCACAGTTATTCGCTCTTTTCGCTTTCATTCCCTCTTTTGACGCTGTACTCTTATCACAGATCAGTTTGGAGGTTTGGTTATGGTTTTACGTTCGCCGCTACGCGAGTAGGGTCCGGGGAATGTGTCCTCGCTTTTAACTATCGTTGAAAGGAAAGAATATGAATCAGCCCAAAGAGATCGCCCGTCAGACAGTGAATTACATGCTCAACAATGGCATGGACCCAGTAGCCGCTGCTCACCTGCTCATCAGCACAATTGCGGACGAATGTTTCCCGCATATCGGGATGATAGAAATCGACCGCAAGGGAACGCATTTGCTGTGGCGGGCTGGATACCATCTGGCTTTGCAGCAGCCCTCCACGCCCTCCGTAGCTCTCAGGGTAGGGTATTGGGCACGCGGATTTTAACGGCTAGTAAGAAAATGGTGCAATGCTTTGCACTAAATCGAATTCGAGGAGAATGACATGGAAATCAAGAACATTTACGATGCAGTGATTTTTTTCTCGGCAGCGTTGACCATCAAAGACGCGCTGACAGAGGCCATCAAGGCAAAAACCGACCTGCGCGGTGCCAACCTGAGCGGTGCCTACCTGAGCGGTGCCGACCTGCGCGGTGCCGACCTGTACGGTGCCTACCTGAGCTGTGCCGACCTGAGCTGTGCCAACCTGAGCGGTGCCGACCTGCGCGGTGCCGACCTGTACGGTGCCTACCTGAGCGGTGCCGACCTGCGCGGTGCCAACCTGAGCGGTGCCGAGGATATTCCGGCCATAGCTCTCGCGCAAATACAGTTCATCCCTACCGAGGGAGCGTTTACCGGATGGAAGAAATGCAGAAATGGCGCAATCGTAAAACTTGGCATCTCCACATCTGCCAAGCGCAGCCATGGGTCAGGGCGCAAGTGCCGATGCTCAGAAGCGAAGTGCCTCGCCATCTTTGACCGTAACGGCAACGCAATTGCTGATGCAACCAGCGAATATGATACCTCATTTGTCTACCGTGTTGGCAAAATGGCGGGAAGCTGTCAAGCGCACTGGATACAATCTCCAACTCGCTACCGCATCCCGTGTCCTGATGGAAATCGAAAGCCTCACTCCTCAAGCGTTTGAATCCTATTGTGCAAATCTGTACCGGAGTCTTTGAAAGGAAATCTAATGCAAGAGATCGAACTCACACCGACCCGCAAAGATGCGCTGGAATTCGCCGACTACCTGGCCAATCATCCGCAGCCGGAACCAATCCCCTTGGCAGCGCTTTTCGAACTGGCCGAACGGGCACAGATCAGAGCGGAAGTGGTAAAGATCGTAGCCGAGACGACCCAAATTGCGGACGAACGCATCGACTGGCAGGCCATCTGCGAACAGCATGACCCGCAGCTTGACGGTCTGAGACTGGACATTGACGCCGAGCGCAAACGGCAGAACGCGCCAATGCCTGATCCGCAATTCTTTCGGGGCGCAATCAATGGTCTATTGCTCGAAATCATCATCGCCGCTTTCGTATTTCTGATGATCTATGGGCACCGGCTGGCCCTCTGGATCGATTCGTGGAGGCTATCGTGGTAGCGCCATACGTGGCGTGTCTGGCGCTTGGCTTTCTGCTGGGCGTAGGTTTCTGGAAGATAACAAACATCATTCGTGATACGCGCTGGCTCGGGCAGGAACGCCGCAAGGCTGAGCGCAGAAAAGGGGAACTGTGAGCTGCTCTTATCACAAAGAAGGTTGTGCATCTACTGGACAAGTGATTGGCGGAAAGTGGATTTGCCTTAATCATATGCCCGGCGAATTTAACGCCCTGCAAGCCTCACACGAGGCACTGGTAAAAGCGCTTAAACCTTGCCTGGGACACCTTGCTGACTATCTAGATAAGTGCGGTCCTAACAAAGCGCAACCATCTCTCGAGAACGCCCTACTCGCCCTCGCCAACGCGGCGAAGCTGGCCCCCAACCCGTACCAAAAGTGAGGCGAAATGACTGCTCTACTAGTCCTGTCCGCGCCCACCATGTTGGCCGTGGCTGTCGTGATCGTTGTCTACGCATCCGGCCTGTGCCGGGGAAAGAAAGGTGTGCTGTGATTGAGAAACTCGACCCTAACGATGCCGTTACGCCCTATGCCAAGGCCCGCGCCAGGGAAGATGCGCTACTAAAGGCGCTGAAAGCGGTTCTGGATCTCCACTGCTCTATGGATATGGGCGAAACTTCTACGCAAGCGCGGCTACTCATCCGCGAGATCGAAGGCTCCCGATGACACTCCGCAACGGCTCCTGGACCAACCGAACCGACCCGATGTACGACCACTCCCACGAGATGCCGAGCAAAGACTACTCACTCGCAACTGTGGAACTTGAGCATCACTGGTGGCAGGACGTACCCTGGGGCCAAGTCGCCGCCGCAATCGTAATCGCTCTCATCATCTTCGGCGCGTGCAAGTGCGCCGGGTGCTTCGACAGGTAGCCGTACTGCCCCGCTTTTGGCCCTGCACGGCCCCGATATAGGGATAGACAGGGAAACGGGCATGGACGATTTAACAGGTTCTCAAACCACTTGGTGCAATGTTGCACCTTTTTTGAACGAGGAAATATGAAAAGCGGAATTCCAACCAAAGATGAATACAGCATAACGGAAGTGGCAACGATCACCGGCTTCTCCCCCTCAACCATCCTGCGCTGGATTCTCACCGGCCATCTCAAGGCGCATCGGCTGGGCCTGAAGTTCTGGCGGATAAACCAGCCAGACGTTGCACGCATCATCAACCCGAAAGGAAACTGACATGGCAACACCTGGAGAGAGATTCGGACGCGGCGAAGTAGACAAGCCGTATCGTCCAGAGACAACCGCCAACGACCCGCGGGAAATCGTGATCGTGGACGGATGGAATGTACGCGACATGAACAGCGCAGAGACCCGCGAACATATCGCTACTCTCAAGCTGTCCATGCTCACCAACGGCTACGATCCTACGAAGCCTATCAGTGTGCGCTACGACCGAAAGACCGGAGTAAAGACACTCGTGGATGGGCAATGCCGCCTTACCGCGGCTCGTGAATTGTGGGACGAACACCACGAAATCTACGTTCCGCAGATTCGCACCGAAGGCGACGAGGCCCAGCTTACCGCAGCATCGCTTTCGAGCAACGCCGGCCATCCACTCACTCAGTGGGAAATCGGCGAAGGTTGCCGCCGTCTGACCCGGTTTGGCTGGGGCATCGACAAGATCGCCGCCTCAATCTGCAAGTCCAAGAGATACGTGACTGACGCTATTGCCCTGAGCAATGTCTCTCTCGATGCCAAGGCCATGCTCTCCGCCGGAACGGTCACGCCTGGGGCTGTCCTGCACGCTGTCAAGGAGCATGGACCTGACAAGGCGACCGAAGCCCTGCAAGAGGCCATTGCGGCCCAACCCGATGCGCCTGAGCCGCCCCGGGCCACCATCCCCGGCACCGCCAAGCCGTCCAAGGTGAAGCCGGTCGCCCGTCCCAAGGCCGAAAGCAAAGGCGCTCTGGAAATCAAAACGGTTCTGAAGGCGGTAAAGGCGCTTTTGGCAGGAGTGACGGCTGAGGAACTAGCAAGCGAAGATGAGTTTGTCGGTGTGGACCGGGTAAAGCTGGCCGCACTCGCCGCGCTTGTCCGGTAAAACAGAAAGGCCCAATCCGGGAGGAAAGGGCCAATCTGCTTTCAAAAAGGAGGAAGCGGGGATGGACTTCATGTTTTTCCTGCCAAGGTGAACATGAAAGGATAGGTGAGCAGTCTACCCCGCAAATTGATTATTGCAAATTTCAGAACTTTATGCAAGGATGGAATTGCCAAGGTGAAGATGCTTGATTCCTCGACAATTCGTTGCACCACGTCAAGGCTTCCGCTTTCCTGCGCCTGGGCATTCCCCGCGAAAGCGAGGCGGCGCGGTTAGATGATCCTGCATTCCCATAGCGTCGTTATGTTCGACCAGGGCCTAAATCCAGAAATGGGTATGTCTTGGAGCTTGGATGCTGAAACCTTCGGTGTGTCGGGTGGACAGTACGCAGGATTGAAACCCTAGCTGGCGCGTTAACAGACGTGACGGCTGGTGGCCGGAGCGTAGGCGTAGAGCAGAGTCAATCCGGCAAGTCAATCACTCCTCCGTTTCAAGCCTCTCTCCAGATTAAGGCCTCAAGCGAGTATGGGACAGTCAGGCAAATCACCTTCCGAACGCGGTCTACCGGATGTTCCAACTTCCAGCCCGCGCGGGTAATCACGGTTAGCAGTTTTCACTCTCCCGTAGGCCGTATTGCGCCCTGACGATGTGAAAACCCTAATAGGGAAGAGCTTGGAATTTCACTGAGTACATCTTCGATGGCGAGTAGGAATTCCAAGAATTACCCTCAAGGAGACAAAATAATGTGGACTCCAAAGCGGTTTTTCTCCCCTGAGCAAGTAGAAGCGGCCATGACGGCACGCGGTGGATTCAGCCGCCAGTCACTTGCCAACTCGGCGTACCCTTCCCGCCGCCGAAAGGATGGCGCAAGGCGATCACTCAACAGCCTGTGACCTGCAAAGAAATCGTTCGGCGAGGTCGCAAGTGGGGCGCAACTATGCCTGTATACAACAGCCCTTACGACAATCCATCACAGCGAACGCCGGAAGAGTGGTATGCGCTCATTCCCAAACTCGCTCATTGGGCATTCAAATAACCGGATCGGCCCTACTAGAATGAAGTTATCCACAACTTACTTCAATCTTACCCTTGACAACAATCTTACAGCGGAGTAACTTCAACACATGGGACAGAAAAAGGCAGTACCAAAGCGGATTTACGCTCTGACAGACAAGGGGCGCGAGAGGATCGCCAAGGCTCAGCGTAGGCGCTGGCGGGCGTTTCGGAAGGCCAAACAGGAAGCGAAGAAGGAGCAGCGACCATGAAGGGATTCAAGGGATTTAACAAGCAACTTCAATGCACATCGAACGGCAAGTTGTTTCAGTACGAGATCGGCAAAACCTATACTGAACCAACAGCCTCACTTTGTTTCAAAGGGTTCCACTTCTGCTGCAACCCGCTCGATGTGTTTTCATATTATAGTCCAGCAAATAGCCGCTATACGAAAATCGACGCCGCAGATGTAAGCGATGAAACCACCAAAGAGGATTCCAAGCGCGTAGCAATGTCAATCACTATCGGCGCTGAATTTGATCTTAGGTCTCTCATTGGGGAGGCGGTAAAATTCGTCTTTAGCGAAACAGAGAAATCCCCCCCCGGCTGCTCCGCTAACAGCGCCACCACCGGCAAATTCGCTCACAGCGCCACCACCGGCAACTACGCTCACAGCGCCACCACCGGCGAATCCGCTCACAGCGCCACCACCGGCTGCTCCGCTAACAGCGCCACCACCGGCAAATTCGCTCACAGCGCCACCACCGGCAAATTCGCTCACAGCGCCACCACCGGCAAATTCGCTCTATCGAGCGTGAGTGGGAAGAATACTATTGCGGCCTCTTTGGGCGTAAAAGGCAAAGCCAAGGGCACGAAAGGTAGTTTTCTTGTGTTGGCAGAGTACGGCGAGGATAGAGCTATCAAGGCGATGGGCATTGCAATTGTAAGGGGAAAAATAAAGCCCGATACGTTCTATGTGCTCAAGGATGGAAAATTTGTTGAATCAAAATAATACGTTGGAGGATATGGCCATGAACTTTCCAGAATCATTACGAGCGTATGCCAACTGGTGTGATGAGCATCCCACGCTCCAACAGAACGCCAGTATCAACACTTACGGCGAGACGGTGCAGCAGGCGAAGGGCATCATGCTGGCCGATTCCTGCGCGAAACTCGACCTCTCGACGCATAACGATATCGTGTACCTGAGACAGGTGTTCGGCGAAATCACCGTGCAGCACGTCCTACTCAAGAATGACGTGTGCAACCTGGCCATCGTAGACAACAAGGTAGTTTCCGTCCTCAAGCCGGAGTTCGCGAAGTTGGTCACGCCATGAACAACTTGAACACGATGAAAAACAGAATCGATTATTTGCGCGGCGAGGAGAAAAAACTATCCGCAGAACGGACCCAAACGGAAATTGATCTCGCCGCCGCGATTGCTGAAGGCTTGGGGGTTCGCATCGGAACAATCGTAACGGTTACAACCGAACGGGGATATGGGATTGAGAAGCAGCGCGTCATCTCTCGATACCGAGTGTGCGAGATTAACTATTGCAACTACGACCCCAAGCTATTGCGTTTGTGGGGGATCACTCTCCGCAAAGATGGAATAGATGGCGAGAAGCATGAAATATGGAGCGATTGGGAAGTTGAGGTCACGCCATGACCATCGACCAGGCAGTAGAGTGGCAAAGGGCCGAGGATGTAGAGCGCGGCTTCAGCGGTGAGCCGGAGCGGGTGGAGCGGGAATACGATGCCGATACCGACCCGAACTGGGGCATCCACTACGAGCGTGTAGACGGGAAGCTGATTCACGGAGGAAAACTATGAGCGAGAAAATCATGCAAGAGGTCCCGGGGGTCGTTGTCCTTGCAGAGGGAACGACGGCATCCGATTACGCGCTGAAGAATCTCAACAAGGCACTCGGTGAAGCACAGGTAGAATTTCTGCCAGCCGAGAAGAACGTGAAGAATGAATTTGTCGGCTACAAGTACACTCCCCTTGTGGAGATCGTCGCCGCCGTGCGTCCTTCGCTCACAAAGTACCATCTCACCGTTTCTCAGTTCCCGGTGGTTGATCTGGAAAGGAAGACGGTCACGGTTTACACCAGACTCGTTCATTGGGATTCGGGCGAGTGGATGCAAAACGAAATCGAATTGCCAGGAGAACTGGCGCTTGGCAAGGGTGGAACTCCGGTATTCAACCAGCAGACCATCGGCGGCTCTCAGACCTATGGGCAGAAGTATGGATACAAGGCCATCGTAGGCATAGCCGACTCGGAAGAGATGATTGACTCTACCGGCGAGAAAGGCGACTTGCCCTCCCGGCAGACTCGCCAAGGTGCAACATTGCACCAAACCGCCAGAGCGACCAGCACACAGCAGTCAAGTCAACAGGCCAACCAACGTGCAGCGGCCCCGCAGGAGCAAGCACAACCCCAGGCAGGGCAATGCAAATTCATACCTCCGAACGGCCTGACCACGGTTATCAAGGGCGTCCAGGCTGTAGAGGCAAAACCGGCTTCTGAAGGACAGTCAGCACGTAAGGGCTATGTAGTGGTCACCTTCCTTGGAGCCCACAACGGCGTCAGCTTCGCCTCATGCTTCAATACGAAGTATTGGGACTTGCTTAAGGAGAGCGTGGGTCTGGAGTGCAATTTCACAATCAAGGAAGCGGACAAGAACAATCAGCACTTCATCAACATCATCGACGTGTGCTTTGTTGACGGACAAGCGTACTTCGAGGGTAAACCGGTCGTGGAAGGGGAAGCGTAATGACGTAGTTTTCAGCAGTAGACCTTTTGGAAGAAGAAGGGATGCAGTGGCAGGCAGTCGATTCCTCGCAAATCAGCGAGATCGGCTATGAGAGCGGAGCAGAGTATCCGCTTGGAATCAAGTTTCCGCCCAACTAGAAGCAGCAGGCATCAGGGCTACCGGGGAGCGAGTACCGCTACGCCAACGTAACGCCGGAACTGTACGCGGCGCTTGAGGCGCTCGGCTGGCCGGAGTAGCTCAACCAGGGGCGGTGCAAGCTGCCCCGCAACCCTACGAGGAACTGAAATGGCTGAGGCAATCGAACTCTATAAGGCAGACGGGACCACGGCAGGCATCTTCTATTGCTCTGAGTGCCGCATCGTTTATGCATCCAAAGAACAGGCCGACTGGTGTCATGGTGAGCATCTCTGCGCGTGTGGAAAAAAGGTAACGAAGGGGCACTTCCAGCACATGTGCGAAGAGTGCGCACGTAAGGATTGGCACGATAAGGAAGAAGCCAAGGAAGCCGAGCGTTTCGAGAAAGCAACCAAGATCAAGGCATCCGATTATGCCGGTGATCACGTCATGTGCGGAGATAAGTTTTACGATTCCGTCGAGGACGCTGTTGACCAGTTTCTTGAAGGCCAAGAACCGGATTACGTGTGGGCGTGTCAGGATTCGCACTTGCCAAAAGTCGATCTTGAGGATGTGACCTGCAACCTTTTGGATAACATGTGGGACGATGCCGATACTTCGGACCTGAACGGCATTGAAGAACTCGAAACAGCACTTGGTGCCTTCAATAAGGCGAATGAGTCAATATCGCTTTGGGAGCCAGACTACTCGACAGCGATCTTGGTCGAGAAGCGCAAAGAATCAGATGAGTCAGTGTAAGAGGTGCCAGAAAGACGGCCTACGATGGGTCCAGACGGACGGCAAATGGCGGCTCTACGCAGGCGATACCCTCCATGTATGCCAGTGGACCAAACCGCCCGTCAGAACGCCGCAGAGGGCACGCGCGGCACAGAGCGCGTTTACCGCGGGCGTGGCAAAGTGGGAAGCGAAGCAGCCGCCGAAGGAGCCGTTCCCGCGTGAAGCTGATGGAGACTGGCAGCATCCGTACTGGGCGTTCACTGACTATGTGGTAGACAGAAAGATCGTTCCAAAGAATCCGCAACAGATACCGATGTTTTCAGAAATGGTGCCATAAATGGGATGGATACCTGTCACAGATCAGAGACGAACGCCGGGTGGAGACTGGGTACCTGTCAAGAACCCTATGCGCGGGATGCGATTCTCGCCCATGGGAGATGGAACCGGATACTTGGCAGTGCGCTACGACAAGGCGCGTTACATCTACGAGGGGGTTCCACAACACAGCGCAGATTCACTCAAGAGTACCCGCATGGCCAGCAGCTATCTACGGCAGCATATCCGTGACAAATGCACCTTTGTGGAGGTCAAGGCTTATGAGAATCTGGAATCGTACCAGGCGGATGAGGGGGCGATACCGGAGAAGAAGTTTGCGAGGGTGCAAGAGATTCCAGACGGGACCGCAGAGCCGCAGATGTCACTATTTGCGCTGATGGACCTGAAGAAGAAAAGGAGAGGACATTGAAAAAACTGCGCATTGGCGAGCTTGAGCAGGTTGGAACTTGCGAGATCGCAACCAGGCATGGTCGTATGAAGTGGCCAGTATTTATGGTTGTCGGTTTATGGGGATTGACTCCGCCTCCACAATATGGCGCACGCAAGCCCAGTACAGACAAAGAATGGCTGGCCGTTACGCACCTTCCCACGGGTGTTCGCGGCGGAGATGTAAGAGTTGACGATCCGCGCAAGAAGCAGAAATTGGAGAAGTATGCACAAATGTTCGGCGGCGCTCGTACATACGATGGAGTTCTGCGGAAATATCGGAAGCTCTCGAAGGACCAGAAGTTGTGGATCAAGCGGCAAGTCGTATGGTTGCTGCCATCAAAGGTGGTGAAGCCATGACCGATACCGAGCTAGACCCGACCGCGCTCAATGGCGAAGTGCTTAGCCTCCTGAGAGAGCATCACGCCTGGCATACGCCCTACACGCTCAAGCAGCGCATCGAGGCGCTGACGGGCCGGTGGGTATCGGACTCCACGATTTGCAGCCGGATACGTGACCTTCGGCTGGACAAGTACGGGGCGCACCAGATCATTACGGAGCGGTTGTTGCACTCGCACACTTGCAGGTATAGGCTGGTGGGTAAATGAGCAATGACCGCAAGCACGTACTCTGGCAGTGCCCACTTTGCAACGTCACAATGTCTGGCTTTCTGCTCCCAGGCGAATCAACAGTACGGTTCTGTGGGCGCATTCCATCGGGGACGACAGAGCGCAACAGCGACGGATCACCAAAGCGGTGTGGTGGCTTGATGAAGGTGCTGATGGACAATCGGCCACTGGTGCACCAGCCGCGAGTGATGGACGCAACAGAATCAGGGCAGAAGGCGAGAATCATCGCAGCGTGCGAGGCCGCTATCAAGGCAGTGATTGCCGGGACGGGAACGGCGGCTGAGGTGCTGGAAGAGATGGGCAACGGGTTGAAGGGAATACGGGTTAGAAAAACGAAATGAAGAGACGAATAAACATTGAAGTATCGGACGATTCCATTTCACTGGAAGACGCGGTTAAGTGTGTCGCGGCGGTAATCGGTCAGGGGCGTATCAGCAACGACAGGAAAAGTTTTTGTTATGCCACTCGCATTTTTTCTCATGAGGTATCGGTATGGGCAAAGGTTAACAAACTGAGCGCGGCGAGTGAATTAGCGTCCAGCGATAGTTTCTTTGTTCTCCCAGATAAACAGGATAGGTGAAGGGAATACGGAGGAAGAAAGCATGAGCCAAGAAAAGCGCAATCAGATGTATGAATGTATGGCTGGCGACGCCCTTGAATTAGTTAAAGGATCGCGCAATCCTGCGGACCAAAGGGTTGTCCTAGTTGGGTTATGCTTGGCAGTTCAAATGATGTTAGAGGATGAACCAAACCCTGAAGATGAGCATCCATCGCCATTTCCTACCGGAGTAGAGGCATGAAAGACACGGAAAGAGTTCGCCGTATGCTGCTAGACGTAGTGGATGATTGCAAGGAAACTCCTCCAGAGCAGATGCGCATCCAGTTGCTTGCGGCTGGCTGGACTCCTGTCAATCAGAGCGTCTGGCGGCATCCTGATGGAACGCTCCATATTGGACCCTATGGAGCATGGAAGAAAATGTGTGCGGAGATTCGCGGGGTGAAGGCATGAGCGACATTAAGCAGGCGGGTAAATGGCTAGAAGAAGGAAAGCATGTACGCCGCTCCACATGGCTGCACAACGCACGCATCGGACGCCAAATCGCTCCTCTGTGCCATTCGCTATTAGAGCTTTTATGGGATGAAGGCCCAGTCGTGCATCGTGGCGAATTCATTCTTAGCGTCTCAGACCTGACTACCGAGGATTGGGAGATTGCCAAGTGAACGATCTAGTCACAGGTGCAACATTGCATCCCACGCTCTGCGCTCCTGATTTTCAGGCCATAAGGCAATTGGGCAGACCCGAAGCAGGAACGCGTCTCAAGGCCATCCTGACATCACTGGTGGGCGCTGAGGAACACGCGCTAGACACGATATTCCATGTGCGGCTTCAATGCTTTCGGATGGTGCGGGAGTTGGAGACGTGGAAGGACGATGTAGATCCGGAGATGGACCGCCCATTCAAGTCGCTGGACCGCTGGACGGAGTGCTTCTTCCCCGACCAGCCAAGGTATGCCAAGGCAGCGAAGGCGGCTGATGAGTCCCTGGCCGGCGTCCCGATGGAGACGATTAACAAGATCAGCGTGTCGAATCTGATGCTGCTCTCCAGCCCCGGCGTGTCGGAGAAGGTGCGCACCAAGCCGGACGTATTGCAGACCGCGCAGACCTCCACCAAGAGGGGATTGCTGAACTATCTGAACCAGAAGCATAACCAGAAGCTCGAACACGCTGAACCGGTGATGCTGCCCAAGGATGGGAAGAGCCGGTTTGATGTGGCGATCACAATGGCGCTGGCTTTGGATGCAAAGACACAGCCAGAGGCAATCGAGTACATCGCAGAGACGTATATCAGCGAGAACGCGGTTCGGTATCAGAAGTGGATTGAGGAGCAGAAGGCATGAGCGCAATAGCCCCACAGCGGGAAGCATGGATACTCCGGTTCGGGCTTAGCTATGTCCAGCCGAGCCACAATTTACCTGATGCGTTGCTTGCTCAGCTTTGCAGATGCAGGGACGATTCCGCAAGACGGCTTATTTTGGGGTGTTCACGATGAAGATATTAGTGGCCTGTGAATTTTCCGGTGTGGTTCGTGAAGCGTTTAGAAAGTTGGGCCATGATGCTTGGTCCCTCGATATGATCCCGGCTACAGATGGGAGTGAGTTTCATATCGTAGGTGACGCTTGGGACGCTTTGCTTCCATACACCTACCAGTGGGACATGATGATTGCCTTTCCGCCTTGTACTCGTCTCGCAGTCAGCGGCGCTCGATGGTGGAAGGATAAGCAGAAAGAGCAGATACAAGCGATAGACCTGTTCATGCTGTTCGCCAACGCTGACATACCTAAAATCGCTATCGAGAATCCCATCGGCCTGATGTCGAGTCGCTGGCGCAAGCCCGACCAGATCATTCAACCTTGGCAGTTCGGCCACGGCGAAACAAAGGCCACTTGTCTATGGCTCAAAGGATTGCCGAAACTAGTGCCGACAAACATTGTCGCCGGGCGTGAGCCGCGCGTCCACTATGAGTCACCTGGCATCAAGAACGGACTCACACGTCAGCAACGCAGAAGCACCACACTACAAGGGATTGGCGATGCGATGGCCGAGCAATGGGGGAATTTATGAAACCACGCAGGCCATTACCGCGCAGCACAGTACCGATCCCGAAGAAGAGCGCACGTATCCGCCGCAAGCCATTTCCTGACGCGAAGGACAAGCGGGAGCCGATAGTTATCAGAGTCATGGAAGATGGGCGAGAGCGAATCAATATGCTCACGAAGACAGGGCGCGACATTTACAGGGAAAGAAAGTTTATCGCTTGGGTTGCGCAAGATGGACTCTGCGCTATATGCGGTAAGCCAGTAGGATGGGAAGAGTGTGAAGCAGACCACATCCGGCCGCGATCAGTGAAGCATGATGACCGGCAAGAGAATATCCAGGCAACGTGCCACGGATGCAACTGCTTTCGGAAAGGATCGCAACAGAACTATTCACCGAAAGGAAAACACCATGGCAACACTGAGTGAGATGGCAAGCGGAATCGCAAAACAGGCGACGAGTATCGGGATGGAAGCGGCCACGCTGGCGCTACGGCTGGCCGATGCGGAGTGCAAGGTTACAGATAGGATGCAGGGAGTTGACTGCCCTCTATGCGAGGACGCGACTCTGCATACCCACGGAACACCTGCTCCCAAATACGATCATGAATGCGGAAGAACCTGTGCTGGCGATGGGTGCGTATGCCCATGCCATAACACGCAGTCCGCTCCGGCAAACTTCGCCAGTGTAGGGTCTCCATTCACGTCAGAGTCAGATAGGACTCCCGCCCCTGCTCCGGTAGACGGCGCTCTGGTGGAGAGCGCATGTACAGCATTTATGACTGTACCTTGGACTCCTAAGCAACCTCAGCATCTGCGCGAACCTATTGCGGCAGTAATCCGCCTCGTCCAGCAGGACAGCAATGCGCGGTGGGAGAAGGCGATACGCAAAGGTTTGGCAGACCGCAAAGAACAATATGTGGATAGCGTTTTGTTTGACATTCGCTTCCACGTAAAGGCCGCACCACCCCCGCCCACACTTCAGGAGCGCATCACGGAACGGTTTAAGACGCAACGATGTATCAACAGCAGCGTCTGGAACCCGGCAGAACTCGCGGCTATTGTCATGGAAGAGATCGCAAAGGAGACGAAATGAAGACACTCGCAGTATTTCTATTTGCAGCGGCACTCTCAGCGCAGACAGTCAAGCCTGCGCTGCCAGTTGCAGATCACAATAAGCAGGAGCAGCAGACAACTCCGACAGGAGTATATTTGTACGAACCTCCGTGCGGGTATAGCTACTTTTCGGCCACGAAAGACGCTAACGGGGTATGTCGCTTGACTGCCAATCTTCACTTTGGACCTGATTATGCGGATTGCCGTTTTGTCTCTACGGAGGACGGCAAGGTACTTCAGATTGTATGTACCTGGAAGCCAAAGGAGGCCGCAGATGCGCCACCACCGCGCAACTGACCGAACTCCCAAGTGCCAACACTGCCGTCATCCGCGAATCGAGCATGAGCCTGGGCGTGGATGCCAGCGTGAGGGATGCTGTTGCCAAGAATCGGGGAATGATTCAATGGAAGAGGAGAAACAGTGAGCGAGACGCAAGAGATCACCGGGCCGCTGGTACGGATGATTAACCAGATGGGACACTTCGCGCTGCGCATGAACAGCGGAATGGTTCGCGTCAAGGGCGGATTCATGCACCTGCATGACAAGGGGACGGCAGATATTCTGGTGTTCTTCCGCAGCGGGCGCGTAGTATGGCTTGAGACCAAAGACCCCAAGGGAATCACACAAAAGCAGCGCATTGCAGACCAGGCGGCGTTCGGGGAAAAGGTGCGCGGCATGGGACACGAGTACTACATCGTCAACAGCATTGACGAAGGACTGGAGAAAGTACGATGAAAGGAAACTTTGACGGCATCCGAGCGCAACCGAGCAAGGAACCGATACCGCAGCTATGGAAGAAGCCGGAGGTCTGCATCTGCTCGAAGCCATTCGTGATCGATGGACATACCTGTTTCCCAGTAAGCCCATCATGTGAGATTCACGGAATTCGGTCAGACTACATCCCGCAGGCTTGCCACATCTGTCAGGAGAAGCGGGTTGACGCCAAGAGGAATACACAGGTAAGCGGGAAGGCGCAATAAAAAGGGAGGCCCTAAAAGCCTCCCGCTCTGGCGCTATCCTCCTGCTTTGGATTTATACCCTGTTCCACAAATCAATCTCAGCCTGCCGTCGCGCCACCATGCCGGACTGAATCTGCTCGACCCCATGCGCATCCTTGGCGTATATCCAGCCGTGCTGCGTCCCGTCTCCGGCCACGCGGTAAAGCTGGTAAGGCACTTGGTCTACCCCATGCGCAAGGAGCTGCCCCAGGGCACCCACGCCGCATTCGTGCGTGAAGTCTGAGAGGACGTCCCATTGGTTCTGCGTCAGCTTCAGGTTGTGCGCCGCGATAGCCTTGTCCCACTTGGCAACGTCATCTTCGAGAATGATCCATGCTTGAAGTTTGGTGATGCCGTGGGGATAGCTCTCTCCGACTAGAAGATCATGGCCGTAACCGATGACACTGTGCCCGCAATCCGGCTTGACTGTGGCCGTAAATCCTTCCCGTGCTGCGATGAAATCCAATCCCGCTTCTGATGTGTGCATGCTCCCTCTTTCTCTACCATTTTGTCCACTCAAGCAAAATGGTTACCTCATGAAAAATGAGCCGCTAGTTGTCAAATCTAGCGGCTCCCCAAGTGTGTGCAGTGGAAGGTTAGACGATCTCTGACAACGGCTGTAGCGAAGACGGATCAATCGCGATCTGCGCCTTCTGGTAGGCCGCAATAGCCGCTTGCAGGTCGTTCACACCCTCGCTGATATCGCCCAGGATTACCGGGCTGAGACTGGTGTCTGCCTGAAGTGCGGTAAGCGCCGTCTGGAGCGCCGTTAAGCTTGAAGCAACTGGCGTCTTGGTTTGGATGCCGGTGATTATCTGGCCGAGAGCCGTAATCATGGCCGGAATAAGGTTGTCGATGCTGCTCGATACGCCGAACCCTTTGAGAACGGCCGGAAGAAGCGTGCTGATGAGCGTAAGGATGGTCAGAAGCATTATTTCACCTCTTGGACGAGCGTCTGAATCGCGCTCAGATTCTGTGTAACGGCCAGCATGGCGTCAATGAGTTGCTGAGGCTCTCCGGCTGCGGGGTTGGCCACAAGTAGGGCATGATAGCTTCCCACGGCGCACGGTTGGCCTTGGGCGGGAGCGCCACAGTAGATGCGGTCGGCTGCATTCAGGGATGCAATGAACTTGTTTACCACCGCTTTCTCGGTAGCATCTGGCGTGTGCTTGCCAGCGACTACGTTGGATTGGTAATTGACCACGGCGGCATGAGCAGCTTCGAGGTTGGCGCTGATACGGGCGTCCGTGGCGTTGATGGCGTTCGCGGGGAGCGGCGTGTTTGCAGCCTTGCACCCAACGAACAGGGATATGGCCAGCATAAGGCTGGCGAATAGAGTAAATCGTTTCACTGAAAGCCTCATTTCGTTACGACTGTGGTTTCGGTTGACGCGGGAACCGCTGGCGTGGTGACGGTCGTTGCGGTAGTGGTCACGGTGTTTGTCGGCAGCGCATCGTTCTGAAGCATTCCGACCCACACGCGGGCAATGGCGGCAGCACAGGTAAGAACGCCGCACACTTCTGTGGCCTTGGGGTTTGCTGTGGTAGCGAGGTAGGCTGTGAGCGGTCCCACAGTGCCGATGAATGCCGCCAACAGGCCAGCGGTAGTTGTCTTCCAATTGCTCATTCGGTTTCGTCCTTGTCTTTCATGTCGTCGGGATCGGGCAAGTCCA
>Ga0302265_1000948_pt1 | contig 18326 bp, 8 predicted proteins | sample III_Bog_E1_1_FD_194556 | JGI IMG/M metagenome (GOLD analysis project Ga0302265, IMG submission 194556) | Peat permafrost microbial communities from Stordalen Mire near Abisko, Sweden - III_Bog_E1_1 | ecosystem: Environmental > Terrestrial > Soil > Wetlands > Peat | place: Sweden: Abisko...
TGTGCTCGAACGCTATCAACGGCATCTCTTTCATCAGCGCAAGCGCAACGGGGAGCCGCTGACCTTCCGCAGCCAGAATGCGCGGCTGATCGCGTTGCGCCAGTGGTTCCGATGGATGACGCGGCAGAATCACATCCTGCATAACCCGGCTTCGGAGCTTGAGCTTCCGCGCTTGCCGCACCGGTTGCCGCGCAACGTGCTTACCGCGCAGGAGGCCGAGCAGGTCATCGCCCAGCCGGACATCCGGGAGCCAATCGGACTCAGGGACCGCGCCATCCTGGAGATGCTGTACTCGACTGGAATACGCCGCATGGAGGTCATCAACCTGAAACTCTACGACCTGGACCTTGACCGGGGAACGTTCCTGATCCGCCAGGGCAAGGGCAAGAAAGACCGCTTCGTTCCCATCGGCGACCGGGCCGTCGCGTGGTTGCAGAAGTACATCCGGGAGGCGCGGCCCCAGCTTGCCATCGAGCCGGACACGGGCACGCTGTTCCTTGCGCACAACGGCGAAGACATCGGCCGCGACATGATGACCATGACGGTGCGTTCCTATGTGCTCAAAGCCAAGGTCGGCAAGGCCGGAGCTTGCCATCTCTTCCGCCACACGATGGCCACGCTGATGCTCGAAGGCGGAGCCGACATCCGCTTCATCCAGGAGATGCTGGGCCATGCCCGTCTGGACACGACGCAAATCTATACCCAGGTCTCCATCCGGTTGCTCAAGCAAATCCACTCGGCAACCCATCCGGCAGCGGCGCTCAAACACAGCCCGGAGACGGCGCTTCCGCTGGCCGATCCCGCCGTTGCCGATGAACTGTTCTCCACTCTCGATGCCGAGGCCGATGAGGATCACGAATAGCGGGCAGAATCTTCTTCTTTTAGCTGCTGTTTTTAGCGGCTAAAAGCGGGTGTTTTACGGGCGGGCGGCTAAGGGAAAAACCTCGCCGTCAGGCCGCGCCCGGCCCGCACGTTGCCAGGATCGCTCCACCGAAAAAGAAGCGCAGCGAAGCCGAACCGGGGCCCGTGGTTCGCTGATGTTCCCCCTACAGGAGCGCCGTCCGCGCACCGTGTGCGCCCAATCTACGGCGCGGGAGAGGGGTCTCTCCGCCCATGGGGATTCGATAGACAAGGGGGTGCCCGGAAGAGGGGGGTCCAGGGGGGAGGAGACCGCGGCGGGGGAAGGCAGGGCGCTGTTCGCGTTCGATCCTGGCGGCGGGAGGGGCGGGCGCTACAATCATCTCGTGCTTGCACGAAGCAAAATCCAAGAGGTTTTTCCCTTAGCCGCCTGCCCGTGGTTAGCCGAAAACTCGCGTCTGGGCTTCCGACTTGTTGGAAGCACCTTGCATCAGGGTCCGCAGCCGTTTAAGTACCTGAATGGTGTTGGGGATACGACCAGCGTAGTGTGGAATGCGTGGCCGGAGTCGTTGAAGGCCCAACAGCAGAGTGGGGCCGGAACGGTTCCGGTTGTTGTTGGACAGCGTCCGATTCAGAACAAATGGGCGCAATTTTTCAGTGAACTATTTACCTTTCATAAGGCGTATCACAGCTACTACCGATTGGCCGGGGACGATGGAGCCACACATCAGTTTGAAGTGCTAGGCGATCCGGGCGGCAGCCACAATCAGCAGGTTCGAGACACTTACGGAACCGCGAGGCAATCGGTCGGAAAAGAGCACACTGTGTACGCGACTGAGGCGCAGGCATCGGCTCTGATCAATCGGTCAGAATATTTCGAAAACCATCCATGTCCGGTCTGCACGGGTGGCCAAGAAGGCTACAACCTCGTCTTCCACAACAGCAATTCGTACGTCTACAACATGCTGAGCGGTGCGCCTGGCGGAGGGATTCCAGTACCCGCTGCGCCGTCCATCACTCCCGGTTACGCGCGAAGGCCCGATGACTGGTACTAGACCCATGATCCTGGATTACCCGTGCCGAAAGAATACCGGAGGTGAGTGATGAAAAAATGGGGTGTTGTAGTTTTGATGTTCGTCGCGTTGAATCTTCCGTGGTCCATCGCATCAGTGGAGGCAAAGATGGACAATCTTGCGCGGTTGCCAGGGGCAACCTTGTTGATGGGGTATCCGCCTTATAATCTCGTGGTCACGACCGGTGACACGACATCGAAGTTGCAGACAGGAGGTGGCGACTGGTATGTGACACCGAGCATGTCAGCCGACGGGCACCTTATCGCTTCCGCTCGTGCCGACGCCAATGCTGCTTCTTCACTTAGGTCAAGGCCGAAGCTCACTGTGAGCACCTATTCGATGGCGGACCAAAGGTGGGCAGATTACAAGGACCTCGATGTCTACGATGGCTCCGTTGCGATCTCTCCCGATGGAACCAAACTAGCGTGCATTACGCGGAAAGTAGCTGGCGCTCCTTCGCATCTGCGCATCCTCGACTTGCACACTGGAGCGATAACAGCGGGACCCGAGTCGTCGGACAACGCAGGCCCGGACCTCAGTTGGTCCCCAGATGGCCGCGAGATCGTCTTCGACAGGGAAGTTGCGAGATCGGCGGATGGGAAGGCGATTCCGTCACTTCGGGCCATTTACGTTCTGAATTTTGCAGCCGGAACAGTCTCGAAGATCGCCGATGGCATGTCGCCTTCGTGGTCGCCCTCGGGAGAGTGGATTGCGTTTTACGACTACTCGCCGGGTCGAGATGACGTAAAGAAAGGCTGGTATGCCACGAACGCGGATCGTGTCAGTGTGGTGCATCCTGATGGTACGGGACAGAGAGTTCTTCTGACCCTCCAACGGGACGACTCGCTGAAGGTATCTCCCGTTTGGTCCCCTGATTCCAAGGACGTCCTCCTAAACAAAGTCCGCGATGAGGACAAGAGCACGATGGACCTCTACCTCCTCGACATCGCTACCCAGAAGCTCACGAAGAAGTTCGCGAACGTCCCGCCCGTCTATGCTTGGGCGGTGGAGAAGCTGGCCCACTGACGGCTGGCCTGTACCGCGTCTGTGGGCGATCTCCAGCAGCCGTGGCGTACCCGCTGAAGAACCGCGCTGCCTACGGCATCGGGAGGGTAGGGGGACACGGCACCTCCGCCGCTCATCGAAGCGCACATCCCTGCGCGAATCGAAGTGCAATCGCCATCGCAATCAATCGCGCATCGGCGGGAGTGCGGATGCGCAATGATTAGCCGAATGGGAGTCCATGCTTTGCATGGGGGGTATTTATGACACTCCATCCCTCGAAGGGTGATGCAAGGAACCCTGGGGCCACCCTGAATCTGTGTGAGCGGCGTCTATGAGTTAGGGCGCGTGGGGTTCCGAGTGGAAACCCAGGGAACCTTGCGGAAATCAGGCTCCAAAGGGGTGTGAAGCGTTGACGATCCTTGACGAAGCAAATCTTGCGGCAGAGGCGGCGAAGCGGGCGACCTACCGCGTGAATCACGTTGGGACGAAGCTGAACGAGGGCGAGCTGCGGGCCTTCGAGGCTCTGGCGTTGAAGCGCAACCAGACGCAAGGCGAGCTGATTCGCGGGCTGATCTTGGATGAACAAGCGCGGGAAGCCGGAGGCGTCCAGCCGAGCGCGGAACTGACGGAGATCGCTGGCGTCCGGCTGCTGCTCATCAATCTTTTGAAGCCCGTGGCGATTGGTCAGCCGATGACCGAGAAGACCTTCGACGGCATCGTTGCGGAGGCGAAGAAGCGCAAGGCCCCGGCAGCGTTGGAACTGGCTCAGGAGTCACAGCGCCGGTAAAAAGGCGCGGGGCTGGTTGGCTGTCTGTTGGGGTGAAATGCAGTAGTGGAACATAAAGCGCAGACGCACTTGAGGGGTTTTGCTCTTGTATCCCGCTATTTTCGAGCGAGTTATCTTGACGCACGAGTGTACTTTAACGGAGGCCATGTGCGTCACCATCCGGCGCGGCCAGCCAGGGCGGAAAAGGCTCACAAAGGCTCAGAAAGCCTCATCGCGGCGAATCGTCTTTAGTCGTGGTTTTTCGTTGAAAGTCGTGGCGAGTCGGGCTTTTTCGCGCTGACGCGCCGTACCCTCCGCTCCGGCATCCGTAAAGGCTCTCCGCTTCGCTCCGCCCGCTGCGGCGGCGCTGGCGCGGCCTTGACTGATGCCTCCGCTGCGGGTGTTTTGCAGCTATGAAAAAATGTCATTTTTTCATGTTCCACATGACCAGGGCGACGGCTCCCAGCCATCGGCGGCGCGGCGAAGTCCAGCAGCGAAGCACGCAGCGCCGGGGTGCTTTCGTGGTTCCGTGGCGCATCGGGCGGCGTGTTGGGAGACACCATCCCTACCCCGGTAGATCCGATGGAAGCTGTTCGCTCATACTCCTCCATCGGCGGCGGCCTTCCCCATCTGAACGGCGGGTCGGCATCTGCGTTAGGTGTTTCGAGGCCTGCTCGGTGTTTACTCGCATTACAACCTACATGCTCACGGAGCCGCTTGAACGGCTCTTTGCATCGAAGGCTTCGGCGGCTTCGTTGCCTCTGCCGCCGCTTCGATTGTTACCGGGTGGAACGAACCAGTTCCCGGGCGGGTCTATACCCCGCTGAAAAGCACCGGCTTTCACGGCGCACAATCAGAGGTTCCTTAGTGTACTTTCCTGCCCTTGATCTGAGCTTTGCGAATCAACACCTTACCATTTATGCTCTAAAGTCGGCACGGATGAACAAATACTGCAGTTCAGGGAGCACAAGAGCCCGTGAGCGCCCAAACGGTGGTGTATTATTACGTGACAAATCAGATTCATTTCAAACTGTGCGCCAAGTCCACGCTAATAAGAATTCACTCAAATGGACAATTCCATTCGTTAGCGTTAAGTAAGTATCTTCCGGCAAAGCCGGAGGCTTTACGGTTGCTGGCCCCTCAAAGGGGCCTGACCTCAACCGGTGAAAGGCAAAATCGACCGCAAAAGCAGCAGCGTTGCTAAACAAGGGGTTTCGGCAGCAACAAATGCAACTGCTGGATGTCTACTCCCGAATTTCTCAAAGTTTTACTGCCACCCCGGCAAAGCCGGGGGAACTCCTGTGATATTAGTTGTAACGGTCATTTTTATCTTCACACTTGGAGACCTCTTGAACTCGCGAATAACTACCTTTATCTTCTTTGTTGTGACAGCCATTCTGTCTTTCGCACACTTGGTAGACGCACAAGGCGCTTCAGGTGCCTTAGCCGATGCACATAATCCGTCTGGCCAGCCGAGTCCTCAGTCGAATAATAATGTTTGGCACGTTGAACCTCTATCAGGTGCGCTTACTGTTCATATTCCGTTTTCTGCACACACAGTTGCGTCTCGGGGTTTTACACCATCATTTGGGTTGACATATAACTCCTCTTCGTCTTATCAGCTTCGTTCTGGAGGCATTAGTTATGTATATAACGGCGGCAGCTCTGGAGCAGCAATGCTGTGCTCAGATATATCCGATTCTTCTGGAAACGCCGCACTTGGAAACTGTTACTCAGTCTACAAGCAGGACCCTTTTTTCGATGCTAATTCATATTTTCTATATTCAAGAGAGGTATTCTATTGGGCAGGTCCTTACACTAATAACACCGTTGGAGTTAGTCAGGGGCCATGGGCATTCAGTGGTCCAAAGGTAGAGGCGCCCTCCTACGAAATACCCGATCAATACTACTGGGAGGACCTTTCAGGCGGACAAACAGGTTCCATCGGAACTAAGGTTTTCCTGGGGGATGGATGCGCTGTACGTGGAGAATTTATTTATACAGACGAGAACGGTTCTTCACACCCACTTGGGGTGAGGGAACAATATGATGCTGGGAGTCCATTGATATCAACTGGAAACTCGCCTAGTTATCCATGTCAGAAAGCAACAACCACTGCGTCTGCCTCGAGTATTGACGGTTCCGCCATTCTCACTACCCTTGATACAACAGAAGGCACTGCCGCTTTCGAATTTGGACCCCTTCTTTTAGCAGATGGGACGGCCATTACTGCCTCTAACCTAATGTCAGTACTCACTATTGAAGATACCAATGGCAACATTTCTACACCTTCTGTTGACAGCTTGAATAGAACACTCTTCCAGGTAACCCAGAATGGTCTTATGATAGGTGAGCCGGCTGGAACAGACTCTACCGGGGCAACGATTTCCTCAGGATTAACCACAGTTACCACATTGGGGCCCACCGGAGCTAGTGAGCAGTATCAGATCGCGATATCATCTTCCACTGCCCCCAATAACGGTTTTACTATGCCTCACCCAACAAGCACGGAATTGAGACATTTGGAATGGACTGGAGGAGTTACTGCACCAACATCTTTTTCTGTAGAAAATGCAGCAGGTGCTGTTCTTACTGAAGTGACATCTGTCACACAACCTGACGGCACTTCCTACTCTATCAACTATGATCAGGTATATGGCACAATATCAAGGATTACCTTTCCTGAAGGGGGGTACGTTCGATTCGTCTGGGGAATCAACCCTATTGGAGAGATTGGTGTAGGTGACTCGTGCGCTTCATCTACTCTTGTGGTTACTGATGTATTTATATCATCCGGAAACGGTACTGAATCTCACTGGATTTATGGCGCACCAACGCTTAATGGAAGCAGCAATGCATGTCAAACAAGCGTAGTTACTTCGTCTGTCACATCTCCTGACGGAACTGTGACAAGCTATACAGGCACTGCAGAAACGTATTCCATGGAACCGATGTATGCAGCTCCATCTTGGCTTGAAACTCAGCGTTTGATTAGCAATAGCCAAGGTGTACCAATTAGATCCGTATCGACTTCATATACGGCCAACCTTCCAGAAAAGGGATTGCCCGCTGCGATCACAACAACTCTTTATGACGGTCCTACTCCGCTTCAGCAACAAGTGGCGTTTACCTATGATGCCTACGCAAACGTTATAGAGAAGGATGAGTCGGATTTCTACACTTGCAGCGGTGCGCCATGTCCGGTACCGACCACTCCACCCTCAGGTTGGCTGCGAAAGACATTTACCAACTATCTATGGTCCAACCCGAACCCTAGCCAGCCTGCCTTCAATTACCCGCAGGCGCACATTGTCGATAAACCGTCGCAGGTATTAGTTACCGATGGCAGCGGCAACCCGGCATCACTAACTATCTACACCTACGATGAACCTTCACATATTGGTTTCTGCCCGGGATCTAATCAAGGATGCGGCACTGGACTTACGACACATGACGATACAAATTATGGATCCAACACAGTAGCGCGTGGTGACCTTACGACCCAGAGTCGATGTATCACAATATCTGGAACTGGAACAGCCGCCACCTGTGGTTCTTCATGGAATACCTCCTACTATTATGATTACACCGGCCAGGTCACAGAAATAATCGATGGACCGAATACATCTAAAGCAGCAATATCTATCTATACATGGGGAGGGCAGATGGCCGGCTTCCTGCAGAGCGTTCAGCACCCCAATGGAGCTATTGACTCATACGCATACTACACACCAACCGGTCAAATCAACACGCATACAGACTGGAATCACCAAACTACTACCTACTCCTACACGGACCCATCATCGGGAACACCCGATCCATTAAACCGGATCAGAGCCGTTACCTCTCCAGCCACACTTGATGGAACCACAGGAACATCTGCTCAGGCAACAGTAGTTTACACGTACAATGACTCTCCAGGCGTATTGGCAGTTCAAAAGAGGACTACAATCAATAGCGGCATCACCGCCTATACCACTACATCCTATGATGGCTTGGGCCGTGAGACAAGCACTGTCTCAACTGCCCCACAATGCTCCTCTGGAATTGAAACAGACACAACCTACAACTCCATGGGGTACGCCTATTCAGTTTCGAGCCCATACTGCAGTGGCGGATCAGCTGGATCGTTGACCGAGTTCACCTATGACGCCATTGGGCGTAGATTGTCTTCAATGACCACATATGATGGGGCGACAACTCGATGGTCCTATTCAGGACGCGCCACTCAGGTTATTGAACCAAGCAACGGTTCCTTCAGCGCACAACGCATTTCACAAACAGATGGCTTGGGGAGAATGACAAGCCTCTGTGAAGTTTCGTCGATCTCCCCGCCTACTGGTCCTGCTCCAGCTAACTGTGGGATGGATTCGTTTGGATCAGGGTATTTGACTAATTACACCTACGATACGATGGGCGACCTCTGCACGGCCCAGCAGGCACAAAGTGGACCCACTAATGGGTCCAGCGCATCTTGTCCTGCTGCGCTTTCCAGTGATGCATCAAGCGTTGCACATGTTCGGCGCTTCAGTTACGATGCGATTTCGCGTTTGTTATCAAACATGAACCCAGAGACAAGTTCTGTCTATGCATCGGGAAGCAGCACAGTATCAAGCTTTGCCCCTGTCTCCTACACATATTCCAGTTCTATTTCCGCCTGTTCAGCTGACCCAAGTTCTCCTTGTACAAAAACGGATGCTAGAGGATTCACTACCTCATACCAGTATGACAACATGGCGCGCCTCACGGGCAAGAGCTATACGAGCCCCTCTGGACCTACAGATTTATCTGCTTGTTTCCAATACGACACTGCTGTTTCAGGCGACAGTAATCCATTGGGCGCACTGACAATGAGTTGGCTTCAAGCTGGTGCCTGCCCATCCACATCACAAAGCAGTATTTCGAGCGGGGAGTACAACATCCATATTCTAAGTGGCCATGATGCGATGGGACGCACAACCGTCGATCAGCAGTGCCTCACCGCGAGCAGTTGCTCTTCCACGACAGGATTCTTCAACTATGGCTATAATCTGATCGGCAGTACTGTGCGATCGAGCAACGGAATTTCGTCCGGTATGGTCGGTGCAACCGCAGCAGATACGTTTAACACCAGTCCTGCTTCATTGCCATCATTTACATGGGAATCCCTTTACGACCAAGCAGGCCAATTAAGTTCACTAACCGTTCAGAGTGAGCCTGCCGTCTGGGGACCGAATGCCGCTTATTTGGCTGATCCAACGCTTTTGTCGGCAAGCTCTTCGTCGGCATACGATCCGTTTGGGCACCTGATTAATGCGCAACTCGGAATTGCTTACGGAGGTTCCGCTAGCGCAGTCCAGATGGCGCGCTTCTATGATCCCCTTGGGCGTATTACTTCAGAGGTCGATGGCGGAACAGTCGTGACGAATGTTGCTACTGGCAGTTTAGGAACGATCACTATCTCTGGAAACGAACAGTCGAAGGTCATCGGCGCAGTGACCGGAGTCGCAGGAACAGCCACCATATATGTTAGTGGTTATTCGAATGGCTACAATTCTAAAACGATCACTATAATAGTCAATGGCAAGAAGGGAACCACCACTTACGCCGGCAATAGCATTCCAAGTTCTTCCATTGCAGCAATGCTCGCAAGCGCAATCAATTCGACCGGCGCGCTGGTCTCGGCATCCAATAGCGGTTCTACGGTGACGGTTACCGCTACCACAACCGGGAGTGCTACTAACTATTCGCTTTCAGTGAGTGACACGGACAGCGCAATCAGCATTTCCGCACCCTCGGCTCTGTCCGGTGGCGTGACCGGGTCATCAGGAACCTCCGTGTATGACGCAGGCACCATCACTGCAACGATCAATGGCACGGCCTCGTCCTATACCTGGAACAACTCAAGTACAGCCACATCTATTGCCAGTGGATTAGCTGCGGCGATCAATTCCAACGATAGCAGTTTTCTTACCGCAAACAATTCAAATGGCGTTGTAACCTTGACCAGCAATAGCACTGGGGGAGCTACCAACTGGCCGATTACAACTTCTGTCACTGACTACAGCACGAATTATCTCTCGTCGTCATTTTCCGCTACACCGTTAAACATGTCTGGCGGTATCAACCAAGGAACTAATCCCGGGACTATCTATTCTTATGCTGTGGGTTCAAGCGGATACGCGCTGAATTCGAAAATTCTTGCTCACACGGACTCGGTAATGGGCACGTGGAATTTCAGTTACGACCCGCTAAATCGGCTATCCACGGCTATCGCTGGGGCGAGTGTGCCTATTGCATACTCCAGCAACTTCGGTTGCTGGAGTTACGACGCATTCGGAAACCGTCTCTGGGAAGAGATGTCCACCACCCCATGCACCGGCAGCCCCGCAAAACAGAGCTGGGCGAACTATAATCCAGTCAACAATCAGGTGACCTCGGCTTCCACATCGACTGCCGGGTTTGCCTATGACCAAACGGGCAACGTAATTTACGATGGCGTCAACAATTACTGGTACAACACCGAGGGGCAGCTTTGCGCAGTCTACCAGCCGGGCGGGTCGGTAACAACGTATCTGTATGACGCCGAGGGGCAACGTGTGGCTAAAGGAACGCTGAACTCCGTGCCTATTGGTGGCGCTATCTACACCAATGTGGCCACAAACGGCTCCTGCGGACCAGTAACGGCATCGACCAACGGCTTCACGTTGGGCAGCCGCTACCTGCTCGACCTGGGCGGGAATCAGGTGACAGAGTTGACAGGTACGGCGCAAACCTGGGAGCACTCGAATGTCTGGGCAGGCAGCAAACTGATGGCTACATACGACTCTACGGGCGTTCACTTCCCACTGACTGATCCGCTGGGCACCAAGCGTATTCAAGCCAACGCCTTCGGCATCATCGATTTGACTTGCATTAGCCTACCTTTCGGCGACGGCCCGCCCTGCTCCGGCATCGGTGCAACCCCGTTGGGCACAGAGCATCGCTATACCGGCAAAGAACGAGACACAGAATCCGGGAATGACTATTTCGGGGCCAGGTACTACGCAAGTTCAATGGGAAGATGGTTAAGCCCAGACACGGACTTCAATTTAAAGCGCATCCTAGCCGAACCGCAGCGGTGGAATCGCTATGCGTACGTACTAAACAACCCGCTGATTCTTGTTGACCCAAATGGGTTGTGGGACATCTACGTTTTCCGGCCAGAAGCGAAGGGCAATAGTGCAGCGTGGAATAGAGCCGCCGCAGACGCTAAGGCCAACGGAAATACGATGCACATCTTGAACGGCTCAGCCGCTACGAGAGGAGCCTATTTGGATGCGCTCAAGAATGGGGATGCAAAGGTTGTTTTCGTTGGGCACAGTGTTGACGATGCTACGGGTAAAGCAGGGTCACTCTTGCTTACAGGAAATCAAGCCGTAGGAAAACTCAGTCCCTACGTGAATCCAGATGGCACAGGAGGGACGGTGCCGTCAGTTGCCACTCCAGGAAGCATAGGCGCTGAGAGTGTTGGGGCATTTGCATGTACGAGCGACACTCTGTCGGGGCAATATTCGAGCACAGATTTCAGTGGTCTCTCCGGTATGGTGTTCGACCGCACAGCCGATGCAGGAGCGGCAGCCTACACCGATGTTCTAGCAAGGGATGGGTCAACTTCGGATGCGGACTCGGCTGCTCAGAAAGCCATGGACAAAACGCAGACGACAATTAACCCGAGCGATGGTAAACCCGCAGGACCGGCACCGAAGGTGAAGGAGCATCCTGATGACAACTAAGCCGAGCATAGAATGCCGCAAGCTGTCTGCTGTTGTTGTCTCTGGCCTTTTAGTGCTTCTTCTACATGGGATTGCTATGGGGCAGGCGGCGCACAAAGAGAAGGGTGAAATTACGAACGTTGAAGCAAACGAGATGGTATCGGTTGAGTTCGATGTTCGAGCCGCAGATACAGTGGTCGTTATCCCTCACTGCGGGCAAGATGGGGAGACCGGCCACGCGCTCTGCTCTGGAGTCGCTTATCTGGAAGTGTTGACCGGGAAGACGTGGGCGCGAGCGAAGCCTAGAAAGGGCTTGTCGGCTGTTCTGGGTGCTTCGTCGAAAGATGAGTTTAAGCCGGTGACAATCGCGCCTGGTCGGTCTGAGCACTTCATCTTCACGTTCAGCCCGGAGTTCTTCGGAATCCCAAAGGGCGAGCGTCTGCGAATCAAGGTCGGCGCGTGGATGAGCGAAGATGCGATGCGCGAGCATGACGCAGATACGACCTTCGTCAGCCCTGTGTTTAGCTGTCCTTAAGCCGCAGTTCCGCTTGACCGCGAGCCGCCTTCCGGGGCGGCTTGCTGCGTCAGTGGCTCCATCCAAGTTCATCGAAACAGCCAGCAGAAGTCCGCGCTGCTTCGCATCGGAATTAGGGGGACACATCACCCCAGAATGGATGCTGTAGAGTAACCTGAAGTTCCCCTGCGGGAACCATCATGGAATGAGAAGCCTACAGCCACTCGAAGCGAAAAATGAGGCGTTCTCAGGTTGCTATGCGGGAACCACTATGGAATCAAGCGGCTAAGAGGAAAAGTCCTTAAATATATGACGTTTACAGGTTACTGATCGTTAACCATAAGAAAACAAGCGACTAAGCGTAAAAATCATCGAATCGGTGTCGCTTTATGTAAACATCGCGGTCTACCTGCGTAAACGTGTTGAAAACAAAGGGTCGGGGTGAATCGGGCCTTTTCGCGCTTACGCGCCGTACCCTCCGCTCCGGCATCCGTAAAGGCTCTCCGCTTCGCTCCGCCCGCTGCGCGGCTCCCTTCGGTCGGCCTTGACTGATGCCTCCGCTGCGGGTGTTTTGCAGCTATGAAAAAATGTCATTTTTTCATGTCCCACATGACCAGGGCGACGGCTCCCGGCGCACGGCGGCGCGGTGAGTTCCGGCAATGAAGCGCGCAGCGCCAGGGCGTTGGCGGGCTTCCGTGGCGCATCGGGCGGGGTGTTGTAGCCAAGACACCATCCCTAAGCCTGACGGCTTAGCGAGGCCGCGTTGTGGCCCGGAGTCGAACGCAGATGCAACGAAGGCCGGATGCTGTCCGGCCTTGTTCGTGTTGGGTTCGAGGTCTGTTCGAGTGGCTACCGACCGGCAGACCAGCGGCGGGCTTCCTGCTGGAGAATCATCGAATCGAGGACTTGCTGGACGACCTTCTTGGACTCCGGGTCGAACTTGGAGACAGCCTCGAACTGGAGCTTGAGGTCGTCGCTGGGGCCGCGCTCGTCCTTGGCAAAAAGTAGCTCATCTGCGCTTATGCCAAGTGCTACCGCTATAGCGCGGATCACGTCGAGGGTAGGCTGTGAGGTTCCGGCCTCGTAGCGGCGGACCTGGGCGACGTGGACGCCGATCTTTTCGGCGAGCTGCGGTTGCGTCAGGCCCTTTTCCTTGCGCAGGATGGCCAGATGCTCGGGGAAGTTCACTCTCCAATGATGGTTGACAGGCACGAGAGTAGCGTAAGCCAGCATGGGCGTCCCTCCAGAACTCCGTTGACCCTATAATCGCACATATGCTAGTTATGTACTAGCTAATGTTCTTACAAAAACCTCTTGACAGGTTTTTGGCGGAGGGGGTGGAGATGGCACGAATCCCAGAGTCGGAAGTCGAGCGGCTAAAGAAAGAAATCTCTGTGCAGCGGTTGGCGGAGGCGCGGGGCGTGAAGCTGACGCGGCAGGGGGCGAACCTTGTGGGCAAGTGCCCGTTCCACGACGACCGGACGCCGTCGCTGATTATCACTCCGGCTACGAATCTCTGGCACTGCATGGGCGCTTGCAACGTGGGCGGGACGGTCATCGACTGGGTGATGAAGACCGACGGGGTGAGCTTCCGCCACGCGGTCGAGATGCTCAAGGCCGACTATTTTCCTTTAGCCGCCGAACCGATTCAGCCGGTGAAGCAAAGCACCGTGCGCAAGCTGCCCGCGCCGGTTCGGATCGAGGCCGACGACCGAGAGTTGCTTGAGGAGATCGTCGGCTACTATCACGAGACGCTGAAGCAGTCGCCGGAGGCCTTGCAGTATCTCGAAAAGCGCGGCTTGAAGTCGGCGGAGCTGGTCGAGCGGTTCCGGTTGGGCTTCAGTAACCGGACGCTGGGCTACCGGCTGGAGGCGAAGAACCGGGCCGGGGGCGCGGCGATCCGTGGCCGGTTGCAGGAGCTTGGCATCCTGCGGGAGACGGGGCACGAGCAGTTCAACGGTTCGCTGGTTATCCCGATCCTCAATCCTGCGGGCGACGTGCTGGGAATGTACGGGCGGAAGATCACGCCGAACCTGCGCGAGGGAACGCCGCAGCATCTCTATCTTCGCGGCGAACACCGGGGCGTGTGGAACGAGGAGGCGCTTGCGGCCACGAAAGAAATCGTGCTCTGCGAGGCGCTGATCGACGCCATGACCTTCTGGGCTGCTGGCATCCGTCAGGTAACGGCAAGTTACGGGGTGAACGGCTTCACAGCCGATCATCGCGCGGCCTTCGAGCGGTACGGCACGGAGCGGGTTTACATCGCCTACGACAACGACGACGCCGGAAACCGCGCGGCGGTGCAACTGTCGGCGGAGCTGATCGGGATGGGCATCGAGTGTTTCCGCGTGGAGTTCCCGAAGGGCATGGACGCCAACGAGTACGCGCTGAAGGTGACGCCAGCGGCAAAGAGTCTGGCCGTGCTTGTGAACCGCGCGGCGTGGATGGGCAAAGGGTCGCGTCCGGCGCGGCATGAAATCGTCGCGGCAGTGCCGGCGGCGGCGCCGCCGCCGGCGGAAGAAGAACAGGCGGCTAAAGAAAAAAGCATCGCATCGGAGCCAGCGCCCGAAGCGGAGCCGGAGCCAGGCGAAGAGGTTTTTCCCTTAGCCGCTGCATCGCTGCCGGTTGCATCGGTGCTGTCCGCGCCGGTGGCCGAGGTTCAGGTCGAGACGCGGGGCGAGGATGTTCTGTTGCGTTGCGGTGACCGGGAATACCGTGTGCGCGGGCTGAAGAAAAACACGAGCATGGAAGTTTTGCGGGTCAATCTTCGGGTGCTGGGCCTGAATGCACATGGCGACATGGCGATGCACATGGACACGCTGGAGCTGACGGCGGCGCGGCAGCGCGTGGCCTTCGCCAAGCAAGCGGCGGACGAGCTGGGCGTGAAGGAAGAGACGATCCGCCACGACCTGGGCCGAGTGCTGTCGAAGCTGGAGGAGCTGCGCGACCGCGAGATCGAGGCGACGCTGAAGAAGCCGGAAGAGGTTGTCGGCATGACCGAGGACGAGCGCGAAGCGGCGCTGGCGCTGTTGCGCGATCCGCGCTTGCTGGAGCGGATCGTCGAGGACTTCGCGCGGTGCGGTGTTGTCGGCGAGGAGATCAACAAGCAGGTTGGTTATCTTGCGTCGGTGTCGCGGCTGCTGGAAGCGCCGCTGGCTATCGTGGTGCAGTCGTCGTCCGCTGCTGGCAAAAGTTCGCTCATGGAAGCGGTTCTGGCCTTCATGCCGGAGGAACAGCGCGTTCAATACTCCGCGATGACGGGGCAGTCACTCTTTTACATGGGCGAGGCCGACCTGAAGCACAAAATCCTTGCCATCGTGGAGGAGGAAGGCGCAAGCCGTGCGGCCTACGCGCTGAAGCTGTTGCAGTCGGAAGGCGTTCTGAGCATCGCCAGCACAGGCAAAGACCCGGTGAGCGGTCGTCTGATTACGCATCAATACCGGGTCGAGGGTCCGGTGATGATCTTCCTGACCACGACGGCGATCGACATAGACGAGGAACTGTTGAATCGCTGCCTGATCCTGAGCGTGAACGAGGACCGGGAGCAGACGCGGGCCATCCATCGGAAGCAACGCGAGGCGCAGACGCTTGAAGGCTTGCTGAAGCGGCGGGAGCGCAGTGCGATCCTTGCGCTGCACCGCAACGCGCAGCGGCTCCTGAAGCCGGTTCCCGTGGTCAATCCCTACGCGATGGAGCTGAGCTTCCCGGATGCGATGACACGGACGCGGCGCGACCACATGAAGTATCTGACGCTGATACGGACTTCGGCGCTGCTCCATCAATACCAGCGCGAAACCAAGCGGGTCAGTGTGCAGGGCCAGACGGTCGAGTACATCGAGGCGACCGAAGCCGACGTGGAACTGGCCAAAAAACTGATCCATGAAGTGATGGGCCACACGCTGGACGACGTGCCCGCGCAGACGCGGTGCCTGTTGCTGGTTATCGACGAGATGGTCACGGTGGAATGCAAGCGGCGGATGATCGAGCGGAGCGAGTATCGCTTCTCCCGGCGCGACGTGCGCGAGCACAGCCGGTGGAGCGACTCGCAGTTAAAGCGGCACTTGGCGCGGCTTGAAGACCTTGAATACCTGATCGTGCATCGCGGCGGACGCGGCCAGAGCTTCGTTTACGAGCTGTTCTTCGAGCGTTCCGCCGACGGCTCCCAGGCCGCGCTTCCGGGTCTGGAGGATGGGTACGACGGCGAGAAGTCCGGGCTGGAAGGGTGGAAGTCCGGGTCAAGTCTGGCCCAAGTCCGGGGGGTGTCCGGGGGAGGTACGGGCAAGAAATCGCCAGTATCCATAGGGGTTAAAGGCCAATTTTACGGAGATCAGCCGGAAGACGCTTTAGAGGACGGGCCGGAAGAAGCCGAAATCGTAGCCGTGGTCCATCGTAATAACGGCAGACCGAAAGGCGGCAAGTAATGGCCCGCGTCGAGAAGCGGCGCAAGCCGCAGCCAGCGCCCCAAACGCCGCTCGAAGCCCTGATGTACGCGCATCTGCGGGCGCTCGAAGTGCAGAATTACTCGCCGTATACCGTCAAGGGCCGCGCCGGTCACATCCAGTTCTTTATCAACTGGCTGAAGGAACGCGGTATCACCGAGCCGGTCGAGGTTACGCGGCCCGTGCTTGAACGCTATCAGCGGCACCTGTTCCACTCACGCAAGGCCAACGGGGAGCCGTTGAGCTTCCGCAGCCAACACGCGCGGCTTGTGCCGTTGCGCGTCTGGTTCCGGTGGATGACGCGGCAGAATCACATCCTGCATAACCCGGCCTCCGAGATAGAGCTTCCGCGCCTTGGACGCACACTGCCCAAGGTGATCCTGGCGGCACAGGAGGTCGAACAGATCATGACGCTATGCGAGATCGAGGAGCCGGTCGGCCTTCGGGACCGCGCCATCCTCGAACTTCTCTACTCAACGGGGATGCGGCGGCTGGAGATCGTGCGGCTGAAACTCTTCGATCTTCAGCTCGACCGCGGCCTCGTTCTCATCAACCAGGGCAAGGGCAACAAGGACCGCTATATCCCGCTGGGACACCGGGCCGTGCTGTGGCTGGAGAAATACATCCGCGAGGGGCGTCCGCATCTTGTCTCCGAGCCGGACGACTTCACGGTCTTCCTTACCGTGCAGGGCGAGCCGTTCAGCCGCGATCATCTGACCTTCGTTATCAAGGGCCGCGTCGATGCGGCAAAGCTGGGTAAGACTGGAGCCTGCCATATGTTCCGGCACACGATGGCGACGCTGATGCACGAAAACGGCGCGGACATCCGCCACATACAGGCGATCCTTGGGCACGAGGATCTGAAGACGACGCAGATTTACACGCAGGTAGCCATCCGCGCCCTGCAACAGGTCCACGCAGCCACGCATCCGGCCGAGGCCCGCAACACGCTCCAGGCGGCGCGAACGGCCGCCGAGCGGGAAGGCTTGCTGGCCGCTCTCGCGGCCGAGATCGAGGACGACAAAGAACCGGGCGGCTAAAGGGAAAATATACGCTCGACGTATACCTATCGGAACGCCCAAAAATCTGCTCCAGCCCCAAGAAAATGCTTGACAGGGTTTTCAGCGGAGACCGTTTTCGGGCCGGAATCGTCCCTTGCTGTTTTTTCTTAGCTGCTGTTTTTAGAAGCGGGCGGCTAAGGGAAAAACCTCTCGCCGTCAGGCCGCGCCGGTCCGCACCTTGCCGGGATCGCTCCACTGAAAAGACAGCGCAGCGCAGCCGAACCGGGGCCCGTGGTTCGCTGATGTTCCCCCTACAGGAGCGCCGACCGCGCACCGTGTGCGCCCAATCAGCGGCGCGGGAGAGGGGTCTCTCCGCCCATGGGGATTCGATAGACAAGGGGGTGCCCGGAAGAGGGGGGTCCAGGGGGGAAGAGACCGTGGCGGGGGAAGGCAGGGCGCTCGTCCGTTCGATCCCGGCAAGGTGCGGAACCGGCGCTTCAATCCAGCGCTTGTGCGCGGGCACAAAGCCCAGAGGTTTTTCCCTTAGCCGCTTGCTTCTAGCTGTCCTATCCGGCCCGCAATCGGCCCGCTAATCGCCGCCGCATCCGGGGCCGCATCCGCTGCCCATCCCGGCCCCTCAAGCCTTACAATCGGAGGCAGTGTACGCCGCCCTCCAGACCGCTCTTCCAGAGCATCTCGCGTTAGCTGCCAGCCCGCAGTTAGCCGAAAACTCGCGTCTGGGCTTCGCGCCTGTTGCCAGCACTTCGCAGTGGGCTTCCGGCTTCGTTATCTCCAGCAACACGCTGGGCTTATCGGGTTCGTTGTACGATGGCCGCGTCAGGTCGCGTAGTACCGGCAAAGAACGAGACACAGAATCCGGGAATGACTATTTCGGGGCCAGGTACTACGCAAGTTCAATGGGAAGATGGTTAAGCCC
>Ga0302265_1000973_pt1 | contig 18078 bp, 12 predicted proteins | sample III_Bog_E1_1_FD_194556 | JGI IMG/M metagenome (GOLD analysis project Ga0302265, IMG submission 194556) | Peat permafrost microbial communities from Stordalen Mire near Abisko, Sweden - III_Bog_E1_1 | ecosystem: Environmental > Terrestrial > Soil > Wetlands > Peat | place: Sweden: Abisko...
ACTATAAACTATAAACTATAAACTATAAACTATAAACTATAAACTATAAACTATAAACTATAAACTATAAACTATAAACTATAAACTATAAACTATTTCTCAGTTCTTCAAAAAGCTTTTTCTGTTTATCAGTCAGGTTAGTTGGTATTTTGATAGAATATGTTATTTGTAAATCACCGTATTGACCTTCGTTTTTATAAACAGGAAATCCTTTCCCTTTCAGATTCACTTTCGTCCCCTGTTGGGTTTCGGGCTTTACCTTCAGCTTTACTTTTCCATCCAGTGTATCAATGGTAATTTCACCTCCCAGCACAGCAGTATATAAATCAAGCTCAACACTGCAATACAAATTATTTCCCAACCTTTTAATGGTTGAATGATTAGAAACAGAGAAAGTAATATACAGATCGCCATTGGGACCACCGTTTACTCCCGGACCGCCATGCCCTGTAATCTTAATTATTTGCCCGTTTTCAACACCTGCAGGTATGGTGATACGTATATTGTTTCCATTGACTGTCAAAGTCTGCTTGTGAGTTTTATAAGCTTCAACCAGGTCAAGTTGAATCTCTGTCGTATAATCATCCCCTCTGTATTTTGCCTGTCTTCCCCTACCCGCACTTGCACCACCGCCGCCACCGAACATGGATTCAAAGAAATCGGAGAAATCATTTTGTGATGATCCTCCTGAGAATCCACCTCCACGTGCACCGGATGATTGAGACTGTTGTTGCTGTTGTTGTCTTTCAAAATCATCGGCATGTTCCCAATCCTTTCCGTATTGATCGTATTTCTTACGTTTTTCGGGATCACTCAACACTTCATTTGCCTCATTTATTTGCTGAAAATTTGTTTTCGCGTCCTTATTATTCGGATTCAAATCGGGATGATACTTCCGTGCAAGTTTTCTGTAAGCATTTTTAACATCTTTAGGCGATGCCGTTTTTTCTATTCCTAATATCTTATAATAATCTATGAATGCCATTACGAATTGAATTATTTAAAGTTTATCGGTCTGAATACAGGTTCTAATCCATTCAACCATTTTAATTGTCTCTGACAGTTCTGACAAGACTGATTCCTGAAATAAAAAAAATAAGTCCCAGGATACCATAGATAATAACTGATCTCATTGCATGAGTACCATTTGATAAATTTGCAAATAATATAGCAGTATAAATCAGGGATGCAATTCCCAGAACTGTTAGTAATCCACCAAAGAATCTTTTTATGTTCATAATAATTGTTTTTTAAAATTTAATTCTGATACTAATTCTACTTTACCTGATTAAAAAAAATTAAAAAAAATTTTGTTGTGTTCTTTTTTAGTAAACCATAACTACTCAGAAAGGAAAAAGATGATTATTTATTTTTATCATGAGCCGTAGAAAGGATAATCGGTATAACCCTTTTCATCAGGAGTATAAAACAAATCCATCTTCAATTCTGTTGATAAAGGATACCCCTTTTCGAACCTGACAGCTAAATCAGGATTATTGATAAATGGACGGCCAAAAGCAATCAGATCTGCAAAACCGCTTTCTACATCTTCTTCAGCTCTTTCCAGATCGTAACCACCTGAAAGAATCAACATGTTTTTAAAGCGTGTTCTGATAATCTTTTTAATTTCCAACGGTACTTCAGGAGCACCCATAGAAGTATGATCGACTATATGCAGATAGGCAATACCGAGTTTATTCAGTTCTTCTGCCAGATAAGTATATGTTTGATCAATTTCAGGATAATGAGGCATATCACCTGCCACTCCGTAGGGAGACAAACGGATTCCGGTTTTTTCCTGACCGATTGTTTCGGCCACTGCTGCAATAACTTCAAGCACAAAACGGCATCTGTTCTCAATACTTCCACCGTATTTATCCGTCCGGATATTGGAAACAGGGGAAATGAACTGTTCAAGTAAATACCCATTGGCTGCATGGATTTCTACTCCATCAAAACCTGCATCTATGGCATGTTTTGCTGCAGCAGCATATTCGGTTAGAGTAAGCAATAAATCATCATCATCCATTGGTTTTGGTACCGGAAAATCCTGCATCTGTTTGGAATCTGTCCACATCTGTCCTTTTGCTTTAACAGCCGAAGGTGAAATGATCTGAGCTCCTTCCGGTAAATTCAGGGTATGACTGATACGTCCTGTATGCATTAATTGAAGGAATATTTTTCCACCGCTTTTGTGAACTGATTTCGTTACTTTCAACCACCCTTCCACCTGTTCAATACTGAAACAACCGGGAATGCGTGAATATCCCAACCCATTGGGCGATGGAGATGTGCCTTCCGTAATAATTAATCCAGCATCCGAACGCTGACTGTAATATTTTGCCATCAATTCATTTGGTACGTTACCAATAGCACGACTTCGTGTCATAGGCGACATCACAATTCTGTTCTTTAATTCTATGTCTCCTAACATAACCGGAGCAAATAATTTATATTCTTTCATATATTCTTTTTTACGTTTTACTTAAACAACAAGATATCGATTGTAAAGTTTTTAAATTTTTTATCAGTATAACCGGAAAAAGTTTCAACTATTTATAAAGCCTGTTCAGATTCGAAACAAAAGTAAAGAATTGGATTCGCAATTTGTTACATAAATTTTGTAAAAAGTTACATGATTCACACTTTTATAACGGAACTGAAAATAAAGTTCAACTGGGTTTGTTGTGGAAATATCAGAATAAAAAATATCTCAACACAAAAGTCACAACAAAATACAAACAAAATAATCAGAATAAACAAACATAAAAACAAAAGGATAAATTTTTAACAAAATGTACATACTATTCTAAAACATTCTTTTGTGTTCTTTTTGAATGGACTCATCAATAGAAACTTTTGTGGTCATGTATTTTTTCTTTCTTCTTATTTTTGTGGTGATTTTTTTCACTAAAATAGTTTTACCTAAAATAAAAAAAGATAATTGAATCTCATTAAACAAACTCTTTAAATGTTTCTCTACAAAAAATTAAAATATTGTTTATGAAGATTTCTATGTTAATAATGAATATATTTGCAAAATTATCCGGCAAGAAAGACAGAATCAAAATTTTAATTGTTTTTTTCAATCTGATAATGAAATTTAATTGTTTTACTTACTAAAACAGAAATGATTATCCCCAATATGTCCTAATTTATAATTATATATATAATTTTCAATTAGGTGATTTTTTCGCGCCAGGATACATTATTTGAAACTTTAGGATCATTTAATAATAAATCAAATCCGAAGGATTTAAATGTGAATAATATATATGAATTGAAATTCATCGAAGCTAAATGTTTGGGAAAAATGAAAAATATTGAACCTAACCCCTTTAGGGGTTGAATAACAAGATATAAAAACATTAGTATATGTGAAAAATCTTGAAGAATATCCTATTCATAAAGCATATTTAGATAATTGAAATAATTACAGAAAGACTTGGTATTGAATATGATGAGATAGATTTGATTTAGCTATTCAACCACTTTGTGGTTGGTGATTACCAATTATTCATCTGACAAAATGACAAAACAATGACTACAGAAAAACATTATATTAACAGAAGTGGCTGGCTCAGGGCAGCTGTACTGGGAGCGAATGATGGAATCCTTTCTACAGCCAGTTTAGCGATTGGTATTGCTGCAGCCAGCAATTCAAGGGAACCGGTTATTCTCGCCGCTTTAGCCGGTCTGGTTGCAGGGGCTTTATCCATGGCAGCAGGGGAATATGTTTCAGTCAGCTCACAGTCGGATATCGAGAAAGCTGACTTAAAAAGAGAAATAAAAGAACTTGCCACTAAACCTGATGAAGAGTTGTTGGAATTAGCCGGACTTTATCAACAAAGGGGGTTGGACAGTAAATTAGCCATGCAGGTAGCAATAAAACTTACCGAACACGATGTATTGGAAAGTCATGCCAGGGACGAGTTAGGGATTACTAAAATAACTAAAGCAAAACCATTACAGGCCGCATTTGCATCCGGAACCTCTTTTACGGCAGGTGGATTATTACCCTTTTTGATTGCTTTATTTGCACCCATTCATCAAATGGTTATTTATCAATATTTTTTTTCACTCATATTCCTTGCATTGTTAGGTGTAATTGCGGCTAAAGCCGGCGGTTCAAGTATGACAAAAGGAATTTTAAGAATTTGCTTCTGGAGCACTATCGCAATGGGTATTACAGCTTTTATCGGTTATTTATTCAAATAAATTCACTTACTATTTAAACCATTTACAATTCACCATTTGTCAGGAGCCAAAGTATTATCAACCAATTAACTATTTAGCCAATTAACAAATTAACCAATCACCAATTAACCAACGGAACGGAGTGACATACCGTTTACGGGATCAACCAATATAAAAATCATAAACGCGGAACGCGGAACGCGGAACACGGAACACGGAACACAAAACGCGGAACACGGAACACGGAACACGGAACGCGGAACGCAGAACACAGAACACGGAACACAGAACACGGAACACGTTTTTCAACTTTTTTGACCTGGATTTGTTGTTATGTATAGATTTTTAAGAATAAAAAAATTATGCAATATAATGCTGACAATCCTGAACAGTATGTTGACCAATTGCCCGATGACAGAAAAGAAGCAATCGGTAAACTAAGGAAATCAATTCTGGATAATCTTCCCGAAGGATTTGTTGAAACCGTAAGTTATGGGATGATAGGTTATGTAGTTCCTCACTCTATTTATCCGAAAGGATATCATTGCGACCCGAAATTACCACTTCCATTTATGAATATTGCTTCACAAAAAAATTACATTGCACTCTATCATATGGGAATTTATGGAAACAAGAAACTTCTTGATTGGTTTGTAAATGAATATGTTCTATCATTTAAATCAAAACCGGATATGGGGAAAGGGTGTTTCCGTTTCAAAAAACCTGACCGGATTCCTTATCAACTGATAGGTGAACTAGCTGCTAAAATAAGCGTTACGGATTGGATTAAAATTTATGAACAAAACCGTATTACAAAGCCTTCAAATTAAATAAATCTGTCATTTCAATCATATCAATAAGTATAAATTACTAATCCTTAAACTCCTGAACCTATATGAATAAACCGAAAACCTTTGATGAATATATTGCTTATTTTCCTGAATATATACAAAATATACTTTCACAAATTCGAATGACTATTAAACAGACAGTACCTGTGGCAGAAGAAGAAATCAGTTACGGAATGCCTTCTTTCAAATTGAAAGGTAACCAGGTTTGGTTTGCAGCAAATTCAAAACATATTGGCTTTTATCCAAAAGTAAATGGTACTGATGCGTTGAAAAAGGAACTGTTAAAGTATAAGGGAACAAAAGGTTCTGTCCATTTTCCGTATGACAAACCGATTCCGTATGAATTGATATCTGAAATGGTCAAGTTCAGATTTAGTTGATTGGTTATTTAGTTAATTGTTTGAAAGGTTCCGTGTTCCGCGTTTCTGGTTAATGATTTGGTTGATCCCGTAAACGGGACGTCAATTCGTTTTGTTAGTTGATTAGTGATTGGTGATTGGTTAATTGGTTGTGATGAAAAGTTGACTGGTTAATTCTATCTACAACCCACAACCTACTACCCACTCATTCCTCAATACTCAATGCTCATTCTTCAATACTTAATACTCAATGCTCATTCCTCATTCCTCATTCCTCAATGCTCAATGCTCAATACTCAATGCTCAATACTCAATGCTCAATGCTCAATGCTCAATGCTGACAATAGTATTACTTTATGATAAAAAAATATGGTTAATTTCTGTATTTATTGATCTATATTTGTAAGTTCAATGATTTTAAATTCAAAAACGGGAAAAGACATAACTAACATTCATTCATCTTGTATTTATCATTATAAATATTGCAAAAATTATCAACTATGAACTACTCACAAAAATCCACTTTAAGGTTCTTATTTATTGCATTTCTTTTAAATGTTCTTTTACTTTCATGCAGTACTAAAAATTCAGAACAGTCAGTTGCCTATTTTGGAAAATTCAAATCAATTCCGGCTAATGCGATTACTCCTAAAGGTTGGTTACGACAATATATGGTAAATCAACGGAACGGATTAACCGGACATTTGGAAAATGCAGGTTACCCTTTTAATACTGTTGGCTGGGCGGCAGATAGTATTCCAGGTAATAAAAGTGATCAGAAATGGTGGCCATATGAACAAAACGGGTATTGGATTGATGGAATGATGCGTTGTGGATTATTATTAAACGATTCATTCTTAATCAATAAAGCCCGTAAAAGCATTGATTATGTGTTGGCTCATCCTGATAAAACAGGTTTTTTAGGACCTGAATTTCTAAAACACGATGACGAAGGCGACAGATGGGTGTATGTTGTATTTTTCAGAGCTTTGATGGCAGAGTATGAAGCCAATAAAGATCCTAAAATTCTGGGAGCCATTATAAAACATTATATGGGAGACCATTATCCATATACCGGTATTAGGGAATCAATCAATGCAGAAATAATTCTATGGGCTTATTCCCAATCAAATGATTCAACACTATTGAAGTACGGGGAAGAAATTTACAATAATTCAAACAAAATCAACGCAAAATCAGATGTTTCGGACATTGGATTTTTAAATGATTCAGCCACCCATGAACATGGAGTAACCTATTTGGAAAAATCCAAACTGGGTGCCATTTTATATATGTACACCGGAAATAAAAATTACCTGAAACCAAGTATTGCTGCATTCAAAAAACTGGACAGATATAGCATGCTGATCGATGGTGTAAACGTATCATCAGAACATATTCAACTCACAACCAGTCAGGAAACGCATGAGACCTGTGATATTTCCGACTACACCTGGAGTCTCTCCTATTTATTGAAAGCAACCGGTGATGCCGATTATGCCGACAAAATTGAAAGGGCGGCTTTTAATGCTGCACCTGGTTCAGTGACCAAAGATTTTAAGGCACTTCAGTATTTCTCTGCACCGAATCAGGTAATTGCTGCAAGAAACAGTAATATCCGTGATGGTGGAGGAACAATGAGATATGCCCCAAATCCCGGAACAGAATGTTGTCCCGGAAATGTCAACAGGATGATGCCTGACTTTGCCATTAATTCATGGATGACTGATGGGAAAGGAGGATTAGTGGCAGCCATGTATGCTCCTTCAACTGTCAATTATAAAGTTGGTAAAAATAATACGGATATTACGGTTGATGAAATGACAAACTATCCGTTTTCAGATAGTATTAATTTCACCTTCCACCCAAAAGAAAAGACCGAATTTATATTTTATATCAGGATACCGGGATGGTGCCTTTATCCAGAAATAAGTGTTAATGGCAAGGAAATCAATAAAGTGAATTTTACTTCAGGCACTTATTATAAGATAGAACAGGAATTTAAAGAAGGCGATAAAGTATCTGTAAGGTTACCGGCAGCCTTTAAATTAGCTCCCGGACCGGAAAATGGTATATCCGTTGAAAGGGGACCATTGGTATATTCTTTAAAAATAACCGAAGACTGGAAGATAGATACATTGGACAAACGCTCCACTCCTGCTTTCCCCGCTTACGAATTATTTGCCAAAAGTCCATGGAATTATGCTTTGTGTCTGAACAATGTCAATATATTGCAACAAATTAAAGTCATTAAGAGGCCTTATTCCGATAATCCCTGGAGCATTGAAAATGCACCCATTGAATTAAGAGTCCCTGCACGCCTGGTAAAAGGGTGGATATTTGAGAAAAAGAATGTAATGAAGTTTGATAAATGGGAAGTAAAAAGAGATAAGCAGGGAAAAATAAAAGACTGGTACATTAACGGTTATGAAATGAAAAAAGGCTCCTGGACATTTACACCGCCATTGCCAGACGAAGCAATGCTAAAAAAAGGATTGAGTGATAAGGTGGACACTGTAACCCTTGTGCCTTACGGTTGCAGTAAATTAAGAATCACGGTTTTCCCAAAAGGAATCTGATCAAAGGGATTGATTGGTTGTTTGAAGTTTAAAAAGTTTGAAGTTTGAAACGTTATGTGTTCAGTGTTCAGTGTTCAGTGTTCCGCGTTCTGCGTTCCGCGTTCTGCGTTCCATGTTTCTGATTGATGATTTTGTAAGTTGGTTGATTGGGTAATTGGGTGATTGGTTGATTGGTTGATTGGTTAATTGGTTGATTGGTTGATTTGTTAATTGGTTGATTTGTTAATTGGTTGATTGAGTCTTTGTTCTTTGTTCTTTGTTCTTTGTTCTTGGTTCTTGATTCTTGATTGATAAAACTTTGGCTCCTGACAAATGGTAAATGAATAAATGGTAAATGGTTTAAATTGTAAATTATTCTATCTGGTTAATTTCTTTTATAGGAGAATAACCTGACATCGTCGAAGACATGTCAGCGTTAATTGTATGCTATCTGCTACTTTAGAAAACCCATTACAGGATAAGAATTGAGAAAATAAAATCATAAATTAATACTTTTGAAATGAAAAAACACATCCTTCCGTTTGTTCTGATGATTCTCAATAGCTTAATAGCCTTCAGTCAACCCTTCAATCCTTCTAAAATGAAAGAGATATTGATTGGCGTTGCTTATTATCATGAGAACATGCCTTATGAACGGTTAGATACTGACGTTAAAATGATGAAAGAATGCGGGATCAATGTAGTCCGTATTGCCGAATCATCATGGGGAAATATGGAACCACAGGATGGAGTATTCGATTTTTCAGATGTTGACAGGGTAATAAATGCTATGGGGAAGGCAGGTATAAAAGTAATTGTAGGGACACCCACTTACTCAATTCCAACATGGCTGGCAAGAGAACATCCTGAAATGATCTGGGGTGGCTACGGGATGCGCCAGAACATGGACATCACAAATTCATTTTACTTGTCATATTCTGAGCGGATTATCCGCAAGTTAATTTCACACGTATGTAACAACCCTGCAGTTATTGGTTATCAGATTGATAATGAAACAAAATACCTGGGTTCGACAGGAGATAGTGTTCAGATTCGTTTTATCGAAAAAATGAAAGAAAAATTTGGTTCGACCGATTCACTGAACAAAGCATGGGGGTTGGCATACTGGGGACAAAAGATTAACGACTGGAAGGATTTTCCCGCACGAGGAGGTGCTACCAGCCTTAGTTATAAATTAGAATGGGACAGGTATACACGGAACTTAGTCTCTGAATTCCTGGCATGGCAGGCAAAAATTGTGAATGAGTACAAACGTCAGGATCAATTTATTACTCACAACTTCGATGGCCAGGTATACAATGGCACACCCGGACCAAATAGTTTAAACAACACCTTTGATATTGCAAAAGTGCTTGATGTTTCAGGCTTTGATATTTATCACGGTTCGCAGGATGCATTGGATGGAACAGTCACCTCGCTTTATGGTGACTGGGTACGATCGTCTAAACAAACAAACTATTTTGTACTCGAGACCAATATTCAAACCCAGAGTTGGGATTCGCAATGGCAGTATCCTCCATACGATCATCAAATCAGACTTAGTGCATATACTCATTTGGCTCTTGGCGCCAATATGGTTGAATACTGGCATTGGCATTCAAACCATTACGGACAGGAAATATACTGGAAAGGACTGCTAAGCCATGACCTTCAACCAAACAGGGAGTATTACGAAGTAAAACAATTAACAGGTGAATTAAAAAAGATTGAAAGCCATTTGATTAATTTAAAAATAGAAAACAAAACGGCTATTTTATATAGTGGTGATTCATATTCAGCTATTAATTTTCAGCCTTTTGATGGAAAAGCAGGTTATACGACTATTTTAAAACAATATCATGATGCACTCTTTAAACTGAATGTCGGATGTGATTTTATCTTACCAACAACAGATGATTGGTCAAAATACAAATTAATAATTATCCCTCCACTCTATATATCTTCTGATGAACTACTAATTAAAATCCGTGACTATGTTTCAAAAGGTGGTCATGTCCTAATGGCTTTTAAAAGCGGATTTTGCAATCTGTACAATGGCGTACGGCCCGTTGTTATGCCGGGTTTACTTCGTGAAGCATGTGGCTTTTATTATCAGGAGTTTTCAAGTATAAACCAGCTAAGAATCAAAAGTCTAACCATGAATATCGATTCTACAAATTGCTATGCAGATAAATGGGCTGAAATGATTATTCCTGAGAAAGCATCTGTACTTGTATCTTATCAACATCCGTTTTTTGGAAAGTACGCTGCCGTTACTCAAAATCGCTTTGGAAAAGGGGAACTTACTTATCAGGGGACAATGCTTTCGGAGACAATGCAAACAAAACTCATTAAATCAGTCCTTGAGAATGTCGGATTGTTACAAGAAACACACGATGTAGTGTTCCCCATTGTTGTAAAACATGGCAGTAATGATTACAATAAAGAAATTCACTATTACTTTAATTATTCCGGTATGGAAAAATCTGTAACGTACAGTTATAAAAGAGGCACAAGCCTATTCACAAAAAGTGATATAAATCACGGTACTGCTATTGTATTAAAGCCTTGGGATGTAGCAATTATTGAAGAAAAGTAATCTTATTCAACATGTTAAAACATTCTCATTTATGATTTCATCTGGTTTTCGTATTTGTAATTATCTCTCGAAGGTTTATTTCCCTGTAAAAACTCATATCCTCATTTCAGGGTTTTTTAGTACTATGTACTTTTAGTTTCAACATTGAAGCTCAAAACGTATCGAAACTGGTTCCGGGTAAAGTTGTAGTAATGTATGGAAATTTAATTACCTTCCAGGGGAACCGGGAAGAAGTTCTCAACTGAAAAGACGTGTTGAATTGGGGAATTCCGGGCTATCTGACAGGACAATTAATCTGGACATTCAAAGATGTGCTGAAAAAATATCCGGGAACAAAAATATGGTTTCTTGAAGATGGAATAAACGATATCTCTTTGGGAGTTCCTGTTGAACGTGTTTTTGAAAATCAAAAACTTGTCATAGATTCGTTGAAACGGAATAATATTATCCCTGCAGAGCAATCCACCATTTTGAAAAACAATGCACCGGCCGACAACAGGAAAGTAAACGCATTTAATAAAAAGATAAGAAAATATTGCATGCAACACGATATTGATTATATCAATTTAAATGTACTGTATTCGTCGAATGGAGAACTGCGCAATGAACTTACAATGGATGGCACCCATTTAAAAAAACCGGCATATATTCCCTGGGCTGAACAGGTAACTATCATTTTAAAAAAGTACAACTTATAGTTTTTTATAGTTGAATAATAATATAAAATCCTTTCAAACGATTCAACCCTGTTTTTTATACTCTTAATTTTATATTTATGTCTAAAATAAAAGCGGATAAAAGATTCTTTTGTTTTGTTCTGATTACAGGCTTCTTAATTTTATCCTATAACAGTCTTTCTGGTGAAATGAAAGAACATGGCAGACTTCATGTCTCTGATAAAAACCCGCATTATCTCGAATATACAGATGGCACCCCGTTTTTTTGGATGGGCGATACCGGTTGGGAATTGTTTTTGCGACTGAACAGAGAAGATGCAGCCTGGTACATCGATAAGCGTAAAGAACAATGTTTCAATGTTATCCAATGTGTTTTAATATCAGAATTTGAAGGGATTAAAATACCAAATCAATATGGATCTTACCCTTTCATTGATGGGAATACGGAAAGACCGGCAATTACTCAGGGCAAAAATGTTGCAGACAAAATAGAATATGATTATTGGGATCATGTCGATTATGTGGTAAATTATGCCGAAAAACAAGGAATGTATTTAGCCATCTTACCCTGTTGGGGTGAATATGTTATTCCACGTGAAGGAAGATTATTATTCAGGACAAAACAACAGGCTTATGATTACGGCTGGTTTTTAGGTAACCGGTATAAAAAGAACATGAATATTATCTGGATGCTTGGAGGCGACAGGCATCCTGACGAACGGATGGACGGCGTTGATATGTGGCGTGCTATGGCTAAGGGAATTGCCGATGGAACGAATGGACAAAAGGATTCCGACGGGAAAACTGATTATAGTACGACTTTAATGACTCATCATTCATTCAACAGCTCTTCAAAATGGTTTCATTCCGACGATTGGATAGATTTTGATACCTGGGGCTCCTATCATTCCGATTATTATATAGCAGGTAGCTATCAGAAAGCAATCAGCGACTGGAATCTGCCTCATCCAAGACCCACATTGAACAGTGAAGCGGCCTATGAAATGCATCCGGTTAACTGGCTGCAGGGTAATGGATATTTCACAGCATATGATATACGGGATATTGCTTATTGGTCGGTATTTGCCGGTGCATGTGGCCATACGTATGGAAATAATTGTGTTTGGCAGTTCTATGACGAAAAGCGAAAACCGCTTATGGTTGCAACTATAAACTGGAAGACGGCTGTTTCATCCGAAGGTGCCGAACAGATGAAATACCTGCGCAGGCTTATGGAATCCAGGCCTGTGAATGAACTTATTCCGGATAATTCAATGATTGTTGGTAAGATTACGGAAGATGCCAACCACATTCAGACAATACACTCTAAAAATTACGCATATATTTATATTCCTACCGGATATGGACCCAAAATAAAACTGGGTATCTTAACCGGTACCACACTAAAAGCTTCGTGGTTTAATCCAAGAAACGGAGATATCACTTCTATCAGCGAATTTGAAAATAAAGGAGAAAAGAGTTTTGAAGTTCCGGGTATATCGAAAGAATCAGACTGGTTGCGTACAGGTAGGGGTTGCGACTGGGTGCTGATACTGGAAGATTCAACTGCAAAGTTTTAGCTCACTGATAAGTTCAATGCATCACTCCCTCATTCTGTTCATTTGTTGTATTCTGCCGGAATTTCCACTATATTCTTCAATCAACGCTTAGTTTTCATCTGTTTTTAGTAATTTTGTTTCAATAAAAATAAGGTTTTATAATCAGTGTCATTCGTATTTATTCCACTATGACAGTCCATTTATTGGAATTTCTTTCTTAATATTGATTTTAATCTTATTTATTGGCTATAAAAAGAATGAAAAAATGAAAAAAGCAACCATAGAAGAAATCAGAGAGCGGTTTGATAAAGATGTTGAAAGATTCTCAGACCTTTCAACCGGACAGTTGTCGACTATTGATGCAACAATTTCGTTGGAATTAATTACCGAATCGGCTAAAAGAATAAACCCTCATGCCAAAAATATACTGGACATTGGATGCGGTGCCGGAAATTATACGCTTAAGATGCTTACAAAATTGCCGGATCTCAATTGTACATTGCTTGATTTGAGTCAACCCATGCTCGATAAAGCGTATGAACGGGTATCCTCTGTATCTTCGGGAGAAATCAACATTATTCAGAGTGATCTCAGAAACGTTGATTTACAAACCAATCATTATGATATTATCCTGGCAGGTGCCGTTTTGCATCATTTACGGGATGATTCCGATTGGGAGTCAGTATTCACAAAACTTTTCAATGCCTTAGTTCCGGGTGGATGTTTATTGATTTCAGATTTAATACGACAAGATTCTGAAATCCTGAATGCCTATTTTTGGGAAAAATACGGCGACTATCTGGAATCTGTCGGAGGAAAAGATTTTAAGTCAACCATTTTTGAATATATAGAGTTAGAAGACACACCCAGGTCACTCTTTTATCAACTCGATTTAATGAAGAAGGTAGGATTTAAAAACATGGAGATACTGCACAAAAACAGCTGTTTTGCTGCTTTCGGAGGTATAAAATAAAGAGTTGAATTAGCTACTGATCTTTGATTCATATTATTCTTCATCTTTCATCGTCTGAAGGATGTAAAAGTGTATTATCCTTTTGCCTGAAGGGACTTTAAAAGATTACTCTGCTTTTTGTTAGATAGTAATTTTGTTCTATACGGTTGTGTTTAATTTAATTTCATTTTCTGATAAAAAAAATGCATAAAAATTTGGATATTTAATTGAAACAAAATATCTTTGTCAGTGAAAATATGAAAAAATATTTTCTTCTATATGCTGACTTATAAAGCATTCTACCGGTTACTCTCTCACTTCTACTTACTTCCTACTACAGACTTCTTACTAAAGACTACCGATCTTCAGCCGGTACTAACCATCTTGTGACAATCCCATCACACTCCGGGAAAAATATTGTACTAATTAAAAAATAATTAAGACAAAACAAAGACATAATAAAACTCTATATAGGATTTTATTATTACTTTGTTGTTACTTTATTATCTCTTTGTTATCTCTTTATTTTTCCCGGATTGTGAATGGATGCAGAAGGGCAGCAGACATAAATGTCAACAATGGATTTTAAAGCTGATTAGGTTGCTTTTTTGGATAGAAAATGTTTATAAAAGAAAATTTGAAGAACATTTGTAAGTGTACATTTATTCTGGACGAAAGTGTACAACTTTACCCGGGGATTTATTTTGTGCAAAAGTAATATTATTTGTTTTATTTTTCTCCTGAATTTACATTTTTAACACAAATATATGTGCTTTTGTTCATTGGAGGATATTTATTAATCATTTAAAATTTGTTTATTTACAATTTATTCATTTACCATTTGTCAGGAACCAAAGTATTATCAACCAATCAACCAACGGTACGAAGTGACGTTCCGTTTACGGGATCAACCAAATCATTAACCCGGAACGCGGAACGCGGAACATGGAATGCGCAACCAAACAACCAACCAATGGAACGAAGTGACGTCCTGTTTACGTGATCAACTAAATCTTTAACCCGAAACCCGGAACACGGAACGCGGAATGCGGAACACGAAACACGGAACACAGAACACGGAATACTGAACGCGGACCCAATTAACCAATAACGGAGTTTGAACAATTCAGTATCAAAAAAGAACAAAAAGATTGTTTCTAAAAATAATTTAATAAATTTGTAGTTCAATTCAATGAAGCAATGTGTAATACATGATGTCGAATAAACAGTATTTGATAAAAATCTAAATAATCACAATCTATAGATCACTTTAAATCAAAATACAAATGAAAAGAACAATCTTCCTTCCGGTTTTCTATCTCGTTTTGATTTCTTTCTCACAGTCAACATTTTCACAAGATTCTAAGTCCTGGTGGCAGGATGGACCTCAATTTAAACGGGTTGAAAATTTACAGGCCAAAAGTCTCCCGTTAATAAGTGTAAAAGGTAATAAGTTTGTAAATCCGGCAGGAGAAACGGTCCTGTTCCGTGGGCTTTCCATTTCCGATCCAGATAAAATTGAATCACAGGGACACTGGAACAAACATCATTTTGAAAAAGTAAAAGAAATGGGTGCCATGCTGGTTCGTATTCCTGTACATCCTGTAGCCTGGAGAGGACGTACTCCTGAAAAATACCTGAAACTACTTGATCAGGCAGTGGAATGGTGTACCGAATTGGGAATGTATGTCATTATTGATTGGCATTCCATCGGGAATCTTGATATGGAGCTTTTCCAGGATCCGATGTACAATACTTCAAAACAAGAAACCTATCAGTTCTGGAGGACTATCTCACAACATTTTGCGGGCAATAATACGGTGGCATTTTACGAACTGTTTAATGAGCCGACTTCTTATCGCGGACAACTAGGAACAGTAAGCTGGATGGAATGGAAAAAAATAAATGAGAATATGATCAGTCTTATCCGTTCGTACGATACAGAGACAATACCACTGGTTGCAGGTTTTGACTGGGCTTATGATTTGACACCTTTACGTGAAAATCCCATCAATGCTGAAGGTATCGGTTATGTAACCCACCCCTATTCCAATAAACGCAGTCGTCCATGGGAACCTAAATGGGAAGAAGATTTTGGCTTTGCAGCTGACAGTTACCCCATCATTGCAACTGAATTTGGGTTTGAACTTAAGGATGGAGAAACCATCACCCAAGATCATTATGGGAACAGAATCGTTGGTTATCTCGAAGGACGAGGAATTAGCTGGATGTGTTGGTGTTTTGACCCTGAGTGGGGTCCAAGGTTGTTAAAGTCATATGACAATTATGAATTAACCGGGACCGGGGAATTCATTAAAAAAGCATTGCACGGGGAGTTGGAAGTGCAAAAAAAGAGGTAAGGAGTAAGTTTAGTTGGTAGTCGGTAGTTAGTAGTAGGTAGTCAGTAGTGGGTAGTGGGTAGTGGGTAGTTGATGAAAGTAATCTTTTTAGCTCTTAATTCCGTCAACGAAGTCAAAAACGATAAAAAAAATAAAGTATATATTTTTGTATAGTAAGGTTTTACATCCTTTATTTATGTCCTGTGTGCCTCGTATGTTTGTTCTCTTAAATTAAAAGGTTAACCACAAAAGTTCACAATACAATAGAAATAAAAGAAATAATAACAGATTCATTCAGCAACCTTGTTGTTTTAAATTCTAAAATGTGTTTCGTATTTTCTATTATGTTCTTCTATTGTGTCATATGTGTCTTGTGGTTCTGTATATTGTTTTGTCCTTTTGTGGTTATGTATTTTGTGTTTTCTATTGTGTTCTTCTATTGTGTTCTATGTGCCTAATGTGGTTCTGTATTTTGTTTTGTCCTTTTATGGTTATGTATTTTGTGTTTTCTATTGTATTCTTCTATTGTGTTTTATGTACCTTGTGGTTAAATTCAGTAATATAGTGCTTTAAAATTGAATCTAAATGAGAGCTTTCATTTTTTGTTTGCTGATTGGAATCCCTGTTTCCTGTTATTCACAGGGTAAGGAATTTAATATTCTTGATTTCGGTGCAATACCCGGTTCGAATACCCTCAGCACAAAAGCCATTCAGGAAGCCATTAAGAAAGCCTCCGGAGTGAATGGGAAAGTCATCATCCCCAAAGGTGTGTTCAGATCAGGGTCGGTTTATTTAAAGAGCAATATTGAACTTGTACTGGAAGATGGTGCTGTTTTGAAAGGAAGCGACAAACGCACCGACTACGAGAAAAGGGATTTCACTTCCTTGCTCATAGGCAGGGATATTGAAAATATAAAAATCACTGGGAAAGGCTGTATTGATGGAAGCGGCAGGGAATTGGTGAAAGATATCAGACAGTTGATTGAAAACGGGCAGATCGCCGATCCGGCTTATACTAAAAGCGGCAGGCCAACTGAATCGAAACGCCCTGAAATCATTCAATTAATAAATTGCAGGCATATACAGATTAAAGGAATTATGTTGAAAGACGCAGCCTGTTGGGTGGATAGTTATATCAATTGCAGTGATTTATTTATAGATAACCTTAGAGTTGAAAGTACCGCTTTCTGGAACAATGACGGCATTGATGTAACTGATTGTAAAAATGTTCGGATAACAAACTCAACAATCAATTCAGCAGATGATGGGATTTGCCTCAAATCGGAAAACAGGAACAGTTGTTGTGACAGCATTACCATTGAGAATTGCAGAATACGCTCCAGTGCCAGTGCATTTAAATGCGGTACAGCTTCGGCAGGTGGTTTTAAGAATATTACAGTAAAGAATCTTTTTATCTACGATACTTACCGTTCGGCTATTGCACTTGAACTGGTTGATGGTGGCATTATGGAAAACATTGACATTTCAAATGTAGAAGCAAAAAACACCGGGAATGCACTTTTTATGGTTATTGGAACCCGTAACAGGGACAATGAACATCTTAAGTCTCCCGGACTATTTCATAATATCCATATTAAAGATGTAAAAGTAGAAGTCCCATCGGGTAAACCGGATAAAGGATATGAAACAGAAGGTCCATTGGTGAAAGAACCTCATAATCTTTTTCCTTCAATTATCATAGTAGGGAAACCCGGGTTCGACATTCAAAATGTCAGACTGAAAAACATTGAAATCACTTTTGCGGGTGGAGGAAATCCTGAAATTGCAAATTCTTCATTTGATAAAACCGGATCAATACCTGAACATCCGAAAGAGTATCCCGAATTCTCCATGTTCGGTGAAATCCCTGCCTGGGGGTTTTACATTCGCCATGTAAACAATATGCAAATGAAGAACATCACCCTTTTGCTGAATAACAGCGATTACCGGCCGGCATTTGTTTTCGACGATACAAAAAACATCAGTA
>Ga0302265_1000976_pt1 | contig 18037 bp, 12 predicted proteins | sample III_Bog_E1_1_FD_194556 | JGI IMG/M metagenome (GOLD analysis project Ga0302265, IMG submission 194556) | Peat permafrost microbial communities from Stordalen Mire near Abisko, Sweden - III_Bog_E1_1 | ecosystem: Environmental > Terrestrial > Soil > Wetlands > Peat | place: Sweden: Abisko...
AAACGTAAAACCAAAACTGCCCCTCGTTTCCTAACGAGGGGCTTATGGTCTTTCGTTTGTAACGAATAATAAATACAAATCAACCATGTATAGAAGTTGGAAACGTAAAACAAAACTGCCCCTCGTTAGGAAACGAGGGGGAGGGGCACGGAAACAATGGAATCATTTCTTTGAAACTTTATGCGTTTTGCGGATATTCATTTATTAAATGCAGACAAATTAGCTGATAATTCTACAATACATCCCTGGTCGAGCAACCATTTGTATTTATCGGGATGACTACCACTCCAGTCTCCAAAAAACAATCCGTTATCATACCTGGCATAGTGTTTTAAATATTCCATATTTGTTTTAAAGAAATTGATATAATGCGGATCTTTATCAATGCCGTACAGCTCGAAATATCCACGGGAAAGTACGGTTACAAACCATGCTCCCTGTTGTTTAAAAACCCTGTAGTTTTTCCCGTTGCGGGTTATATCCGTAGTAAAAAAGGGAAGAGCCGATTTGGCAATTCGTTGTGCGTCGGTACGATAAGTCTTATCCCCGGTTATTTTATAAAGCAATGCAGCACCCTGCATCATTTGTCCTGAATTGTAGGCATATTTTTTTTTGCCGATTCTTCCTTTCAGGGATATATTATCATAATACAAGCCATCCGTTGAATCCTGCAAATTGAGTTTAGTCCAGGCATAAATCCTTTTAGCCCAATTAAGGTATTTAATGTTATTAGTGGCCTCATATAATTTTGCAGAAGCTACAACAAAAGGTGCATTTGAACAGGTGTTTTTTGATCCCTTTTTCTGTTCGCACCAGTATATACCACCACCCAATTTTTCATCCCATCCACTTATGACGAATTTCCATATCATTTCGGCTTTTCTCAAATATACCGGATCTTTAGTGACAAGTGACAGTTGGGCAAAGTCGATTGCCAACCAGTCATTATCATCGTAAAAACGGTCGGATTTACCTTCTGAAGCTACATACGACTGATAACAGGATGGTTGTCGGGAGGAATCGAAATACTTGTCAAGTCCGGGAATAATTTTCGAATCCAATAATGCTTTATAACGATGATCATTCGTATTGCTCAGTAAGGCAACTACGCCCGAAAAAACACCTGAAGTAGGCCATAAATAAGCGACCCGCTTATTCCTGACCGTATCTTGTGAAGCTAAATAGGAAGCTTTATTTAAGGGATTGACAGGATAAGTTTCATTTAATAAAATAATTTCATTATCTGAACTGTAATATTTATAAATCAAATTCAACGTACTATCGGAAAGGTTTATATATGGATTAAATCTTCTACTGCCGAAACACATGAAAGGAATTACCAAACTAAAAAAAACGATCACAACCTTTTTCATCACTTAAAAAAAACTAACTATGATTTAATATAATGTGTAATTTTACAACAAATGAAATGACCTGTTCAAAACAACTTTCATTTTTGAACAGGCCGAATCATTATCAATACTTTTTATCCAATAGTTCGGGATGTTCACGCTCTATCTTTAACATTAATTCACCAAACAAGGTATTTGCCCATGCAAACCACGAACGGGTAAACACTGCAGGATTATCCTTGTTGAAGGTCTCGTGTATAAAACCCGTACCGGCATTAGTTGTTTTCAACATTTGAAGACAGGTCTCAATCTCTTTTGGATCATTGGAAGTCATAGCTCTCATAATAATTGCCATTGGCCAGATCATATCAGGACCGACATGTGGGCCACCAATTCCTTCGGCAGCTTTCCCCTTGTAGAAATAGGGATTATCTTCACTCAAAGCAAATTTACGGGTGTTTTGGTATATTTTATTATCAGCCTGAAGATATCCAATATATGGCAGTGACAATAAAGATGGGATATTCGAATCGTCCATCATTAGATAATTGCCATAACCATCTACTTCGAAAGCAAATATCTTACCGTATTTGGGGTGGTTCACAATAGCATATTTTTTAATGGCGGCATCTACTTCATTCGCTAATGCCGAACATTCGGAAGCAAAAGCTACATCATGTTTGATTTTTGTTACCATTTCCGACAACTGACGTAACGATACTACAGCAAAACAATTGGAGGGAACCAAAAAACCGTATGTGGTGGCATCATCAGAGGGACGGAAAGCCGAATAAATCATTCCTGTAGGCCGAACCGGATTACCGAAGCCATCACCAAACTGTGTATCCGATGCTTTCTCGGTCTTACGCATAAAGCTGTAGGGGCCCTGACCGGTTTTGCGCTGTTGTTCTTTGAAAGTTTTTACTATCAGTTTCATGGCATCCAACCATTGACTGTCGAAACATGAATTGTCACCTGTCAGTTTCCAGTAATGATAACCAAGGCGTATAACATAACAAAGTCCATCTACTTCCCATTTACGTTCGTGCAATTCGGGACGCATTTTAGTATTATCGGACATGAATTCACCACCTTCTTTGTCAAAATTAAATGCATTTGCATACGGGTCGATGATTACCGACTCTGCCTGACGGTGAATCACACCGGCAATTAATTGTTGTAATTTAGGATCTTCTTTCATGTAAGGCATATAAGGCCAAACCTGGGCTGAACAGTCACGAAGCCACATGGCATAAATATCACCGGTGATAACAAAAGTGTTGGGTTTGCCATCTTTCATGGAAAAGGTAACTGTACGATCGAGTGTATTCGGAAAACAATTACCAAACATCCAGGCTAACTCCGGATCTTTAATTGTCTTTTGCATGTGAGAAATCACTTTCTCAATAGCCGGGCTTACAAAATTGCGTTTTGATTCATCTTCTCTCACTTTGGGAAAAGTCTGACCAACGACGTTCGGAATAAAAGCTGTAATGATCAATAGCATGAAAAATGCTTTCAACAGGGAGTTTCTTTTGTTTCTCATTTTTAAAAAAGTTATATGTAATCCTTAATCTCTATTAATTTTTCATTCACCTGACCAAAACAGAATGATTTAAAAGAAAAAATTGGGCAGTACCATTCAGAGCTGCCCAATTGATCCATTATATTCAGTAAATTATTTAAATTCACCTGCTTTATCAAGTAATGCTGCTGATTCAATCAACATACATCCACTTAATTGGGCATTCAGTTCAGTTTCGGAAAGAAAATTTGGAGCTGTTGTCCAATCCGATGTAAAAGTAACAAAATGTTTATTAGTTCCACTATACCACAATTCATTTGCATTGTATTTCAAGAACAGGACAAAACGGTCTTTTGTTGCACTATCTAAACCCGGGCTTTGAATAAGTACAGTGAAATAGCGGATAAATATTCCTTTAAATAAAGCCAGATCACCAGTACCTTCGGTATTAAGGATTCTGTTACTTGTAAGCTCATCTATTGTGTAATTAGCTGCTTTTATGGCATCATTCAGATAGGATTTGTCTTTCGTGATATTATACAACTCCACTGCCGAGCCTATAAATGTACCTGTATTGTAAGTAGCAACATAATTGCTTATAACGCCTGTAGCTGCATTCAGATTGTCATTGACGGCACCCGTTGAAGGATCGAACAGGGTACTTTTTTCCCAATCGTAGATTTTCAACGCCCAGGCTTTATTTACCGTATCACCAAATTGTTGGAACAGCCTTGCAGCCAGGATACATGCAGGTCCGTTTGAACAGGCATTTTTACTCATCAGAGAACCTTTATTCCATGAAATTCCACCTCCTCCATTGGTATTCCATCCGGTTTGAATATCCGTCCATACAGTTAGTGCCGCCGTTTTGAATTTATCGTCCTTGGTAGCACCATAAGTCCGAAGCAGGGCTAGTGCATTCCATTCCATATCATCATAAAAATAATTGATGAATGAACCCCCGTTTCCTACTTGTACGCCTGTATACCATTGGTCAAAGTAGGTTTTGTATTTCGTGTCATTGGTTCTCAGGTAAGCATCCACTAACACATCCAGGCTATGAGCCTGAGGCCAGTATTGAAAATTGCTTCCACTGGTTGCATCATTGAAGTATTGGGCAGTAGGGTTCCAAAAATTGGTGATCAGACTTGTCGTACTACTGTCGGCAGCGGCATTCCAATTAATGGTATACCCATCAGGCACAACAGGAAGGCTGGTAGTGTCATTACACGAAGATAAGAGTCCTATACAAACTATAGCTATAATACAAAGTTTTTTCATATATTGTTTTTTTAAAATCGTTGTCTGAGTAGCAATCCTTAAAGAACACTACTCAAACAACTGATTTAGTGATTTATTGGACTCCCACTTTTGTAACAGAATGAGTATATGGGCCACTGGCACTCATAATCACACTCATATCCACAAGAGCACCATTCATTACATCTGCAAATTTAAACTTATCATTCCATTGGGAATTATCGGCAGGAACCAAATAATAATAGCTATCAACCCCTGTAGGCGCAGAATCCAGGCTTGCCGGAGCACCCCACCATTCGTAAGCCTGGGTACCGGAACTATCTACGGTTGTAAATCTGAACTTGTAACGTTGATCAAGGCCCCAACTTTGTACAGCGAAATTTATAGGCTGGCTCTTTGCTGTCCAGATACCATTCGCTACATAAGGAAGAGCAAATAGGATTGCATTGGATGGACAGAACCAGAATTCACATTTCGTAATTTGCGTCATGGTTGATGCTCCGATTGAGAAATCCAGGTCGATTCGATAAACACCCGTTGTAGTTACTGTGCTTGTAGCATTATCAAGTGTTGTACCTTCCAGTAATGTTCCTTTTGAATCGGTATAAAATAATCTGGGATTACCCACATTGGCATCTGTGAAATTATATGTTTTTCCTGCTGTCAATTGGGTATAAATTTCAAATACACCATCGGAAACCGGTTTCAATGCACTGGCTTTAGACAGATCGCTTCCTCCTTCAGAACCATCGCCTGTTATATATACACTGGCCGGTATATCAGCAAAACCTGCCAGTCTTGTAACCTGTAAAGTGTTAGAAACAGTACCAATTTTAGGGTTAACACCTTTGGAAGAGATAACAGTCCAGATCAAATTACCGGTTTCCGATGAAGCAATACCTGCAAGTGCTGCAATCGAATTTAATTGTTTGTGTGTAATTGAAGCATGGGTATTCGCTCCATTCCCATCAGCAGTAACAAGGTAAATTGGTTTTGAGAAATTACCACCAACTTTATCAAAAGCAACTTCGTATAAAGTCAGGGATCCATCTTCTGCCAAAGCAGGTTCCCATTCGAAATAGACACTGGCTGTGGCAGATGCCTGTAACACGACCGACTTGTTGTTAACCGGTTCGTAAAGTGTTTGCACTGCAGTCACATTTAAGTTATTAAGTGTTTCATTTTTAGTACAACCCGCCAAAGAGAGAACTGTACAGACTAACAATACTATTTTAATATAGGATGTTTTCATAAATATTTAGTATTTAGTAAATTGCTTATTATTTATTTTTTTTCAATTAATATCCGGGGTTTTGTCCCAGGTTTGAATCTAAATCTTTTTGAGCCTGAGGTACGGCAAAAAGATAATCACGATTCGGATTGAATGTCCGTTTGTCAAGACGTATATACCCATTATCAACTGTCGAAGGGCCATATTTTGCTCCATGAGGATAACCGTTCAATACTGACTGGGCAGTTTTCCAGCGACGGATATCAAATATTCGTGTTCCTTCGAGGGCCAATTCACTTCGACGTTCATTGCGAATAATTGTTCTCAAATCCGACTGAGTCCAGGCGACATTAAATTCCAACGCATTGGTATCGGTGAATCCGGCTCGTGCACGTATAGCCTTTATGGTTTCATCCCAGGTAGCCTGATCCATTTTTCCTAATTCATTCTGGGCTTCCGCATACATCAACAAGATATCTGCGTAACGGATTAAAATTAAATTCAGACCTGAACTAAAACTTCCTGTATAGGTTGGGTCGCTGTATTTTTTCATATAATAACCCGTCAGGGAATTATTCCCGCTTCCACTTATATACTCATCAATCGTCCCGGTTCCCGGTTTTATTCGGATTATCAGATTAGTACCACCCGGCATTGCCCAGGTACCACTATCAGTCAGGACAGTTGCAGCAAGCCTTGGATCACGATTGACATACGGATTACTCTCAACATAACCCGAGCCTGTAGCACGAATCGAATCACCATTCATCATTAAATAGTTATCGACCAGTTCCTGGGTAGGTGACTGTTGATTGACACGACGACCGGCCGAAGGGGGTGCGAAATCGAAATATTCACTCCATGTTCGCAAAGTGGGTACATATTCCACATCCAGAATCACTTCGGAGTTATGTTCGTTTGCAATGGCAAACAACCCTGCATAATCCGGGAATAATGAGTATATATTGCTGCTCATTACCTGTTGGCAAGTAGTGGCAACGTTCGCCCAATCATTTTCATATAAATAGGTCCGTGCTTTCAACGAGATAGCAGCACCTGAAGTGACACGACCTATATCAGCTCCTGTATAAGAGGCAGGCAGAGATAAGGCAGCAGAATCCAGTTCAGAACGTACAAACTTGAGTACATCGGCATGTGAAGAACGTGCTATTGTTTTAGATTCCGGAACAGTAATGTTCGTGCTGAAAAGAGGCACATCACCAAACCAGGTAGTAAGTCGAAAAAAGAGGGAAGCTCTGATAAAACGGGCTTCCGCTTTCATTCTTGCTTTTAATGTTCCATCCATAGCCGGAACCCTGTCTACATTTTCAAGGAAAGTGTTACAGGTTCTTATTCCACCATAACAATCAGACCATTCGTTAGCAAAACGTCCGGTGGTAGCATTTGCGATTCCTGATGAAATAAGTTTTTCGTCAGAAGTACGGGTCACAAAAAGATTATCCGAAAAAGCCTCGTTCGCGAAAAAATAACTATCGCCCATCATTTGGTTATAGGCCATATTCAAGACATATGATGCCTTATCGGTCGAATACCAATAGGTAGCATCTGTAAATTCACCCGTTGGGATCTGATCCAGGTTGTTACAGGAAGTAAGAATTACAAGGATTATTGAAATAACGCCTATATAATATTTTCTAAATTTTTGTTTCATAATAAGTTCTGTTTTTTAAAATTCCAAATTTAGTCCAAATCCAGCATATATTAGCGTAGGATAACTACGTGCACTGTTTGCTCCGCCACTACTCATATTATTTCCGAATTCTGTTGATTCCGGATCAACGAAAGTAAGCGGAGAAAGTGTCAGCAGGTTCTGTGCATTCATACTGATATGCAATTTTTGAATTCCAATTTTGTTGGTAATGCTTTTGGGGATAGTATATCCTATTGCTATATTTTTTAACCTGACATACGCTGCATTGAACATATGGACCTGTGAACTATACCCGTAATTATTTGTATCGGATGTTGAACCTGCTGCAGCAAGCCGGGGCCATGTAGCATTGGTATTGGTAGGAGTCCAGAAATTCAACTGATTCTGAAACATAGTGTACGAATAATTCCCCTGATAGGGTTCAACTAACTCACCGCGAAGGAACTCGGATCTTTCACCCACACCCTGAATAAGCATGCTTAAATCAAAACCCTTCCAATCGACCTGGTAAGTTACACCATAAGTAAAACGGGGAAATGCATTGCCCAAAATAACCCGGTCTTTGCTATCAATAACACCATCATGGTTAACATCGACGTATTTTACATCTCCCGGTGCCAGTTGTGAAGCATTTATGCCCACCGGTAAGGCACTATTTTCAATATCTGCATAGCTTTTGAAATAACCTGCTGTCTTGTATCCGAAATATGAGCCATATGGCTGTCCCACGGCAATAATACTGGACATTTCATCCGATGAATTAATTTGTTGTTGACCTGTATAAGCTAACACTTTGTTTTTAGAATCAGCAATATTAAAACTCACATTATGGTTGAAATCTCCTGTTTTAGCATGATAGGCAATCGTTAGCTCCCAACCCTGGTTTTGCATTTTACCTTCATTTTGCTCTCCTACTGCAGTACCTAAAACAGACGGTTCAGTTGGGTAAATTAATATACCGGATGTTACTTTGTTGAAATAATCAAAGGATGCAGTTAATTTATTACTAAAAAATGAAGCATCAAATCCGACATTCAAATTGGCTGATTGTTCCCAGGTAATCAGTGGATTACCCAGTTGATATCCTGTTCCGCTTACACTTGTTCCATTAAAGGCATACGTATTATTATACGTACTATAGGTTGTCAGGAACTGGTAATCATTAATATTTTGATTGCCTAATATTCCATACGATCCCCTGAATTTAAAATCACCTATATTTGACTTATACGATTCCATAAATGGTTCCTCAGAGATTCTCCATCCGGCAGATATTGAAGGGAATAAGCCCCATTGGTTTCCTTTTGCAAATTTTGATGAACCATCATAACGGAAACTCACTTCACCATAATATTTTTCATTATAGGAATAGGATAACCTGCCAAACAACGACTCGATATCACTCACTGAAGTACCCATTGGCGTTGTATCTCCCCCCACGTTGCCGGCTATTGCAGTAGTCTGTGACGTTGGAGTTCCTAGTTTTGGATCGACATAATTCATCCATATATCGTTCGAGTAACTATTGTATGCCTCATTTGACATTCCTAACAAACCGCTCACATGATGTTTATCGAATGTGCGGTCATAATCCAGTAAGAATTGTGTATTGATGGTATAATATTTTTGATTCCAGTCACTTGTAGATCCATTCGGATTTTGAAGAATAGAAGGAGTAGTAGCATCTGCAGTGGCATAATACGGAACTTCCTCCGATCTGGAAGTTCTGTGATTGTCATAGAGATCAATACCCATCATTGCTTTAGCAGTAAGTCCTTTAAAAAGCTTCAACTCACCTGTCAGACTCCCGTTTAAATAATCAGTGTCATACTTGTTATAACCTCCTGCTTCAAGCGAACCCATTGGGGTAAACTGAGATAACACATCATTGATCAGGAAGTGACCGTTCGGTGCTTTCTGTTGGTAATAATAGTAATTGGGAATACGTTCTCCATCCACGATCAGATTACCTACATCGGCATTGGGGGCATTTGATTCTGAACGGGTATACGACATGATGGTCGTTAATTTGAACCTTTCATACTGGTTTACAAGGTTCGTTCTGAAGTTATAGCGATCCATCCCATAAGTGCCTGAATTACCGGATATAAAATTACTTTGTTGATTTACATACCCTGCAGAAACCATATAACTCGAATTTTGACTCCCTCCGCTCATACTGGCACTGTAATTTTGTTGTAACGCATTTTGCAGTATCTGATTTAAAAACCATTCACTTTTAGCACCATTTATTTTCAAATCATTAATCTGTGCAGGAGAATAAGGAAGTGTATTTCCGGTGTTAAAAGCTGCCTCATCTTTCAGGATCGCATTTTCAAATCCGGCAACAGGTTTAACCAACACATCCGGATTCTGGTAACCGACCATGGCATTCACTTTAATTACCGGCTTAGCATTTATTGTCCCTTTTTTGGTAGTCACTAATATGACCCCGTTTGATGAACGTGATCCATATATAGCAGCACTACCGGCATCTTTCAAAATTGAAATGCTTTCGATATCTGAAGGATTTAATTCGTTCAAACTTCCAAGGTTGGTAACCAATCCGTCAATAACCACCAGAGGATCATTATTATTCATGGTACTGATACCACGGATATTGATATTTACTTCGTTATCATTTGGATTCATACTCTTCTGCTGGATGACAAGGTTTGCAGAAGCACCCTGAAGGGCTTCAGTCAGATTGCTTACCGGACGATCATCAATTTTATTGGCGCCAATCTGGTCGACAGCTCCGACAATGCTTTTGCGCTGAGCTGTTCCATAACCAATTACTACAACTTCATCTAATGTCTTCGTATCTTCAGAGAGTCTAATTTTTAATGATTTGCTATCCTTCACGACAATATCTTCGGTAAGATAGCCAATATAAGATGCCGACAAAACAGAACCAACCGGTACAGTTATGCTAAAAATCCCATTTGCATCGGTAACTTTACCATTACCGGGTAACCCTTTCTGGATAACACTTACTCCGATAAGTGCCTGACCGGTCTCATCATCAATTGTTCCTTTTACTGTTATTGGTGTTCCCGTTGAGACAGTATTTTTATGTATAGTATTAAGAATAATATTAATATTAGTTCCCTGGATCTTATATTGCAGGTCTTTTGCCGGAAGCACCTGATCCAGTACATACGTTATTTCTCTTCCTTCCACTTTGATAGAAACATCTTTTTTGTTATCAAGAATAACATCACGATACAAAAATTTATAGTCCGTTTGTTTTTCAATGGCATTAAATATTTGACGTAAACTTACCTTTTCCATGGAAAGGGTTATTTTACGGTTCTGGGCTGCCAGGTTGGCCGAGCCCACAAACAAGAGGAGTACAAAGGTCAGAAAGACGAACCTTCTTTGCCTTAGTTTTGGTTTTTTGATTTTTAATAAGTTCATAAATAATTAGATTGTGGTTAGTACGGTAAGTAGTAAAACACTATGCGACTGACTTATTGCGCATAAAATACTTAATTGTAAAGGACTTACGAAGTGTTCAGAGGGTTCATGACTTTTTCTTTTTTTAATATTAGTTTATTGTTTCACCTGTGTTGTACATGGGTAAATCTTTACTTTGTTATGATTGATGGCATAATCAAATCCATAATGTATTTTTAAATCATCAAGCACTTCTGCCAGGGTTTCATTATCAAAATCACCTGTAAATGAATCATTTTCTATTGAAGGGCAATTCAACTGGATATGTACATTATATTTTCGCTCCAGTTCCAGTTTAATATCGTGAAGAGTTTCCGTACGGAAGGAAAGGATCCCTTTCATCCAGGCAGTTTCGCTGATATTGTCAGTAGATTCAACAGTCAGCTCTCCTGTACATTTATTGTATATGGCTTTTTGATTGGGAGTAAGGTAGATGGTTTTGTTTTCCCCGGTAGTATGGGTAGTTAGTTTTACTTTCCCCTCCAGCAGCCCGACTACCTGAATATCATCCGATTCGTAAGTTTTTACATTAAAAGTCGTTCCCAATACTTCAACATCGAAAAACTCCGTGCTTACTACGAATGGATTTCTCGGATTCTTTGTGACATGGAAATGAGCTTCCCCTTTCAGGCTTACCCTTCGTTGGTGCAGCTTGTAATCATTATTGTAAACGATACTTGACTGTGAGTTAAGCATAACCTTACTACCATCCGGTAATACTACATTTGATGATTGCCCGGGATCGACCTGAACAGAGAAATAGTTGTTCTCATTCCTGAGATTATTCCGGTCAACCAATAGATAGGCTGACAGGGCAGATAATAACGGGATCAGGAATATGGCAGCATATTTTGCGAACCGGACAGCATGCATCCTGATTCTCTTAACGTGAATTCTCTTTTCAAGCTTTTTATAGATTGCATTTATTTCACTATCGTACGATTCGGTCAATTCGTAATCCTCCCACAAATCAGAAAGCACAGATCCCAATTCTTCATCTGATGTATCGCGGATTAACTTGTCCATCTCCTTATTTTCAGACCCGGCACTTTTTTGTGTCAGAAAATCTGAAAACAGTTGGTACAATTTCGATTTATCCATGAGTTCGTTGTTTTATAATGATTATGATGCAATTTTAGTTGAATGATTGGCATTTTAAAAATATTGGTAAGCCAATAAATTCTATGTATATAAATCCAACTTAGTTAATTGGCTTTATTTTATCATGCCCAAGCGTCTGTTAAAGTATAATTTTTGTTGATATACTTTCTGAATCTGATCTTAATGTAAGTATGTAAAGTCCTTTTACGTAATTCTGTATATTTACCTTTATTTCAGAACCGGCATTTTTTATATCATTATTAAGCACTGTTCTTCCCATTAAGTCTGTAATCACAAGATTTAAATTGATATTTTTACTGTCTGATTTAACAAATAGAAAATCACGGGTTGGATCAGTATAAATACTTACACCCAACATTATTTTTGTTTGTGAAACACCGGTACTATTTGTTGAAACTAAACCTGCGCCATACATCCAACTAGTATATATATCCAGATTTTGGATTGTACCATTATTACCGTTACCTGTTAAATCCGTAACTATTTGTGTTCCTGGAGTCTGATTAAGATTATAATAAGCAACCAATCCATTTTCATTTCCTTTAAGCAAAAAACCTTTATTGGCAATAATTTCAGTTGGAGATAAAGCTCTGTTCCAAATGCTTACTTCATCAATACCTCCATTGAATACCCGACCTGAAAAAGCAGAACTACCACCAATCCAAAATTGTGAAGTAGAAGGTTGGATAGCTCCCACATTACTTGTTGTAGCTTTCAATACTCCGTTTACATAAAAATAAATATTTGTGCCATCATAAACTCCGGCAATATGAGACCATTGGTTTAAGATGATACTTTGATCCGGTATTATTGCATCAATCCAGGCTTTATTTCCACCAACAATTACTATTCGACCGGAACCGTTTCCTCCAATGTCAAGTGCATAACCACCGGTATTGGATTCCTTGCTGATCACAGTACCTGAACCTGCACTGGAAGCGAACTGAGTCGGGTAAATCCATGCTTCTAAAGTAAAGGCACTCAAAGGCATTAAACTTGCAGAATTAGGAACTACAACTTCACCGTTAGTACCTCCAAACTTCATGGCATAATCAGCATTTGCATTAAAATTAGTAATTTTTACGCTTAATGTGTCATATGGAGGTTGATTGGTGATTGACGTATAAACTTTAACCGAGTAATCTTTCTTTTGTGAGAAATCCACCTGTTGTACAAACTTGTAATTTATTTCGGTGTTTGCAGGAATCGATGGAATCACTTCCTTCACTTCTGTATTATTATCAACTTTGTATGCAACCGGTACATTTACCAATGGCGTAGGATTGTTATTGTTGATGGTTATTGTCAATTGCTCGTTTGAAGTAAGAGTAGACTTAGAAAGCGGGGATTTTACAGATGTTACTCCTACATTTGTAGTGATGGCTTTGTATGCTATCTGAGCCATCATTAACGATCCGGCATCAGTTGGATGGATGCCATCCGCAAAAAGATTACAATAGGGTAAAAGAGGATGATAATAATCGATTTTCGAGGTTCCTAATGTAGTGCGGATTGAATCTACAAGTGGTTGAATCGAATTAATAAGAGTAGAATCCATGATATTATATTGGTTATAAATAAAAGCAGGAGGTGGAAAACACACAAAGATATGTGGGTTATGACCTGTACTTCTAAAATCAGCTATCATAGAAGCATAATCGGAATAGAACTGACTTCCATAGACCCCCCAATTGTAACCTTTGCTATCATTTGTTCCTAATGAAATAATAACGATTTGAGGATCAAAGTTTTTGGCAGTCGTATATGCTGTTTGATTCTCATAAGGGGAATCCCCATTCTTTAGCATAGTGCAGCCACTTACCCCGCAATTCAAAACTGAATAACCACCTCCCAGCAAATTCCCTAATTGTTCAGGGTATGCATAGATTGCAGGATTTGATGTCATAAATCCCGCAGTTATACTATTACCCACACATACAACGCGTATGGGTCCTGTTGTGGTAGGAGTAAACCAATAAAGAGCGTTTGTTATGGTCTCAGGGTAATTGCCGGTGGCATCACCAACTGTCAATCCTGTTCCTTCGTTCATTTTCCAGTCAGCAACCAGACCTGTTTCAGTTCCGGTAAGTGAAGATGACATTGAACCAGATATCTGAGATGCTGTACGAACTACACTCCACAATCGAACGTCAGCCAATTGACCAGTCATTAATCTACCCTTCCAGGTTGAACCCTCACCAATACTCAGACTTTGCGTCGAAGCTACAATTGGTGAAGTAATTGCCAATGTATTGTCAAGTACCCCGTTAATATAAATACTCATGGTAGTTGAATTATAAGTGACTGCAACATGATACCAGGTGGACAATGCAATATTAGTTTTACTCTGCAATTTAGTCCATTGTGCATTTGCACTACCAATAACAAACTCAATCTTTGAATTGGAAGCATGTAATGTAAAGCCCTGACCACAATTTGCAGGCCAACCCTCGTTACTCATTATATAGTCTGCGCCATTGAAAGCCTGATAATTCACCCAGGCTTCAAGAGTAAACTGAGCCGGAGAAAATTGACTTTTGTACCCACAATTAATATAACTTGCGGCAGAACCGTTGAATTGAAGCCCGGTTGTTGGTGCTGCAGAAACAAGTAAAACATTTATAAAAAGGAATAATATGAATGAAAAAAGTGATTTCATTTTTGTGATTTTCAAGATAATTATAAATATGATGATTTCAGATCTGTATTCCGATCAGCTTTCTCATACGCGTTTATATGACATGTTGGTCAGTTTATTCTTAAAATTGCAAATTGTTAACTCGTTGTAAAGAATTTATATGAAAATCTATCTTTCACATCTCTTTTTCTTTTCTGATTTAATTTCAATTCGAAAAATCCTGAATTTTCATCACGGATTTTTCGAATTGATTTATTCAATGAACGAGTCTTTTAATTTATTCAGTGATAATAAATTTCTGTGCGTTAGTTGTACCATCTTCAGCAACACTTTTCAAAATATAAACACCTTTCGCATTTGTCAATTGTTTTTGCAATTTATTGCCTGAAGCAACAATATCTTCCAGTACTTTTTGACCGTTTACGCTATAAATGGCAATTTTTACAATTCCTTTTGTATTGTTTGAAACTTCGAGTGTACGACCGGATATAATAGATTTAATATCAACTGAATTATTTAAAACAGGGTTAATTCCTGCCACAGTTCCAAACCATGTAATTGCAGCCGGGATAGTAAGATTATAAGTACCGGTAGCATCAGCTGCAGTTGTTCCTTTTCCTTCATTCATTTTCCAGTCGGCAACAAGTCCTGTTTCAGAACCTGTAAGAGTTGAGGTCATGTCAGCAACAATTTGTGCAGGTGTTCTGACAACATTCCAGAAACGGAGATCTGACATTTGTCCATCAAAATTTCTTCCTGACCATGCAGGGCTATCACCAAAAGTTATTGTTTCAGTCGAAGCTGTCATCGGTGTAACAATTGCAGCAGTTGCATCCTGAACTCCATTGACATACATTGTCATTTGTGTTGCTGTGCAAGTTACAGCCAAATGATACCAGGTATCTGTAGTAATGGGGGTTGAACTATCAATGCCCGGCCAATTATTACCAACACCTATAGAAAAATTAAAATTAGCATTGCTTCCTGCTAAACGTAAAGAAAAGCCATGGTTACTTGGATTCCATCCTTCTGTTGAAAGAATGTATCCACCACCGGTTAATGCATGATAATTTGCCCATACTTCGATAGTAAACTGAGACGGCGAAAAAGCCGCATTTGGAGCAATAGTCATGATACTTGCCTTGTCATTAATGAACTTTAGCCCTGTAGTTGGAGCTGCCGAAACGAACATCACACTAATAATTGATGCGAGAATAAAAAATGTAATTTTTTTCATAAAATAATTTTTTTAAATTGTACGTACTGATATTAGTTTTATTAAATTTCGAACGCCTGACCGGTTTAAAGTTAGGCCGGTCCTTCATTTTTCATTTAATAAAAGCTAATACACATCCAAATGATAAACGTACCATAAATAAATATATGTTATAAAACATATATTTAGTTAAAACAATTATTTTAAGCCAGATGAGTCCATTATTACGAATTGAATAATTCGATCAAGAGGGAAATTTTAGTATTCGGACCGTTTATTTATATAAAAATAAAGAAGCGGAAGCAACATCCACATTTTAGCATCAAAATACGACTTCAGTATATGCAAGGATGCAGAAAGTTGGTTTTTTACCGACTGATTTGAAATTTTTAGTTTGTCAGCAATTTCCTGATTCGAAAAGCCTTTTTCTTTGCTGAGTTCAAATATTTCACACTGACGGGGTGACAAATGCTTTTTGGCTTTTTCGATATATATTTTTAATTCATTCAGTTCAATCAGATTCCCGGTATTATTCTCGCTGTAAGCAATGTTGTTTTGAATTGCATCACTCTCTTCAAGGGTTGAAATTACTGATTGCCTTCGAAAGACATTGATTACATGATTCCTGGCAATCATAAACAGATACGATTTAAATGAATATTCAGGACGAATATTACCTCTGTTTTCCCATATCTTAATAAATGTTTCCTGAACTACTTCTTCAGCCAGGTCGGACGATTTGGTTAAATTGTGTACAAAGCCATAAAGACGGGGGGCATACCTATGATACAAATATTCAAATGCCTCATTTGAATCATTTTGTAATTTTAAAATATACTCATTTTCACTTTCTACCATATTATTTTTTGCAAACAAACTAAAACCTTCAAACTTTATAACTTAATATTTACTATCTAAATATCAGTCACATATCTTATTATTAAGTCTTGTAAAGCTTGCAAATATATTCTTTTTATTTCAGTTTTTCAGTATAGAGTAAAAATTTAGAAATATTATCCACTTCCTGTTTTTAAAAAAAAGAGTATATAGATTTGTATCATGCTAATGAATACAATGCAGGTTTAAACATTTTAAGGTTAGTATTTATGAATATAGTTCCCAAAGTTATTTCGGATGGTTCATTTTAAATTACATAATTATAATTATTTGTTATATAATTCACACATTGGTTAATTGGTTGATTGGTTGATTGGTTGATTAGGTAATTGGTTGATTGGTTGATTGGTTAATTGGTTGATTAGTTGATTGGGTAATTGGTTAATTGGTTGATTGGGTAATTTTGTAATTGGGTAATTAGTTAATTGGAAGGAGAATGGAAAATGTTTGAAGCGTATCAGGGATAAACAACAACTTTTCTTCGGGGAAAGTCAGGAAATTTGATTTTATTGCAAAACCTGCATGCTGATGATGTTCGGGAGGACAGAATTCCGATTCTGTCAATAGTGTGGGTTCACGATCAACCCTGACAGAGTCGGAACTCTGTCCCCCCGGATATTTCGTTGAAAAGTTAATTGAAAAGGAACAGAAGAAACACTAACTCTGCGGGAAGTCAGGAAGTCCCTTTTTCGATTAATATATACAAGTCTGATTTTATTGCACAACCAGCATGCTGATAATGTTCGGGAGGACAGAATTCCGATTCTGTCAATAGTGTGAGATCCATATCATCTTTGACATAGTATGATCAAGAGAGTCTACGATAAAAAGGTAAGTCAGGAAATTTGATTTTATTGTACAACCAATATGTTACTAATGTTCGGGAGGACAGAATTCCGATTCTGTCTATAGTGTGAGATCCATATCATCTTTGACATAGTATGATCAAGAGAGTCTACGATAAAAAGGTAAGTCAGGAAATTTGATTTTATTGTACAACCAATATGTTACTAATGTTCGGGAGGACAGAATTCCGATTCTGTCAATAGTCTGTGTTCACGATCAGCCCTGACAGAGTCGGAACTCTGTCCCCCCGGATATTTCGTTATTAAGTTGATTAAGTGAAACAGGAGAATCACTAACTCTGCAGGAAGTCAGAAAATTTGATTTTATTGCACAACCTGTATGCTGATGATGTTCGGGAGGACAGAATTCCGATTCTGTCTATAGTGTGGATTCCAGATCATCCCTGACAGAGTCTGATCAAGAGAGTCTCTGATAAAAAGGGAAGTCAGGAAATTTGATTTTATTACACTAACAGAATGTTACTGATGTTCGGGAGGACAGAATTCCGATTCTGTCAATAGTGTGAGTTCCCGATCATCCATGACAGAGTCGGAACTCTGTCCCCCCGGATATTTCGTTATTAAGTTGATTAAGTGAAACAGGAGAATCACTAACTCTGCAGGAAGTCAGAAAATTTGATTTTATTGCACAAACTGCATGCTGATGATGTTCGGGAGGACAGAATTCCGATTCTGTCAATAGTGTGAGTTCCCGGTCATACCTGACAGAGTCGGAACTCTGTCCCCCCGGATATTTCGTTGAAAAGTTAATTGAAAAGGAACAGAAGAAACACTAACTCTGCAGGGAGTCAGGAAGTCT
>Ga0302265_1000978_pt1 | contig 18009 bp, 22 predicted proteins | sample III_Bog_E1_1_FD_194556 | JGI IMG/M metagenome (GOLD analysis project Ga0302265, IMG submission 194556) | Peat permafrost microbial communities from Stordalen Mire near Abisko, Sweden - III_Bog_E1_1 | ecosystem: Environmental > Terrestrial > Soil > Wetlands > Peat | place: Sweden: Abisko...
AAATGTTCAACTCTCGCTACGTGGAAGGTTTTCTAAGCTTGAAGGACAACAATAAGCTATAGTCGCTGAAGAGATAAGTAAAAATTGGGCGATATAGGCGGATAATAAAGTGGTGTTCGAATCAATCGCCTCCACCGAGACGGAATCTGGTTTTGTGAAGATATCGCTTTCAAATGAGAATGTGGTGTACTGTTCGCAGTTAAAGAAATTTGTAGAGAAAAGCGAAGTTCTCTATAAGGAAGTGACACGTGGCAGCAAGAGGTTTCAGGCACAAAAGATAGACGAAGTCAATCAGCTTTACGAGATGGGTATTCCTCCTCATAACTCAGGCAATAGATTCGCAGAGCTTTACGAATCAGGACGCTAATTATAGACAATAACCAAGTGTCCAGGGATGACCCATCTAAACTAGATTTACATAAAGCTAAACAACCTGACCATTGAGTGGGGCAACAACATAAAAAGTGAGATAGAGTAACTTCAACACTTTCTTCAAATACGCCCGGTAGTCCTACATGGGTTTTAAGGAGTTTTTTGAAAGGACGGAGTTGGTGGAGAAGGCGTACCTGACCATGAAGAGCGAGTTAGATGCCAAGAAGGAGAAGATATTCCTGTTGCACGATCCGAATCGCTGGTAAATTCCCAAGAAGGACATTGCATTTATCCCCAAATCCTCAATCCACGAGAGGAGTGAGGCGTTCAGGATAATGCTGCCTCGGTAATCTGTGTAGGTGTAGAAATCGAAGATAAACTACTCTTTCTACCTGAGTCGGCTATTCGATAATAGTTCAGACTACTTTAGGAAGCAAGTGGAGAAGTTCAACTAAAACTTCAAGGAGTTTGCGATAAGGAATAAAGTCAACAATCAGCAGTTGGGGGAGAACTGGAACGAGATGTGCTCCATCTTTTCAAACGGCAACCTGGGATCAAAGAAACTGAAGCAGATGCAGAAGATAGAGCAGTTCAAGGAGGGCAACAGCGAGGTATTCGATGATTGATTGATAAGCATCACCAAATAAGTCAAATTATCCGAACTGGTCATTAATTATCAAGTTGTCTTTATCTTAAGCCTACTTTGAATATTATTGGTCTTGACTAAGTAATATTATTATTATTCGTTTATATTAATTAGATAAATATTAGCCACATGGTAGTCAAGAGAAGAAACCACGGCCGCAATAAAAACAACCGCGGATTCGTCAAGACCATCGTCTGCGTCAACTGCGGACGACTCTGCCCTAAGGATAAGGCAGTCAAACGTTTCACCATTCGTGACATCGTCGATGCCTCATCCAAGAAGGATCTCGAAGAAAACAGAGCTTTCGAGACTTATATCATCCCCAAACTGTACATCAAGATGCAGTACTGCATCGGCTGCGGAATCCACTCCAGAATAGTCAAAGTCAGGTCCAACGAAGACAGGAAGAACAGACAACCCCCTCAGCGAGTGCAGAGAGACGCTGCCGGAAAGGTGGTGAACAAAAACGAGGAGAAGAAATGATGATGAACCCATACATATAAACGTCAAATCCACAAATATACTGAAATTCCAAATAAATCACAACAGCACTCAAAAAAATTCATAGGTCACAGGCTTTTTGCTCATCTAGTCGCGCAAAAAGGGGTGCCTTAGCACCTCGTCCATCTCCATCCGCTGTTCAGGGTTCTAGGACAGCAGATTCTCGATAAAATTTTTGGTATCGTTGCTGATGGGAGTGCTGGCTGGAAACACCAGATCTGAAAGCTCAGCTTTTTGTTCCTTATTCCTAGTTATTTTAATGATATCGCTCTCGAAGGGAGATTTGCCGAATAACAGTTCGTAGGTCAAAATACCTAAACTCCAAGAGTCGATTTTTTCGGTGTATCCCTACTTACTGAGTTGTTCAGGAGAGGAATATTAGAGGCATCCCACAACGGTGTTCCGCATTGCTAGGTTGTGATTGTAGATTGAACATCCGAAATCTCCTATTTTGATTAAGTCCTGAATAAGGGGAATGGTACCTCATTTACGAAGAGATTCTCAGGTTTAAGATCTCTGTGTATGATATACTCTTCGTGCATGCATTTTAACCCCTAACTGACCTGCTTCACTATGGCGGCAGTCTCTTTTTCTGGAAGTTTTCTCTTCTTTTTTACCTGCTGCAAACTGCCGTCGGGCAGTGCCTCCAGTACTAGGTATAGATACTCCTCATCTTGGAAATATCCATAAAGAGCAGTTAAATTGCCATGATTGAGATAGGACTGGATTTTAATCTCCCTCAGAATGTGTTCCTCGACTTTAGTATCTCGTATCCTCTGCTTTGACATCTTCTTAATGACGCAGATGAAGCCTATGTTCTTCTCTTGAGCCATGAAGACCTATCCAAAAGCGCCCTTACCTAGTTTATCCAACAACTAGAAATCACTCAACCTAATCTATCTCTGGGGAATACTATTCCTGCGTCGGCTCATAGGTTGCTGCTGCTTGGAAGGACTTGTCACAGTCGAGCTTGAGTAAATAACAGCCTGTTCAATACTTTCGTTTCCCTTTTTCTTCTTGAACTCGAAGTTAAAATTGCCTCCATTTGCTGATGGTTTCTTGGGTGATTCAAACACAGGTACTTCCTCAGAAGATTTTACCTCCCCTGCAGTTTTGTAACCAGTTCCATTAAAATCAGACTTTCTGTATCCGAAATGCGTGTTACCAAATTGCTGAACACTCTTACAAGTCTGAGGAGCCACGATCATTGAGAGGGAAAGATCAGCAGCATGGGTTTCCTTCCTCTTTTTTAAGAATTAAAACAGGTTTTGTTTAGAATTTTAGGAGTACGTTTTTTGGGTGGATTGCTTTTATTTAGGCTTTTATTAGGGCTTCTACTGAGGGTTTTCTTCCTTGCTTTCCTTGGAGTCCTTAGGATCTTGAGTCCTTCGCAGGAAGGGTAAAGTCTCGTGGGGACGATCGCTTCGAGCAGCTAAACCCATATCGACAGATTATCTTCTTTTTTTAGGGGCGGGTTAAATGTCCTCGTCATTTTACTATTTTTGTTGGTTTCGATTTAATCCAAAAATGGATCGATTGAAGGGGGTAGACGGCCCCACCATGCTTTGCGCCAGTGGGTCTGCTTTAAGGATGACGCTATTCATTTTTACCATTGGCTAGTTAACTATATCTTCCTTAAGGTATGTAACCGTAGTTCTTGCCATACTATCCAGTTTATTAAACCCAGCTTGCTTAATGGTAGTAGCTTTGGTGTTCGAGTTAAGGGAGTGGCTGGTGGGTGCCCGAGTGTAGGGATTGGAATGGTTCGCTTATACTTTAGGCACATTAGTCTTTTGGTACTGATCGAAAGTTTTAAACGGAGGGACGGGCTTAATTCTGAGTTGATCTTGGGTGATAGGTGTAAAAGGAGGTGGCGAGTTGGCTATGGGGAAGGTTCGCGGCTGATAGCCATTGTTATTGATTATCATCCTTTTTATTTATACGCTCTTTATAAGCCTAATAATTTCAATCATAAACTTTTGATATTCAAATAACCACAATCTTTGTAAGGGTTATTGACCTGAAAGGGAATTGATAATCAATCATGAGACCATTGAGATCACTAAGCAAGTGTAACTGAACAGATTAGATTAGCTAAGAAATAGGGAGCCATGAGTTATCAATTGATAGAAATTAATAAACCTTTGTCTAGGGTTGGAGATAGGATAATGAAGATTGATATTAGAATTGGTCAGTCTGTTAAATTTTAAATTTTAAAATTATGGCTATTATTTACAATACTTTCTATGCCAAAACAAATCAATAATCTCAGTCAGGAACTGCTCTTTGAAGTGCCAACTGCTTTTGCCTGCCTTTTCGCAGGCTCAGCACTCTATATGAGTGAATTAGACCCATTGGTCAGAGCGCAACTTTAAAATAAGAAGATGCAGCTCACCCATTGGGCCAAGATGTATAGCGTGGGAAAGGCAACCATGCCGATTGTCGCAGTCATTGGAACCGGAGCAGCTGTGGGAGCCTACTTTAAGACCAAATAAACTGCTTGGCTTTGGGGAGCGGCTACCCTATTCTCCATTATACCTTATACGTTTGCTGCCATCATGCCGACCAACAAATACCTTGAGGGAGTACTTGCATCTACTCATGATCCCTAAATTGCAGAGTCTGAAAAATAAACTGTGGTAAAATCACTGAAAAAATGGGTGAATCTCCACCGAGTACGAGCAATCCTCGCTTTGGCCTCAGCTGGAATCTTCTTCGTGGCCAAGCAGTACTCCAAATCCCCCAACTGACAAATGATAGTTTGTTAATTGCTAATAATATTCCTGTTTTTAAAGAATATCCAAGCTCTCGATCAGAAAAAATATAATGATATAATGCTAGGATGATTATATAATGGAAGAAGTAATTTAATTTAGGGAAAATAAAACAAACCTTCAATGGATTCAGATTGGCTTTAATTTTTTAGAATAGGGGAGGAATCACTTATATCTTGGAGGCAACCCGCGAACCAGAACTCCCCGAATCACAAAAATAACCAGTGCTAAAAAAGATCCAAAGCTGGGTTCATCGGCATAGAGTGAGGACAGCCCTAGCTCTCGCCTCAGCAGGAGTGTTCTTCATCGCCAAACAATACTCCAAAAGCTCAAACTGACATGATAGATGGATGATTGACGATCCTTTATGCATTGAAACTTAAAATGTATATTCTCAATAAAATATCAGTAAATATAATAAATTAAAGCTAGTATGATTGTATAATGACAAATGTAATTCAATTATCTGAAAGTTGATCAATTCATCGAAGATATACAAAAGGGCATAAACTTTTCAGAAGGAGGGGGGAGCTCGCTTATTTCATATCACTATCTTCAACAGATTAACTATTTTATTGCATGCCGAGGGAAATTCAAAATTTGGGAAGGGAACTGCTTTTTGAAGCACCTGGCACCTTCGCCTTGCTATTTGCTGGTTCAGCCTTATTCATGGGTGAGATAGATCCACATGTTAGAGCACAACTTTAAAATACAAAGATGCAGCTCAGACACTGGTCTAAGGTGTACTGGCTAACAAGAGCAACCATGCCATATGTAGCTATATTAAGCGGCATAACCGCAGGGGTTGCCTATTACCAAACAAAGGAGGTCATGTGGCTTTACGGGATTGCAACCCTAACTGCGGCTGTACCCTATACGATGATGATGATCATGCCCACAACCAAATAACTAGACAGAATCTTGGAGACAACCCACGAACCAGAAATTCCCGAATCGTTAAAAGAACCCGTGCTAAAGAAGCTCTAAAGCTGGGTTAGTTTGCATCGAGTGAGAACGGTCCTAACCCTAATTTCAGTCGGAGTCTTCTTCGTAGCCAAGCAATACTCCAAAACAGCGAACTGACATGATAATTGGTTAATTTCCCCATAATATTTATGACCTATTAGTGAATATTTTCTTCTCATGCAGAAATATAACCATATAATAATAGGATTATTAAACAAAGGCAGATGAAGTTTAATACACAACCATTTGATAATTCATCGAAGATATTCAGGTGCGGATGGGCCTTGATGAAGAAGGGAAGCGTTCACTTATCTGGCAAGAATTCATGTTATAATTTATTTTAATGCCGAGGGAAATCGAAAATTTGGGAAGGGAACTGCTCTTGGAAGCGCCTAGCTTTTTTGCTCTGCTGTTTGCAGGATCGGCACTGTTCATGGGTGAGTTAGATCCATACGTCAGAGCGCAACTTTAAAATACAAAGATGCAGCTCAGACACTGGGCCAAAGTTTGGCGTCTCACAAGAGCAACCATGCCATATATGGCTATAATAAGCGGATTAGCCGCAGTTGCCGCCTACTATAAAACAAAAGAGGTCACGTGGCTTTATGGGTTCGCTACTTTAGCTGTGCCTCTCCCATTTACGATTGTAACTATGGTACCCACTTGTAACGAACTCGAGAGTATCCTGGAGGCAACTCACTAGTCAGAACTCCCGTAATCTTTAAAGTAACCAGTGATAAAAAAGATATAAAGTTGGGTTCGCTTACATCGAGTGAGAACAGTCCTCGCTCTCGTCTCAGCAGGAATCTTCTTCATAGCTAAGCAATACTCAAGATGAGTGGAGTAACATGATTTCCCAATTTTATCTTAATAATTTTAATCAAATTGGACAAGAGATGTTATCCCTGTTTATTTAGCCTAATCCATGAGAATGAATACAGACAATAAATACGATTATCATTATAGCTGCAGCTTATCGCAGAAAACCTACCCGTTTTTGGCATAGTCCACCAGTTTACGCTTGATACGCTATGCGTTATTTATCACCTTTGGTTTGGGGTTTATCATCTGGATCTTGACCTTCTGCAGTTTGGGAATTAGCACTGAGGGGTAAGTTGGTGATCCGTTTTCCTTCTATTCTGCCTCCTCTAATCCCTCAATTTAATCCTCGAAAAGTCTGCGTTTAAAATAGTCCAATTTGTTAGTGCGCTGCTGCAAAAGTAGTGGTTCCTTTCTGATAAGGTTCTGCTGAGACTTGCTCTTGGGAGGAGTGGGCATGCGATACTTCTTGGACCCTTCCAACTTCTCAGCCAGTCCCCACCACTCCAATGATATTTCTGGTTTTCTTTTTATTTTCTTCTTCTTGTTCTTCTTGGGCTTCTTTTTAATAGGAGCCAGTGTAGTCGCATTGTGATGTCTTTCCAGCAGTCTAGCATGCATACTCATCACTTTTTTAAGGTAAGCTTGCATATTTTAAGAAAGAAGGGGATTTTAAGTTTAAATTTCATACAGCAACTACAGACTCATCGACAACACCTTCAAGACGTTTGATGTAACCCGAACGTGGTGTTGGTAATAGTTTTACTCGTACACCTACGCAGATTATAGTCCGAACAGCTATCCCTTTCCCACTCTCACGATCTTTATCTCTTTCTTTTCCTTATATTAATGGCTAAGTCTATAGAGGTTAGGACTGCCTAAAGGAGGAGCTAAACTATTCTTCGCATTCTGATTGCTGCGTTCATCTTTTTCGTAGCTGATCTCCACTTATCCCTCGAGGATAATAAACAGTTGAATGATCCTGTCCTCCTCCTGATAGACCAGATCATTGTATTTAAATCTGCTGAAGGAACAATAAGGTAGGTATTTCTTCATTTCCAGTGCTGTAATCCCCCTAAAAAGCAGATTATGGCTCAAAACAGAGGCCAATTCATCGAATTCCTTCTGACAGACTCTTTTCAAATGTTTGTTAAACGTCTCCTCGCTGAATCGCAATAGCAACGATAATCTTTTAGCTCGATTGGTGTAGGGGTTAGATTTGTGAGTCTGCAAAGTGTTGGAAATAAGCACCTCCCCGATCTCGTACTCAAATGCTTAGACCAGCTCCTTCTACTCCTCCTTGGCCTTCTTCTCGCGGTAGGCAGCGATGCATCCCTCAATAATTATGTAATGATAGTTGTGGTACTTTCCCTACTCCTGCAATCTGCCCCCCTCCGGCAGTTTGTACAGCTCCAATCCTGACAGGAACATTTTATACTCTTCAGTACTTATCTTGCCTTTGAGTTAATTTAGAAAGTTAATCTTCTTCTTCTGGCATAACTCATCAATAAGTTCGACATGTTGTTCTACATTTTCTAACAAATTGGCCCAAGATTACACAAGATCAATCTCCTACCTCGTCATGGGCACTGCCTCCTTGACCGTGCTTTTGATCTTAATACTACTTCGCTTGTCAATAGACCGCTTATGTTCGTTACGTGACCTCTCCCTGAACCTCTCCTCAATCCTGCGCATCTGCTCCTCAGTGAGGCCTAAATCGGCATCAGCATTGCTGTTAATCATACTCTTTTCCATGCTGTTCTAAATAGAATATTCGCAGTATATGAATATAACAATCAATACTTTTCCTGCAACTACAGATGGAGTAATCAAAAAGATTCCGGTTTGATGCTCATTCTCGTGGGCTATTTGATAAAAAGTATCAAATTGCTGAATATTGCTCTGATTGAAATCAGATAATAATGACGAACTCTAAACGGCAAAATAACAAGGATATCATTCGAGATGGTTGAAAGGGGAAGTTTAGGAGACTGGGTTTGATTGGTTGAAGTAAATGCTAATCTTAAGAAAAGATTTTTAGTGGGATCACTGCCATATTTAATTCTGTCATTGATGGTGGGTAAAGTATTCCGGCTTAAATTTGCCTATATCGAAGGAGACTGCACAAAAGCATTGTTTTTTGATGGGCTTTGGCACATCGCATACTTCTTATGTTGTTATTTTTCGGATTTGAGCATGACAATCTTAGAACTAGTCGACTTTCTCTCCACCGTAGCACCCCTCAAGCAGTTTAGCTAAGGCTAGTACATTGCGCATTGCTAGTTATTTGTATTATAAATGATCTGAATCGGGTAGATTTGCCTGACAAATCTGTGGCTTTAATATTATTCAAATAATATAAATTTGAAGCATCGTCATAATAGATGAATAAACGTTTAATTAAGTCATTGTTTTACGAATCGAATCGATCGAATATTTATATATACTATTAATATTTTGTAGCTAGATCAGCAAGGACACAAATAAATCAATTCACATCAGACAAGATAGTACAAAAGAGGTATCAGATGAAAATCAAAGAAAAAGAGAAAAAGCATCGCTCACTCATTAAACTTGTCTTTCGATCGTTGCGTGGCTGAACGAGACATATTTGTTTGACTTCCACGAACCTTTCCTCCCTTTCGTTTGGATTGTCTCGCCCTCCTTCTACATTCTCAACAAAACTCGCCTTTCTGGCTATTTTAATTGTGATAATGCTACTCTGCATAGCTTAATAAATAAAAATGAATTGATTTTATTGATTAGATAAAATCCTTATTTCAAATGGCAGTGGACAGATCTCTCAAGTCTTTCGCTGTGATCGCCCTCGTTATGGAAGTTTTCTTCGCTATCATCTACGGTTTCCACGAAGGCTATCCCGCCCAAGTCGGCTACTCCGACATGAACGGTCTCCTTGTTGCAGTCTACCTCATCATGCTCCTTCTCGTCGGTAGATGTTTCGTTACCCAGGTTTTGGACTTCTTAGTGTCTACCTCAAAGAGTTTTCTATCAGCGGCATGACCCTTAATTTTATCATGCTCGCCTTCACCATCCAGTGGTATTTCCTCGTCAAGAAGTTCTGGTACTGCATCAATCTCGGAGACCCCTCCAACACAGTGACACTTGGGCAAAACCCCTACAACATCCGACTCTCAGGCATTCTTCACTTTAATAATGGTGTCAACGCTGGAGATATGCAATATTTCACTCTAGGTCAAGCAGTGGCTTGCGCAATCTCAATGTATATTATCATGTTTCCCAATTTGGGAAGAGTTGGACCAGGAGAGGCCCTAATCATCTGTTTGATCGGCAATTTTGCTTATACTCTCAACGAAGTATCCTTCTGGAGATTGAGCATCAATGACAATGGGTATGGAATGAGAATATTCCTCTTTGGATCAGTCGCTGGTCTGGCAGCTTCTCTTGTGATTGGAAGGCAACACTCAGTCAGTCACCCTAAGTATTATAGTCAGTACAGTTATCAAGCCCTAGCTTTACTTGGATCCATCTTCGTCTGGATTTTACTCCCCTGGCTGTCAGTTATCGAGCAGGCTCAAGTCACAACAGCTTCTCCGATCTATGACTACAGACAAGTTGCTCCTCTGAATATATTCTATGCGCTAAGTGCCTCTGCTTCTGGTTCTTTTATTACCTCAATTTTCCTTCGAGGTAAAATTGCCGTTCACGACGTTGCTTTCGGCTGTTTTGCGGTATGCTATTGATTATTCAGGGAGCAATTGGGTATGGATCCAGTTCGAATGTATTCCCTAACCCTTTTCCAGCTATCCTCATCGGATTTGCCTGCGGAATACTAGTCACTTGGCTCAATACTAAAAAGAGGGGTATGAACGAAAATGGAGTCATTGATTCTCTCGGTTCTTTTTTCGTATTTCTGGTTCCTTCATTTATTGGAGCAATCTACTCGGCTATTCTCTTCACCACATCCCCCTACGGCCCCGAAAACACCAGCAACAATGTGCAGATGGATACAAGTCGCAACCGCTTCGGTCAGGGTGGATTCCAACTGATCGGGTTGATCATCACAATCTGTATTGCCGCAGCTGCAGGTTTCTTGATCGGTTTGCTCATGAAATTAGTAAATAACGTGAGTGGACCGGAAGATCTGTTCGATGACAACCAGTACATCGAGAAGGACAACAGCGCAGTGATCACTCAAAAGCAGATAAAGACTGAAAATCACATCTGATTATGATTTACATTCAATGGACCAGTTTATGATATTCAATAAGATTAAAACAATAAAGACGAAGGCCATTGTACGGATGATCGAATAATGATGTGATTAATGAATAAAACAGCGATCAATAGTCGAGCCGTCGCCTATTCGATCATGCGAGGATGTTTTAATGTTACCCTTCGGATATAAGCAGAGTCGATTGCAATTTCTTTCGCTTCATGTAGTAACGATAAGAGAAGTAGCCTGAATTATAACATTTTTACTTGCTCCAGCCAATACCAAAAAGCCACCCACGCTTGAAAGGATAATCACCAACAGATTTGAACTTTAATTCTTGTCGCATTTGTGGTCACTGTTTAGAGTAGTATCGTCCGCACATTTTTAACATTGGGTATAGTTTGAGCAGATTTGGCAGGAAGATATCAAAGAATCGCATGAGGAACACTTTCCTGCAGCAGTCACTCCGTTTCCAGTGCTGCATTTGACGCACAGGGATGAGGAGTTGCATAGTTCACATGTAGAAATAGATACACTACAGTTTACACATCCAGTCTTATCTTATTTTAGATAAAAACCCTCCTTGCAGGATAGACATTGACCCTGATCAAGACAGCTTGTACAGCCAGACATCACTTCGCAGGAAGAGCATTTTGTGGACATATCAATGTAATATCCATCGATACAATGCACGCATACTTAAGAAGAGTTGCATGAGTAACAGTTTAAAATGGATTAATTGCAGGCGAGACATGAACCTGCTTATTTATAGTAGGTGGTTTAGCAAAGAGTGCATTGCTTATCTCCTTAACACTCGACACAATGAGGATTTATTGAACATTTTTAGCACTTTTGGTTTTTTAAGAAGTAAAATTTAGCCCAGCAGGTCTTACATACCTGGGCATTGACACAAGTCTAGCACCCTTAGATCTAAGAGCTGCAAAGTACACATGATCCCTCAGTATTGACGAAGTAGCTCTCTTAAATACATGACTTGCAGACAGTTTTGCTTTGACAAGTAAGACAATGGCTCAAAGAGGTATTACAGAGGGAGCATAAGCCAGTTTATAAGTAATACTTATCTGAGACGCAGTCAGTGCAGTTCTCTAGACCTGAACAGTTTAAACATCCCAGACTGAAGCTTGAGCACAAAAAGCATAAACCAGTTTATAAGTAATACTTATTTGAGACGCAGTCAGTGCAGTTGTTTAGACCTGAGCAGTGTAAACATCCCGAACTGAAGTCGGAGCACAAAATGCATAATCCAGTTTATAAATAATAGTTATTTGAGACGCAACCAGTGCAATTGTCTCGACCTGAGCAGTTTAGACATGCCTGGCTGAAGTTGGAGCACAAAAGGCATTTTCCTCCTTAGGGAAAGGTGATACTTGGTCTGCATGCTGTACAATTTTATTGAGTGCACTCATCGCAATATTATGAGATCTACAAACAGCTGGGACATTTATATTCTTTGTTGAGGAAGTAATGAGATTGGCACTGATCACAGGCTGATTAATCTTGACAGAGTTTGCAATTTGGGATAAGAATGGTACAATTTTCGCACTCATTATTAGCATTGAGACCTCTCTAGTCAATACACTTAATGCAGGATTTGCTGGGACTACACTCTTGACAATATGCGAACACTTCCTAACAGTTAACGCATTCATTCCGCAAAGGATACTTTTGAGTCGAGTTGCACTCCTAGCAAAAGGTATAATTCTCGCAGAGAGAGCAGTCTGTAATAATTTCATCGCATTTTCTGCACACTCCAGTCTAGCTTTCAAAGCCATAATGCTAGAGGCATTGGGTGCAGACAAATGACAATCTCGCCTACCATATTTATGCATTATTGCAGGTCTTGCAATTTTATATCAAAGTTTAGCAAAGAGAACAATTGCTGCCTGTAACGAGAACGTACTTCTCCTCGCATTGTTAGCAAACCGTTGAGTTAGTACACTTTTGGCAGTGAGTAAAGAAATAATGACAGACCTCGCAGGTGTTAATGTCTGTCAGAAAGTAATCTGATTTGCAAGTCTTGCACTTTGGGCCGCCCTATCCACCCTAGCAAATCGAGCATTGCTTGATAGCCACCAAACATTCAGAACATTTAGAATTTGTATCGATAAAAAAGGTCTCATTTACGCAGTGAGAGCATTTATCGCTTCTGTCGCATAGATCACAGTTTGGCATACTCTAAGAACAGAGTAGACAATGTTTGGTATTATCATCCACGTAGTATGAGGAAACGCATTGAGTGCAGATTTCACCTACAGGGCCGCATTGTTCGCAGTATTCGTCAAAAATAAGGCAGAGATGGCAGTATAATACTCCCTTAAAATATGAGGTATTGAGACAGGTTTGGCATTAAAATTGGACTGTTTGCTTGATATTACCCTGACAGGTGGCACAGCCTTCGTTGATATTGTTACATGGTACGCATTGAGCCGTTTTGCTCGTCAATGACTGCAGATAAATCTCATTAGAGTCAATGCATTTTGTACATAAATCTTTATTTTAGCAGATATGACAATTTGTAGGGCATTATAGGCAATTTCCTCCTTAGTCTGGGTATTCTCCATCTTGGCATTTCGTGCATATGCCGGCTGAGTTGCATTCTTGGCAATGAGGATTGGATATGGTGCAGGATACGCATTCGTTATGGTCGAGATAGTACCCCTTAACGCATTAAGTACAGGAATCAGCAGGGCAATTTGCACAATAATCATCAGAGCAAAACTCGCAAAGTTGTTAATTTTTCAGATAGTAACCCTTTTAGCAGTCTGTGCAAACATCAATAGAGATGCAGTTAGTGCAGTTCGCGATCTGAGAATTGCAGCTCTCGCAAGTATTGCCATTGAGCCAGTAACCCGCTATACACTTTGTGCAGAGAACAACTTAATTTTAAGAAAAGCAAGAAAAGCAATGATCCTACTTCAGAGAACAGAGGAAGCATGAAGAACCAATTTGATAGGCAGAGCTGATGCAAGTTGTGCATGTTGCAGGCGAGCAGGTCGAACAAAGGTCGAATTTATATTAGCAACTGTAGCAACGACTGTTAGACTATTCCCGATAAAAGCCATTGAGACAGGCACTGCATTTATTTTCAGAACTACAAAGAGTGCATCCTAGTTGTATTTCGGTGCAAGCCTTGCAAAGGCCATTTTTAAGGAAATACTGAGCTTAGCATTGCGTGCAGTTGACAGCACCCGAACATGTCAGGCAATTCTTATTGGAATTGCAAGGAAGGCATTTTCCCCCCTAAAGATAATACTTATCATTTTAGCATTGCGTACATTGGCGTGTTGTGGGGTTACAAGTTACACAATATTCGATGCTCATGCATGATACACATCCGGTGCTGTCAAAATAAAAGTTAGATATGCATTATTTGCATGTATTCCCATCATTGCAACTCAGACAGTTATCCATGCAGACCTAGCAGGTAACTGCAGTGACTCCCGTGATGTTACGGTAGTACCCTTTGAAACATTACTAACAATTTGACCGTGCAAGGCATGTAGCGCATTAGGGAGTGCATCTCTTACATATTCCACCATCCATAAAGTGCCCTTCCTAACAGACTTTGCAGCCTGAAATATCGCAAGTCTTGCAGGGACCAGTGCATTAAACACATTGTAGTTTGTTGTTCAAGAAAAAAGTAGGGTCACAAGATGTACAGACCGAACCGTTCTTACATGTTGAACAGTGAGCATTGGCCCGGTTGCATAAAAGACAAGTAGTTGGATCAGAAATGTAGGAATTTAGGCTACATTTTACACAGGTCACCACACTGCCATTCAGTTGGCAGGATTCACAGTTTTGGATCGTCTCGCTGCATGTTAAGCAGGAGTCTGCCTTGGAAAAATATCCCGATTGGCAGATGCATGTATTATTCTGAAGTGTTGAATTGAAATGCTCAGCTTAATTGCAGAGTAAACACTCATTCTGCGAGGGATTGAAGCATATCCTGCATCCGGTGATATTGCACGCACCCCCTTCATAGCTCCGATCGCCTCCTCGAGAGACGTCAAACGTCAATCCTATGCCTATAAGCATTAGGCCACATACTATCGCCCACAATGATCGAACCTCCATCTTCTTACCCGATTGATAATATTAATAATAACTCGCATTGTAAGATACAGTATGGATAGATATGGTACTAAGCTCAAGATTCAGCTCTGTAAATAAATTAGTTTAATATAGGATTGGATTGGGAGGGAATCAAACTTTTTAGTAGTCTTCGTTCTAGGGCAACGACACGCCTTCGTTGAGGGATTTTCCTTTCTTCTTTTGCATGCATTTGAAAATCGCAAAACCTGAGTAAACTAATGGGTACCTGCTCCGATCAATACGACTCCGCCCACGACGGCTGACACGATGATGATAGTGCTTGAACTGCTGGAATCTTGGCATGATTTTAGGTCGCCGCTGACTGTCTTTCCATTACCGCAAGAGGAGCAAGTAACTACGGCGGTGCTAATGTCCTGCAGACAGTTGCTGCAGTCTGTGATGACATCGCCGCATAAGAGGCATGATAGTTTATCACCACTTATGACCTTTCCATTACCGCAGGCTGCGCAAGTAATTGCGGAGGTGCTAATGTCCTGGAGACAGTTGCTGCAGTCTGTGATAACATTGGCACAGTAGAGGCATGATTGTTTGTCACCACTTATGACCTTTCCATTACCACAGACTGTGCAAGTAAGGGCGAGGGAAATAGGGTTCTGTAAGCAACTGACGCAATCTAAGATGGCTTCGTTGCAGAAGAGGCAAATTTGTATAATATCCAATGTAAAGACTACCTTTCCATTGCCACAGGTCAAGCACTTAACATCTTGAGAGGCAATATCTTGTTGGCAGCTGGTGCACTCTGGGACGGAATCACTGCAGGCGAGGCAGGTGTTGCCGGCGCTGACATATAAAGAGGCGTCACATCGACCACACATAATGTATGTGCTGCTGACGTATTCACAAGCAGTGCAGTTTGCAATTCCACAGGTGGTACAGGTATTGTTGTTGATGTAGAAGTAATCAGCACAATCTAAGCAAAGAATCAAGTATGGTTGATCCTGGAGGGCTTCGCATTTTTTACAATTGGGGACGGCTTGAGTGCAGGTGATGCATGTAGTAGCACTGCTCGGGTAGAAGAAGTTGACACATTGCGAGCAAGTGATCGGGTTTGTAACTGCTCCTTGGTTGCAGAAAAGACAGTTAGTAATTGATGAATTGCAGGTGATGCAGGTATTGCTGCTATAATAGTAATATTCGGCACAGGTGGTGCAGTTATTCGCAGTGCTATTGATGACTGTGCAAGCCACGCAGTTATCAATACCACACAAGAGGCAGGTATTGTTTTCCAAGTGGTAGGTATCAGAACAGTTATTACAGAAAGTATTGGTGGTGTTAATGGGAGTGCAGACCGTGCAGTTATCGATTCCACAGGTGATGCAAACATTTGTGATATTATCGTAGTAGTAAGAGACTTAGCAGGACGAGCAACTGATTGTACCGTTGCTAGTGCAGACTGCGCAATGGGGAAATTTTGATTGGCAGGTTTCACAGGTGCCTGCATTCAGATAGTAGTTGGGTTTGCACTGAGTGCATGTAATTGGGCTAGTGGTACTATCCTGATTACAGACTTGACAATCGAAGATGGCGGCATCACAAGTGACGCAAGAGGCACCATCGTAGTAGAAATTACCTGCGCATTGGGTGCAGACTGTCGCATTGGTTACGTTACTGAGGTTGCAATAAAAGCAGCTTGCAATTCCACAGTCGGCACACTTCATGTCGCTTGTGAGATAGTAAGAGGTATCACAGGTAGTGCAATTTACAACACTGCCGTCTGTGGTTGCTGTGCACAAACTGCAGTTTGTGATGACAACACCGCAAGATTAGCAAGCGTTGTTAATGAGGTAGAATGCGTCGGAGGAGCAAACATCACAAATAATTGGATCAGTGTAGACAGCTTGGGTGCAGGATTTACAATTTGCTATAGCTGCTGGACATTCTTTGCACTCGTTGTTTTGGTCGACGAAACCGGTAGCGCATTGGGTGCATATGACAGAGCCATCATTTGTGCAAGTGCTGCAATTAGTAATGTTGGAGGAGCAGAGAGTGCAGGCACTGTTGTTTAAGTAGTAGGTGCTATCACAGGCGGTGCAGATAATGAGAGAGCTGTAGTTTTGCTGAAAGCATTGTGAACAACCTGGGAAGGCTACGGCGCAGAGGACGCATGAGGAGTTAAGAGGGTTGTAGAAGTTAGGAGTAACACATTGACTGCAGGTGACGTTATCAGCAGTAGTGGCTTGAGTGCAGTTTAAGCAGCTTGGTATTGCACCTATGCAGTCAATGCATTTATTTGTTTTAAAAAAGAAGGTATCCGCACATTTGGTGCAAGTGACAGTAGTGCCATCGCTGGTGCAACTGCTGCATTCAGTGATGTTGGAGGAGCAAAGGGCACATGCATTGTTTGTTTCATAATAGGTATCAATGCATTGGCTGCAAATGATTGAGGCACTGATATTTGCTTGGGTGCAGGTGGAGCAATTATCGATAGCTGTCGGACAATCGATGCAGGTGTTGGTGCGGTAGTAAAAAGAAGTATTACATTCTAGGCAATCAATGGTGACATTGATGGTTAGCTGTTCGCAAGTTAGGCAATTGGTGATAGCATCTCCGCAGAGTTTGCATTTGCTTTCAGATATGACTTCATAGTAGTTCAGGATGCACTGTTAACAAACAGTATCATTGACGGTGCACCTCTCGCAGTCGGGATCGGTGCAGTTCCCAACTTGGAAGCTGCCTTCCACATCAATATAGTAGCTTTGCGCAATCACAAGCAATAGTCCAATGCAGAGTAGCTGTATCTTCATCCAATAAACAACAAGTACGAGATAAAATTATAGATTAATTATCACTTTCATCGGATAATATATTAATATGAGAGTTATATTTAAAGGGAAGGCAGATATAATAAATGTGGGGTCATAGAGTTTTTATGGCAGATCAATACTTGTAGGATGCCTAGAAGAGGGATGTGTTGGCTTCTTTGTCGCTTGATCCTCCGTAAATACCCTGGTGGGCCTAGGAGTTGGCTTTAGCGCGGGTTAGGAAGGCTTTTTGGCCAGCCTCAAGGTTTTAGTCTTTTCCGTGCCAGGCTTTAATTGCACTGTTCTGAAGAGCTCTTCCGAAAGAGAAAGTAAGGAACCAGGGGTGGCGAATGGTGGTCACTCTGTTCATTTCGTTCAAATGTTGAGAGGCTTCCTCTTCAGTCTGACCTCCGGAAAGGAACTAAATAATTTAAAAAATACAGTGATACCAGCGAGGGCAGGGGGGACAGTTCTTGAGAGAGCTCTCACTGTTCTAATGGCTTCCTCCACTATGTTATTTTCTTTCCTCTTTGGGTGTTCGGATCCATAGGTGACCATGTTAGGCTTCAACAGGCAGCCCTCAAGTAAAACTTTGTGCTTGAAAAGGGCATGGAAGACGGCGTTCAATACCTTTTCAGTAATTCTCTGGCTGTCCTCCACTGAGTGAGGGCCGTCAGAAAGAATTTCAGGTTAGACAATGGGAACAAGTCCATTTTCCTGGCAGATCGATGCATATTTGGCCAATCCTTCAGCATTCTACTGAATAGCAAGATCAGTGGGGCATCCGTCACCAATTTTAAGCACAGCTCTCCACTTAGCGAATCGGCAACCCAATTTGTAAAATTCACTAGCCATGGC
>Ga0302265_1000981_pt1 | contig 17978 bp, 15 predicted proteins | sample III_Bog_E1_1_FD_194556 | JGI IMG/M metagenome (GOLD analysis project Ga0302265, IMG submission 194556) | Peat permafrost microbial communities from Stordalen Mire near Abisko, Sweden - III_Bog_E1_1 | ecosystem: Environmental > Terrestrial > Soil > Wetlands > Peat | place: Sweden: Abisko...
CGCTCTGTCGCGATAGAATCGGTCAAGCGAAAGCCTCTCAATGTGCCTTAAACACTGTCTTGTCAACATGTTTGTAGCACAAAAGGCTTTCGCTACCTCAGGCTTCACGAATAATCCAGGCTAGGGCGAGATCGTCATAGGCGCCGCCAGTATCCGGACCCATTAAACTGTTGCCTGCCCCAAAGCTGGTACGCGCGGACCGCAAATACCCCGAGACTTGGCCAAGCACAGCATTGGGATCGTCGAGCCGCAGATCGATCTGCTCGCGCGGATATAGAAGCGACGCGGATATCGCAACATCGTTCCCAAGCAACGCTTTGACTGCAAAAGCGTAAAGGCAACGCTGGAGTTCCTTGCCCCCGTCCAAGACAATCCTGTCTTTCGGTGGTCTTCCGGTCTTGTAGTCGCGCACCAGGGCGCCACGACAGTCTCCAGAGATGTCAAGCCGGTCAATATAGCCGGCGATGCGGAACCCCGTACCAGGTATCTCAACTACCGCCCGCACGTCCCATGGAGCCTCGCCGACCGATTTGGCATCAGCGCCGCCGAAGGGTACTTCGCCATATGACCGGGCGTCGGCTAGCGGCTGATCCTGATAGGTTAAGGCGCGGCCAGCTAGCCATCGTGCCTCTTCCAGCGTCCGTCGCCAGATCACACTCGGCGGCGCGGCCTTCTCGGCTTCCCAGAGACCCGCCGTTTCGGTAGCCGCCTGATCGACGGCCGCGGCGATCTGAGCCGCGTCTGCCGTGGCGAGACCACCTTCAGATTCAATCACGCGCAGGGCGCGGTTGAGAGTCAAGTGAACGAGGTCGCCGATCCCCAGCGCGTCGAGAACAAGCGGATCTGCACTGCTCTCAGGCGCACGCCAGCGCAAGCCATATTGCCATGCATATCCGAGTGGGTTGCGCAGGAGCCGGCGCAACGAACTGGCCGATTGGGTCCGATCCAGAATAAACAGAAGAAGTGGGTGATCGGGGCGCACGAGGCCGTCATGTGCAGTGACATTTTGGCGATGCCAGTCTCGCCAACAGGTCACGGCTGTACTCGCCTGTGGCAGGACCGCGAATTCTTCCGGTCGTGCCAGAAGCCGGTCGGTCTCGCTCATCGCGTGGATTGGCACCGCGTTGCGCCGAACATATGTTTCGACCGGCTGCCCTTGGAGCAGTGCGCTTCGGCCGAGAAGACGCCCGTCGCTGTCGCGCCGTGATCGCGACAAGACAACTTGGCTCGCGGTCGTGGCCAGGATTGTCTCGAAATCACGGCGGTCCGCAGCGCTGACGGGCAGTGGATCGAGTTCGGTCGAGGGAATGATGTGATCGGAGAGCAGCCGGTCCTCCGAAATGGTACGCGGCCATCGCGACGAATTGAGACCAAGCAAACGGACGAATCGCCGCGGACAAGCGGCGAGTTCACTGGCCGCCATCCAAGCAATGGAGACACAGGGTTCCGGCCCGTCACTCTGTTTGAGCGCGCCTATCGTCATGTCCAGTGAGGCCGCAGGACCGCTAAGGAGGGATTTGCGCCAGATTGCCAGGGCACGTCCGTTGAGCAGCGATTCACCTATCTCAGAGGCTGCTTCGGCCCCTTTTGCGAGAAGAGCGATGATGCTGCGCAGTGTTTCGGCGTGGTTTTTTCCATCCGGCCAGTCGAGAGCGATAAGGCGTACAAGAAGTCGATTCCAAGCGTCGGTCGTGGTAAGGGGCGCATCGGCGGGCAGGACCTGTGTCCAGCCGGAAGGAAGAGCGTGAAATGGGCCGGGCTCGGCGCTGAGAAGCGTCGCGAGCCGCCGAATCCTCGTTTGGGAAACACCGCGCATGAGGACATCGGCAAGTGCTGCCGCTGCTTGCCCTTCCCGGGTGGTCGTTACGCTGACCCCGTGTACGAAATGCAGGTCAAAGTTAGCGTCGGACCGGAGGGAGAGGAAGTGGTCGTCAAACTCCGCCGGCATGCTCGAAGCGATGGCTATCTCCGCAGGTTTAGCTGTGCCGGAGGCGACAAGTTGCCGCGCCCATCGGACGGCCTCGATCGCCTCGTGGTAGCTCGTCGATGCGCTTATTGCATTGATATCGGGGTTTTCCGGTTCGGAACGTTTGATCTCAATGCTGCTTCCGTCGAGCCAGGCCGGGACTGACCGGGGGCCGGCGATCCATCGAACCGGCGTGCGTTCCGCCAGGGCCTTCAATAGCGGACGCCAGCAGGGCGACATTTCGGTGATGCCAACAATGTCTATCGGACCGAGCAGCGCTTCAGCGTATTTGAGTCGCGACAAAGCAGCAGTTGCGAGGTCCGGCGGTCGTAACATGCATGCTGGCAGTTGCGCTAGGACCGCTTCTTCAAGGCGGGCGATTGACAGAAGGCGGGGATGATCGTCGGCTCGCGCCTCGAGATTGATACCTGCGCGCCACGCCTTGTGCAGCGTATCTGCGGCTGCATCGACCATACCCGGCAGGAGCTTGATGCAGTCGAGTTCGCCCAGCGCCGTTAACGGTAATGCCACTTGGATGGCTGCGCGAAGGCTTTCCATGTTAACAGGGCTTGCAAAGCCGCCTGCAAGCCTTGCCGCCAACTGTTCGAACGTCATGATCTGGCGCCCGTGCCGCCGTTCCCGCGCTGCCACCAGCCGCAGTTCGCGCTTTGCTAGTCGACCGTGCGCGACGATGGTGTGCCGGTGCGTCATGATCGTTCTACCTCTAAACCTCTTGCTCAATCCAGTGCCTGAGTTCGTGATACAACACCGGGAGCACTCGCCTCTGCACGATCGGATCCTTGCTCCGCAGAGCCTCCTCAAAATATTCGGAAGTAATTGTGTTCAGTGTGATGGTCTGACTAAGTTGCTCATAGCGTGCCTCAGTTGAGTTCGGAAAGTGGTTCCATTGCCCACTTTGTACCGACTCGGTCTTCTTCCAACGCTCTGCTTTCATCCACGATCCCCAAGGCTCTTTGGCAGACTACATAGAGCCCTATTCATCCGCACTGATGCTATCGCGTTCTGAGCAGGCCGATACTCTGGCTGGTAGGGTGTCCCCGATAAAATCGACAGCGGTTAAATTGTTTTGCGCAGATATCGCAAATGCCCCTTTTCCTGGCGGCATTTTTGATCTATTTCCCACCGAATCCGACTAGAAGCGGGCTACACCTGTCCAATTCTTGAGTTACACAAGGGTGTTTCCCTGATCTTAGAGGCTACGCCGAAAGTTTACAATTCTAGTATGCCCGTTGGTAGAAATGACATGTGCCCGATTCACTCGGGCCAGAAATTTAAGCACTGCTGCGGAAATTCATCTGATTCGACTCAGGATTTTTACGCCGCCTTTCATGAAATCGGGCATGCCTGGGTTCTGCCTGCAAGGACCCGCCCCCACGTGAGCTTCAAGAATCCCTGCGATCTATGCTTAGGAGATGAAGGACAGCAGATTTCGAGGGCCCATACTGGATACAACCCTGGACCTGGGCTGACGCCCGTGGAAGAGATCCTCTACAGTCTCGCCGGCGGTGCAATAGAAGAGGCCTGTGGCCTGTTGCCGCGACATGAGAGATTTTCCCATGGCAGCTTCCCGGCCAGCATGGGCAATGATCTCGAGAATCTGGAGGACGAGTTGCCTCCAGAAATCTGGGATGCTCTGCAACCCCATCTCAACTCGTGTTTTAAGCTGCTTGTCTCCCATTTTCAATCGGAAACAGACGAAATCAAAAGCGTTGCTCTCGAATTTCTAACGGCGCGGGCCCTTACCTCGGAACAGTTACAGCGGGTCTTAACGGATCGAGCAAAACTGCTCAACGAGGTCGCGGAGGTTCTGGGAATTCAAGACCCGCCGGAAAATGTAGTGGGCTGAAGGAGCGCGGTTTGCTCATCCGCTGCAGGGGGCGCGCGGTGGGCATTCTTTGTCGCCATCGGGTTCGCTGCCGGCTTTTTGCCCACTCTAGCGTAGTACCGTGGTCCACTAAAACCGCACATTGTGCCGATGATGACTTACTCTCATGGAAACACGGACTAGAACGCGATCCACGCCGCCACCTGTGGCGGGAAATGGTCCAAGGGGACGAAGATGAAACCGGCTAGGGAGGCGGACGGGGCCAGAATGCACAGCGCTCACGACTTGGCGATTCGTTGGAACGATAATCCGGCGTCTGTACCACGGTTAGCGCGAACGGGCATCGTCCCGGTTCAAAATCGGCCGAAACATCTTCGCGATAATGGGCAAGTTGCCATAGTGGGCAGCAAAAACGAAATCAGAATGACCTTCAAAGCGATCACCGTCGAAGGTCCCCAAAACGTCACCTTGGCCGACGGTACACCTTGCAAGAATGGCTTCAATATCATAGTTGATAAAAGAACCATCCGATTCCCTCGGACGCCGAAATACGCTCCTTTCAAAGGGTTCCACGCTATTGGCGCTTTCCGGTACTTCCTTGCTTCAAAGAACATGGCTGTAGTGGTCGGTGCCAAGATCCGCTCTTCAGGTCGATATGTGGACGATCAAGTGGCCCGCAGATCCAACTTTACGTCTTGGTCACACACTAAGGGAATTCCAGGCGAGTCGCACGGAGACCCGGAGGCGACGCTGGTGCGGCAGTACATGTCGAACCTCGGCGAACATGTGAAGTTTGACCGCAACTACATCCGCAGTGCAAATCTCTATGTTGATTTGTTCAACCTGACTGCATGGCAGTTGATCGAAGCCAAAGTCTCAACTAGTCGGGAATCGATTCGGATGGCAATTGGACAACTAAGAGATTACAAACGCTATTACTCGGCGCGCCATCCTTCTCTTGCTGTCTTGCTTTCCTCTCGGCCCGCTCCTGATTGCATCAAACTGCTCACCGATAATCACATAAGCGTTATTTGGAGGACCGCACGCGGAACCTTCAAGACAATTGGATGGCAAAAGAATCAAACTTGAACGTTCCGTCGCCCGTGGACCCGTTTGGGCATCAAGTAGCTGTACTCAGAATCCAAGTTGACACGAAAGGCAAGATGCCGCGGCGGTGCGCTATTGACGCAGACAGCGGCCTTCGCAGCCGCTGATCTTTGGTCACTGCTGCGCAATGAATGATCGAGCGGATTCTGAGGAATCGGTCAGGGGCTCCAGCAAATGTGGGCCATTCCCTTGGAGTTTGGCCACTCGCCAGGCTTTCATTTCTTCCGCGGGATATGTTCGAACGAGGTCAATCGGCAGTTGCGAGAGTTCCGCCGGAGCAAGCCATCGCTCATAGTCCTTCGGTTCGATGATGAGCGGACAACGGTTATGGAATGGCTCCAGCACTTCATTCGGATCCGTCGTAATGATGCTGAAGCTTTCAACAATGATCTCGTTTTTGTCTTTGTCGTCGCCTTTCCATCTGTCCCAGATCCCTCCGAAGGCGAAGAGGCCATCATCCGCAAGCGAAACTGCCCATGGTTTGCTGAGCTTCCTCTTTTCCTCCTCCTTGGTCAGTGGCTCCCATTCGAAGAAAGAGTTAGCTGGGATGAGGCAACGACGGTGTTTCCATGGCTCTCGCCAGGCACCGCTGCTCTCAAGCTTGTCGGAGCGCGCATTGATGGAACTGAAACTTGCCTTTGGTGTCTTAGACCAGTAGGGCACGAGACCCCACTTCATGAGTGCCAAAACACGTTCGCCAGTGTCGCGATCGAGCCGCACGACTGGCTGAATGCTTTCCGGGGAAATGTTGTAGGACGGCGCGAGGCGGGCGCTGTTTATCTCGTAATACTCGTCATTGAACACATCGGTGTTGTGGGTATGGAACCACTCTGCGATCCGCTGCTTGTCCGCTCTCCGGCCGTAACGTCCGCACATGAACCGAGGCTACCACCTTACTGTCGGCCCGCTCGATCCAAAATCATCCGCGCCAGGCTTACGCTGTCGGAGACCACGGCGGTGAGACGAGGAGAAGGGCGGCTAATATCCGGGTCGCGCGCGAGGCGAACGGCCGCTATGATCGCGGCGGCGATGACCAGTGTCGACTTCATTCGGGTCTGCTCTTGCATTTGCTCAGCCCAGGCCACCCGCTCGCGCGCAATGGCTCGCTTCATCTCGCCCATCAGTGCACCGCGGTTCGCACCGGTTTGGGACCAAGTTTGTACGAGAGATTTCCTCGGAAAATCTCGGATGGAAGGTAGTTCCTCTTCTCTCCGCAGAGCGGGCACTGTGCGGCAATCCACGAATCCGGCATGGTGCCTACCGGGGCTGGGATGTTCTCACCGCATTTCTTGCAGCGGATCGTGAAGTCGCAATTTCGAGTTTGCGGAAGGTTGAACACGAGTGCCAGTATAGGAGAACAAAAGGCGAAACTGCAATGTGGATTTCTTCGGAGTTGAACTCAGGGCAGATCGTTGAGATGTGTCGAGAGGGCGTAGGTTCACTTATTTCAATGGTTTATGGCGAGGCATGTTGATTCGCAGGCTGTGATGTGCCAGTATAGAGGCCAAAGAGATCGGGCGCTATGCGAATCGCCTCCCCCACCTTTCGCATTGCTACCGGTTTGCTGCTTGCCGTCCTCCTGAGTGCTGTCGGGTATCAAGTTTTCCGGCGGTCGAGTTTTTACGCTCCCGAGGCGCTGCTGAAGCAAGCCGATGAGATGTCGTGGCTCAACAGCTGGATTGAGGCAGAACCTCTTTACCGACAAGCCGAGCAGGAATTCACTCGGAGGCATCAGCTCTCAAAGGCCCTCTACGCGCGTGTCAGCCAGATGCCGGCGCACAGCGAATCCTCCACTTCGATCCCAAGCCAAATTGCTCTGCTTCGACAGGATCTGGATCTCCCGGAAGCGAAGGATCCTGAAACACGTCTTCGCATCCTGACCATTCTTGGGATGTTCGAAGTGAACTACGACTCTGGAATGGCGCGCCAGACCTGGACGGAAGTAAAGGCACTCGCGGACCGACAACATCACTACCTATTGTCCGCGCGCGCGATGGGAGAACAGGGTGTCGCAGCGTTCCTGCTTGGCGACATCGCAACCGCGAAAAAGAATGTAGTTAGAGCGTGGACGGTCGCCAAAGTCGCCGATCCAGGTGCACACATTCGATACGCGAGCCTTTACGGGGCGGGCCTGGTGGAAATGCATAAGTACCAAGAGGCTCTCGGACCGCTGGACGAAGCGATCAAGGTTGCCGGGAAGACTCGCGGGGCCGCGTACCCGACGATCGCTGTCAACGCAAAGATTGATGCACTGAGCGGCCTCGGAGAAAACAAAGAAGCACTGGCGCTAGTCGCAGAGGAGCTGCGTCGAGTCTCCGTCTACCATCTTGCTGGACATCTTTACGAACTCTACCAGCAGAGGGCCCGCGTATACGAGCGGATGGGACAATGGGATCAAGCGGTATCCGACTACGCCCTGTCCGCCCAATATGCGAGGCAGCTTTCGTATTGGCGCGGCCTGACCCAGGTCGATGGCTTGCTCGCAAAGGCTTATATCCACCAAAAGCAATTGCAGCCAGCGCTGGCCGCCATCAATGAAGCGATCGCGGCGAATGAGAACATCCCCGATGAACTGTACTTCGTGCCGCGGAATCTCGGAATCAAGGCCGAAATCATGGCCCGTCTTGGCAACACAAAGGCATCGAACGAACTGTATGAGAAGAGCGCGGATCTCTTGGATGCGCTCCTCAGCAAGGTTCCGACGCCGACCGCTGAGCGCCAATTGCTGAATGATCTCAGCATCGTCTACGCGGGATACTTTGTTTCTTTAAGTGACCAGGGCCGCACAGAAGACGCCTTCCGAGCAATTGAGCGGGCGCGCGGTCGGGTGGAAGCTCAAGGTCTTTCACATCACGATGTCATTTTGCCGCATGCCCCCGACGCCTCCGAACAGAACCTCACCAAGCTCAATATCCAATTGTTGAACACAGACGATTCGGTCGCCAGAGCGCACATTCTTGAATCGATCTATAGCACCGAACAGCAACTTGGCACGGAGCCATCGTCAAACGATCCGGCGCCAGTGCCCGTCGCGCTGAGAGAACTTCAACACGACCTAAGCACATCTGAGTTGCTTGTCGAATACGTGCTTGATGATCCGAGCTCCTACGCGCTCGCCGTGACTCGCAACACGGTCTATCGGTACAGTCTCCCGCCCAGAGACATGCTGGAGCAGGAAGCGACGCAGTATCGATCCACTCTCAAGCAAAAGAAGACGGACACTGTTCTGGGGCAACGGCTCTACGACGGACTTCTTGGCGAAATCCCGGAACTCAAAGACAAGCACGATTTGATCGTGGTGCCGGATGGCACGCTTCACCTTCTGCCATTCTCTGCTTTGGTAAATGCCGGGCAGTACGTTCTGACTTCCCACCTGATCACAGTCGTACCATCGGGAACCGTGCTGAACATGCTGAGGCATCGATCCGATCCGGTGCTTCGAGAGGACCTTCCGTATGTCGGAGTGGCGGCATGGACATCGAAAGCACCCCAGACCACTTTCCTCGCGCGCATAAACCGGGCCATTTCCGGGCCCGAACGGCGCGAATTTGTCTCACTGCCCGAGAGCCAGCACGAGGTTGAGAACATTGCAACCGACCTCCCGAAGCCCAGTACCATTCTCTTGGGCGAGAGAGCGACTGAGACAAACTTCAAGCAGCTTCCGCTGAGCCAATACAACGTCATTCACTTGGCTCTCCACGGATATGTTGATCCCGAGATTTCAGATCGTTCTGCGCTTGTCTTCGCTCCGGAGAATCCGGCAAAGAACGACGGCCTTCTCCAGGTCCGCGAGATCAGAAACCTCCGTCTCAATGCCGACCTTGTAACGCTCTCGGCCTGTGACACCGGCGTAGGGCCAGTGGGCGAGGAGGGCGTGGAGAACATCGTAAATGCATTCGTTGCGGCGGGCGCTCAGAGCGTCGTGTCAACGCTTTGGGAACTTGAAGATCACGCGACCGCCCAACTGATGGCCAACTTCTACGAGCACCTCGGCCGTCACGAGGGAAAGGCAGAGGCACTCAGGCAGGCGCAGCTCGAAATGCTCAAGACGGGCACGCCGCCGTACTACTGGGCAGGCTTCCAACTCGACGGCGAACCGAGCGGCAGTCTGTTCAGCGAGACAAGATCGACAATTTCGCCCAGGAGCACCCGATGACATTGAATCCGGCTGCGAGCTCGGCATTGCCTGTTCAACTTTCACTGCGTGACCGGCACGCAATCCTCGAAAACGTCCTTGCCGCTCTGCGCAAGCGGTTCTATTCGCCTGAAAAGCTGACTGGCGATTGGCCGGCCGCCGTGGAGCGGCACCGACCTTTGATCGAGAGCGCAGCCACCGCGGACGCATTTGAGAAGGCCATGAGTGATTTGTTGGCGGAACTGCACACCTCCCATTTGGGCTTCTTTCACAGCAGTGCCCGTAGAGCGTCGAGCCGAGCCGCACTCAGCGCAACCTACCTTGAAGACGAGACACCTTATGGGAAGCGTTGGATTTTTCAGGATGTCCACGCAGGAGGAGCAGCGGCGATCGCCGGCATTGAACCTGGGGACATCCTCGTCAGTGTTGATAGCCGGGAGATTACTCCGCCGGAACATCCCGTATTTGCTATGGGCAAGCAAACAAATGTGGAGTTTGTAGGCAGAGGCGACCAGCGACGCACTGTTTCAGTCGAAGTAGCGCGGCCCAAGGGAAAGAAACTCCACTTCATCGAGCCCACGCTCGTCGAGGCGCGGCAGCTCGGTGACGGGTTGGGCTACCTGAAGATTGCAATGTTTCCGGGAATGATTGGGGTCGAGGTTGCGAACGAGATCTCTCGCGCCGTCGAGAAGCTGGGCGCGGTCGATAGCCTTATCATCGACCTGCGTGGCAACACAGGCGGAGGGATCGGCGCACTTCGTGTAATGAGCATGATCACACCGGGCAGAGTCCCGGTGGGATTTGCACTCGACAGGCACCGTGTCACAGCTAATCTCGAATCAGAGAAACACAGTTTCCCTCGATTCTCACATATCCCGTCTTCAACCAAGACCTTGTGGCTGCTTGCCTTGAAGTTTGGGCATGCAATCATGACGAAAAAGCCCATTGTGCTTCAAACCGAAGGATTGGGCGAGAAGCCATTTCACGGGAGGGTCGTTCTCCTAGTGAACCGCCACACCGCGAGCGCCGCGGAAATGATTGTCGCGTTCGCACGAGAGAACCAACTCGCCACGATCGTCGGAGAGAAAACGGCTGGTCGCCTCCTATCCGCAACTTCCGTCAAAGTCGGCAATGGATTTCGGTTGGCGATGCCCACAGGAGCGTACTACACGTTGAGCGGGTTGGTGCTGGAAGGAACGCCGATGGAACCGGACGAACTGATTGAGTTCAATTGGCGCGCGCGACGGGAGCGGGTGGACGGCCAACTTGAACACGTCGTCAAATCGATTCGAGGTCACCACGCCGCACGTGTCAGTGGAGCGCGCGGTTGACACCCCTTGCGAGGCTCATTTTCAGGATTGGCTGTCATTCGAACACAACATAAGCCGGGAAGAGCTTCATCCATCAATCGGACGCTAGAGTGCTCAGCGGGCGCGAGCAAGATTATGCAACAATCGAAAATCCTCCTGGCCAAATCGCGTTTATCAGAACTAGTTTGACCGGCAGCTCAAAGGCTTGTATTGCGAGGTGCCGGCCATTCCAGAAAAGGTGGCGCCCCGAACGACGCCAGCATTTCCGCGGAGGCAGATGGCGAGCAGGAGAAGCCCACTCTGCAGGTCACAATGTGGCCTTGGTCGGAGCGCTGGAGGACATAGAACCTAGCGCGCGGTCCCAGTCGGCTAGGATTGCGGTGTTATAGGGGTATTTTCTGCTGGAACTTCCGTAGATTCATGCCGAGCATCAAGCGTCAGGAACTTCGTTCCTTCAGGAGTCACAACCGAAACACCACCACGGCGCAGTTGTGTGATCTCGCCTTGGCGAAGGCTCGTAAAGATCACAACTTGAAACGGCACCTTCTTTGCTAATTCCTTGCTTAAGAACGACAGAAAGCGTTCCCGATGCTTTGGATCTGGATTCTGCTGGAGCGGCTCGTCGAGAATAACCAAGCCAGGATGGAGCCCGTCCACCTTAACGGAAGCCTGAGCCAGCGCAAGAGTATAAGCCGCGATAAGCCTTGACTGATCACTCGCTGAACCAAGAGAGCGCAGTCTCTTTTGGTTCAGCATTGGCGTGTACTGCTCGTTTAGTGACACGTCGGCGAGATTATTGGAAGATACTGCGCTGTGACCGAACGCCAACAGGTAATTCGCTAAGGCCTCGGCGAAGGCAAGCTTTTTCGAGGTAAAATCACTCGGGGCTGTCATTGCAAACGTTACGCCTTTTGCTTCGCGTACCCATGCATCGATTTCAGACTGCCAAACCTCTATGTTCTTGCTAATTTCCAGTACACGGTCGATTGATCGCTCGGCCGAAGCTAGCTCTGCGGCAGTTTGAGCAAGCGCTTCTCTCACAGTGCCGACCGCACTGGTGACATTCATCAATGCGCGCTCGGCCTCTCGGAATTCACTACTCACAACTTCCAGTTCGGAATAGATAATCGATAGTGTCGCTTTCATCGACACGAGATTCCGAGACAGCAAGTCCCGATCCCGCTTGAGTGCTTCGATATGATTCTCGATTGACTCAGACGACTGCGAATTTAATGCGAATGTGGCGGGATCGAGATCACGGTGACAAGTGGGACATTCAATATGATCGATGCGCCCAATCCCGATAGTTTTTAGACGGAACAAATCTTCCGCTGCGCTCAACCGATCTTCGAGGCTCTCTAGCAGCACCTCCGTCTGCTCAACTTGGGAGCGCGAAGTTGACGCATCTTCGCTAAGCCTATGTCTCCGGCGCTTCAATTCAATCACCCGCTGCGATGCAGATACGGGCGCAGATACGTCCTCGACATCGATCGGCGCATCGGTGAGGGACTGCCTCAATTTCTCAACTCGTTCTCGAAGGCTAGAGTGTCTCTTTCCCAGGTCTACATCGAAGTTGCTCGCGAGGATGTCCTTTAGAGATATCGCCTGCCATCGGTCAGCCAGTTCAGTTATTGAACCGAATGACGACATCTCAATTCGCCAACCATATCCGATCAAGCCCACGACAACACGATCTGCGAGGATCCGGGCCTTTTCCTTCAGAGCGCCTGTCATTTGCGCCGAGCGCAACTGTGCCACTCTTGCCGCGGTCGCATCGAGTCCTCCGAGGAGGTATTCGATTGCGAACTCTCCAATCTGTTGCTGACCATAGCGGGAGACCTGCAATGATTGGATGTCAGTCCATCCTTCATCTTGGTCTATGTAAAAGAGGGGCAGAAGATTCTCCGCGTAGATCTCAGACTCACCACCCTTAAAAGTCACAGTCTTCTGATGTGGCCACCCCAACCATGCAAAGAAGAAGTACTGGAAGCCGCCTGTTTCATCTTGCATCGTGCGATAGCGAGCTGAGAACACGCTGGTTCGCACCGCACCGTCTTTCGCAATTTCTTCTGCGGTAATCTTGGCGCAGTCTCCTTTGATGGGCCGGGTAAGTCTGAGCCTTCTGCCATCCTTATGAAGAAGGCTTACAGCGCAAGAGGAGGAAACGACAGCAAAGAGCTTGCCGTTGAATTCAATCTCGTCTCTCACGGCGAGCGCAAAGCAACTTGGATCGTTGTCCGGTAAGCCGAACACCGTCTCTGCACCTAAGCACCATGCGACTGTGGTTACACTCAGGGATTTTCCGAAAGCATTGTCTGCAGAGATGACCTGAAGTCCGCTCTTGAACGGAAGCTCTCCGGAGAAGTTTCCCGCTGTAGACTTGCCGAATACCTTGATTGATTCGAGCGTAATCACCAGCCCTCCAGCATGTCATTGGTAATGACAATCTCATTCAGTTCGCGGATTGCGTCGGTCTCCGTAGTGAAAAGACCATCCTTTTCCGATGTATCGAAAAGACCGGACAATATGACCGACGAGATTGGCTCCGCGATTTGGCCCTTCTGCTTGAATAGGCAACCGGTGGCAACTAGATAATCAATGATATTGTCGTGCATTCCGTCACTCAGAAAACCACGACGCAGCGATTGCGACGATTGAAGCGAACGCTGGCGATCTTTGCGTGAGGCACTCCACTCACGAACCACGTCGAGAAGCCACGGACGCATAGCAACAAATTGCAGGAGTCGCAGTTTGTTGGCAGAGATTTTTCGAAAAGCCCCTTCGACCTTCCCACTAACTCGCAGGCAGGCCGCAACTACGAACATGCGATACTGCAGATCGTAAACGGTGGAAGGCGCGATGCGTTCGGGGTGTACATACGGAGCGGCTGATGTTCCTGCGAGCAATTCAGAGAGAATCTGGGATTCAGTTGGCATTCATCCCTCCAGGGCGTGACCAACCGACAGAACACTCTCCAATGAGCCGTGCGACCTCTCCTGCGGCGATATCGTCCATCATCGAACCGTAGGTAGAGCCAAACTCAGCATCCAACACGGCTCGCGCGATTTCTTCTGCTTTGCCTAGCTCCGTCCAGGGAGCCAAAGAGGCCAGCATCAAGGCTGCAATTCGAGTGACGATTCGGCTCCGACTAGCTTCCAAAGCCTGATGTAGGCCAGGCATCGTCTCATTCAGCTTGATATCAAATGCAAGAGACATCCGCCACTTATATAAAAACTGGTCTACCAAGCTATTGATTGCCTGAAGCTGATCTGGACGAATGTCCTTCAACAACGTCATCTTTTCGTCGAATGTTTTCGGGCTCTCGATCACAAGGGTCTTCGCGGTGTCCTGCACTGATTGATAGAAGATCTTCTGCTGGGCACGAACCAACGTCAGCTCATCCACCGACCAGCGATTCGCTAGTTCGGTTGGACCGATGATCGCTACGGTCGCATTGGCATCGACGTAGCGAAGTTTGCTGGACTGTTTATATTCCAGAAAAGCTGTATGGATTGGACCAACAACACGATGGCTTTCGAACCAATTCACCACCAGATCGACGTGCATCAATTTCTTGCCGACGGGTAGGATTGTCGCCATTTCATGGTTCTCGCAGCATGTCAGGATTGTCTTCTTGAATTCCAACTCAAGTAAGCGTCGCAAATCACTCTTGAACTTATCGACAATAGCCTTTTCAAGACTTCGCGCCTGCCGGTAGGTCTTGAGCTCCGGACCGTAGCAGCAATAGCCCCGGGCGCCTTCATGGGAGAATCCATCGAGACCCGCATCGCCATGTGGCTTGGAGGGAATCGTCTGGAAGCCGAGCACCACACTCTGTAGGCGCGCGCAGACCTCTGCCTGGAACGCATTCCCGGTCAGCGAGGCCAGCGTGGTCGCATACGCGTCGACGTTCGACATCAAAGCAGACAGTGCCTCAAAGAGTGTGCAATCTGTACCGCAAATTCTAACACCCGCAAGTAGTCTGAGGGTGCCTAAGCGATTACGATGTATGCACTTATGCGCGAAGCTATTCGGGCCACTTCGCGTACTCGTTCGTGCGGACCTCGCTGGCATCCTGGAACGCCTTGGATAGGCAGGTCGCGAGCGCGCAATTTTCGCCACTTATTCGCCCCTCCTAGATCAGGATACATCTTGACCGCACATACAGAGCTTCTCTTTGGAAACCTAGACTTTTTGACCCCACGGGGTGTAGCCTGTGGGTTACAGTGAGGGAATATGGTCGAGATTCATCCACAAAGGATTCAGGGGAAATGGCGTAGCGGATACGCGCTCGACTTCCACACGACTAGCAGCACTCCGATCGGCGAAAACGCCTACGGCCACATGCAATTTGATACAGTCCGACCACCTGTCGCAGAGCTGCTTTACCAGCTCAAATACCGCAATGACGAAGCAGCGGTCGCAGAAATTTCCAAAGTTGCGGCGGCGTTCTTGCGGCAGCAAGGCAGGGGATACGACCTCATCATTCCTGTCCCACCCTCCGCGATTCGCCGTTTGCAGCCCGTCGTCGTGCTCGCGCAAACAATTGGAGCAGCGATCAAGGCTCCTGTCGGATTCTGCGTCACCACGACCCGAGCTACCGCTCAACTCAAGAACATCACCGATCCGGATGAACGCGCTGAAGCGCTTACTGGCCTCTACGCTGTGGACGCGAAACAGACCCGGGGGAGAACAATCCTGCTCTTTGACGATCTCTATCGTTCCGGCTCAACCCTCAATGCGATCACCTCGTTGTTACAGGCGGAAGGTTCCGCTAAGTACGTGGATGTACTCACCATTACTCGAACCCGGAGCAATCAATGAATACGATATTCATCGGCGGGTCCCGCCACATCTCACGTCTTCCATCCGAGATCAAAGATCGGTTGAACAAGGTTATCGATAATCAACACTGCGTCTTAGTCGGGGATGCCAACGGTGCAGATAAGGCAGTTCAGAAGCACTTTGCAGATGCTGCCTATGACAAAGTCACGGTTTTCTGCACGGGTGACCACTTTCGGAATAATCTTGGTCATTGGCCGACGCATAACGTGGAACCGCCTCGTGGGGCCAAGGGTTTTCAGTTCTATGCCGCGAAGGATCGGGAGATGGCTACCAAAGCAGATTTCGGCCTCATGATATGGGACGGGAAAAGTCCTGGCACGCTCTTGAATGTCCTCCGGCTTGCCAAGGCCGGAAAGATCTCCGTTTTGTACAACGCCCCTGAAAAGAAGTCCCTCAATATAGCGCCTTCTTCATGGGAAGTCTTTCTATCCCATTGCAGCGACGACCTGCGAAGTGATCTCAAAGCGCGTGCTACCCCCGAAGAGTGGGAGACTGCAAAGAAGATCGATCAGAGTGAACTTTTTGTCACCAAAGAACAACATTCTGTAGAGAGCGACAACATACCTAACGTTGTTTCGGAGAGGGAGCTCGCGGACGCGATCAATGCTGCCCTTGCGACGAGCGATCCTGCAAAGTTTGTCGATGCGTTGGGTGCCTATGCCAGACAGCACGGCATGACTCAGATTGCACGGCAGACTGGACTCGCACGAGAGAGCTTGTATCGCGCTTTATCGTCTGGTGGAAATCCAGAATTTTCAACTGTTCTTCGCGTAGTATCCGCGATCGGCTTCAGACTGGAAGCAAGCAGGGTAGCACCTGAGAGCGAAACCGTTTTGGGGAGCCCTCCCGCTGTCTAAATCCATCCTGCTCGATTTTGAGGGGCGATCCGAGCCCAGGCGGGACAGTGGCATTGGGATAAGTACCGCGAAGTCGCTCATCATCTGCTGAATTGCTCAAACACGAACCTCATTTGCTGCCAACTGGGATTCGCGTTCATCGAGTGGATGATCCGATTTCCGAAACATATTAAGGATTTCCACGGAGTCGTGAATTGAGTGGCCGTAAAGGGCTATCTATTTGATTTGCAGGGGATAATAGTAGGACGTCTGATCCTCGTCGTGTGTGGTGGCTAGAAAATACGCTCCCGCTTTGGCCGCCCGAAGGTCCAGTTCGACGGACACCGATTCGTGGTCGCCATTTATCGTAGCCGGTGCACTTCTCTGGGCCACGACGCCATTTCCGTTCTGATCCTGCGTAACGGCCACGGCATATTGGCCCGGAGGGCTGAAGCGCGGAAGGATGATCGTAACCCTAACCACTGCAGCCGGCAAAAACACAGATTGCAGCGAGCCGGGCTGGTTGCCTCGGATCGTACCGGCATCCCACAGGTTTACGGCTTCTGATACAACGGCCACATTCGCCGATGGAAGTTGCCGGTGCGTTTCATAACGAGCGACCGTGATGACGACCGCGCCGATCACGGAGCAGAGGACTACAGCGGTTACGAGTGTCCGCTTTCTCCGGCGCGAGCGATTTTCCTGCCGGAAGACAAGCAGCCTGCGCATGCACGTGGAACAGTTTGCCGCGTGGTCAACTCTCGGGTCTAGCAAATCGATCCGCTTGGCCCTTCGAGCCAGATCTCGAAGGAAGGTTTCGTCAGGACACGGCCCGACAGGCGTCGTTTCGCCGGCAAGCACGCGCTCCTGATGGCGCTGCACAAGCCATGATTCAATGCGGTCCTCGGCGCGCGAGGGCCTAGACCAACTCAACATTTTGGGGAATCTCCCGGAGGGGAAATACTGCGGAGCACCAACCCCAGTTCCCCAAAGTATGCACGACGCACGGCGCTATGGTCCATCTCAAGTTTTCCACCGATCTCCCGCCACGAATATCCGAGCGCGCGCCAGTCGAAGATCGATTGCGCCGTTGGCGAAAGGCGCGAGAACAACTCATTCGCGTAAGTTCTTTGTTCTGCCTCTGAATGACCGACATGAAGCTGCTCCATATCGCGCATCGACCCAGACGGCAATTCGCGGCTACGCTTCGCCGCAAGCTGCCTGGCGCGGCGCCGGATGACGCTTTTGATTCGTGCTGTCAGTTTTTGTTCCGTAGTATCGCTATGGCGGGCAATGTATTGAGACGCATTATGAACGGCGTGGTCCATCAAATCGACTGCGGCATCGGAGTCATTGAGGTACGTCCAAGCGCACAGGGAAGCGTACGACCATGCTGCGTGAGCAGCGGCCTCCAACTTCTGATCGGAAGCCGGGTGCCCGGTCGAATAGGCCCAACTCCACGTCAGCACTTTCCAGTTACTACCATTTGGCGTCATACGCGTGTGTGGCGCGGGGGGATTGACGACCAGTTAACTCGAAGTATAGACGACCTTTTCTGCGTTAAGTCGTGAAAAAATGTCGCGTCTCTGCCACAAAACCCTCTCTGGGGTGCCTTTAGTAGATATAGGGCCTCTTTTGCGGAGTCCCAGGGGAGCAGGACAAGATTCCCCAGGATTCGGCGGGACGGACAGATCCTCAACGCGACAGAAGTGACGTCTGCTCCAGAGCGAGTATCGGTCATCGCGAGCTGGATGAGATGTCGGCGAAACGAGCGGGGACTCTCCGGTCTGAAAGCACCGCACCTTCAATCGGGTTTTAATACGAACTTCTTGGCCTTGGGAAGATCCCTATCGAGGCGCGTATGGCAACTCTCCCCAAATTGCCGGAGCGCTCCCAAGAGTGGAGTGCAGAAGCGATAGCCATGGCTGCTCAG
>Ga0302265_1000982_pt1 | contig 17966 bp, 17 predicted proteins | sample III_Bog_E1_1_FD_194556 | JGI IMG/M metagenome (GOLD analysis project Ga0302265, IMG submission 194556) | Peat permafrost microbial communities from Stordalen Mire near Abisko, Sweden - III_Bog_E1_1 | ecosystem: Environmental > Terrestrial > Soil > Wetlands > Peat | place: Sweden: Abisko...
TTAGCCCTGCAGACTTTGAAGTCAACTTTGTAAAACTATGGAACGAACAGAAAATGTCGGCGGTGAGCGGAAATCCACCCACAATGAAACATGAAGAATTGCTGGACGAGGGCGAAAAGTTCTTTCGTAATGGCAGAAGGCTTCGTGCGCCAGATTCGCGCCGGCGATGCGCAGAGGGCGTTGGAGCGCGGCGTTATCCTGGAGGGCCGCCTCGCGCCCGTGAATCGTATGTTGTACCACGCCGCTAACACGCATTCCTAGAAGCGAGGATTTGTGCCGCAGGGAGGCCGATGAATGGCACTGGACCCTCACCCGCTTGGCCAGACCTCGATCATGACGGCTGGCCCATGGAGGTAGCGTCAGAGTTCAAGACAATTCGCATTTGGCGGACGTCAAGCCACGCATGCCATTAGGAATTCTCTGAAGGCTTGAGCGGCAAATGCCCTGATTGTTTCCGAATCCCGGGATTCATACGCTGGGTCCATAAGCGGGGGAATGGAGGCAGGAAAGGGGCGGGTCATCCGTGGGGGGACGGATGGCCCGGAACGGGTGGTACTCAGGTGGCAAACGGAGAATTGCGTCGCGAATGCGCCCTGTCGCCCTCAGCGTTCATAGCGAGCGGACGGCGAGTCGGAGCTTAATATTCTGGGAGTATTGCGCTGGTCATAGCCGGCAGCTATCGCGAAGGCAGGATTCCGGACGGTGGTTTAGAGAAGGCGCATCGGATTCACTTTGCGCATAGCTTCCGGCTATGGCGCCATCCAAGAGGAGGTATTGGTACAATCCGCGGCGCGAAGCGATACTCGTGAATATCGAAGACCAAATTACGAATTCAAAGGCATATCTGGTGGGCGGTGGTATCGGATCGCTGGCCGCAGCCGCGTTTATGATCCGGGACGGCGGCATGCCGGGCGAAAATATCTCGATCCTCGAAGCCGCGCCCATTATGGGCGGGAGTCTCGATGGCGCCGGAGAGCCGGTTGGCGGATATTCGATGCGCGGCGGACGCATGCTGACCGCTGACAACTATGAATGCACCTGGGATCTTTATCGATCAATCCCGTCCCTGAACAACGCTGGAAAGACGGTGTTCGACGAAACCTTGGATTTCAATGAAGAGCACAAGTCGAATGCCATGGCGAGACTTGTGGACCGCCAGCGGGCGAAGGTGCCCGTCACTTCGATGGGGTTCTCCATGCAGGACCGAATCGAGTTATTGAAACTCAGCCAGGCAGGGGAAGACACGCTGGCCGCGAGTCGCATCACCGACTGGCTTTCGCCCCGGTTCTTCAAGACCGAATTTTGGTTTATGTGGTCCACCACATTTGCCTTCCAGCCATGGCACAGTGCTGTTGAGTTCAAGCGTTACCTGCACCGCTTCATGCTTGAGTTTTCCCGCATCGAAACCCTCGCTGGAGTTAAGCGAACGATTTACAACCAGTACGACTCTCTTGTGCTGCCGTTGGAGAAGTGGCTGGAAGCTCAAGGTGTTCACCTTATTTCGGATTGCAGGGTAACGGACTTTGCCCACAGGACAGAACTGGGGAAGTTCATCGTAACTGCGATCCATTGTCTAAGGCAGCACAAGAGCGAAGTGATAGCCGTGAATGATGGCGATTTCGCCTTCTTCCAAAACGGCTCAATGACGGATGCCTCCAGCGTCGGCTCAATGACGACTTCGCCTAAACCCTTGACGAAGGCGGATAGCGGAGGGTGGACTTTATGGGAAAAGCTTGCGGAGGGCCGACCACAGTTTGGAAATCCGGCGGCGTTTAACAACTGCATCGCACAGTCCTGTTGGGAGTCTTTCACCGTCACGATGCAAAATGCTTCATTTTTCGACGAGATGAACCAATTTAGTGGCAACGAGGCGGGTACCGGCGGACTGGTGACTTTTAACGACTCGAACTGGATGATGTCCATTGTACTGGCTCATCAACCCCACTTTCTGAATCAACCCGCCAATGTTCAGGTCTTCTGGGGATACGCGCTGTTTCCGGACCGGGTCGGCAATTTTATCCCAAAGCCGATGGCCGATTGTAATGGTGCGGAAATTTTACAGGAACTTTGTGGTCACTTGCGGTTCGACTTAGCGTGCCTTGAATCAGCCAATTGCATCCCCTGTAGAATGCCGTACATCACCAGCATGTTTATGCCTCGCCTGCCCGGCGATCGGCCACTACCGGTGCCCTCCGGTTCCAGGAATCTCGCGTTCATCAGTCAGTTCGTTGAAATTCCGGATGATACCGTTTTTACGGTGGAATATTCGGTACGGGCGGCGCAAATGGCCGTTTATCAATTATTGGGTATAGAGCGTGATATTCCGCCCGTAACTCCACACGACAAATCACCTCGAACAAAGTTTGAAGCACTGATCAAGGCTTTCAAATGATTAGCGGCAGAATGTTGCACGAAAAGGCGCGTTTATTTGCACAGCCCGTGTGCGCGGCGATTTCGCGTATAGCTCTGAGCTATGGCCAGGTCATCGAGAAGGTATTGGCCCAATTCGCGGAAAAACCGAATCATCCCGCTTGAATCACGTCTGTACCCATGGTCGTGAAAACAACCTACCAAAATAAAAGAATAAACCAAAATGAAGAAACTCGTATTCGGGTTCACAATGCTCATCGCAATCGCGGCTGCCAGCCTCGCCGGTACGGAAACGTACACGGGGCCAGCCTCGAAGGAATCCAAGCAAGTCCAATCGCCAACCTGCTTCTCTGACAAGGAGTGGCAGGTCGACGTCTTCGGTGCCGGCCAGGTCGGCAACGGGCCGGACCACGCTGGTCCAATCAGGAATCACGCGTGGGGCGGAGGCATCGCGGCGAACTACTTCTTTGCCCGGTACTTCGGTCTGAGCGCGGAAGGCACGTGGCTGGAGGGGCATGACAATCGCGCCGCATCCGGCGATTTCCGGGATCATAACTCGGGGACGCAATTCCAAAGCGCCACGGGCAGCGTGATTTTCCGGTACCCGATCGACTCATGGTGCCTGGCTCCCTACGTGTTCACCGGTGGCGGCGCCACGATGGACGGTTCCGCCCGGGCAGTGTGCCACGTCGGTGTGGGTGCCGAATACCGTATTGTGCCGAACAAGCTCGGCATCTTCGCAGATGGTCGCTGGAACTACTACGGCGACAACTACGGCCATGACGTGCAGAACAACTTCCTGTTCCGCGCGGGCGTTCGTGTGGTGTTCTAAGAACCTAGTTCCCGTAAGCTGAACTTCACAAAGCGCCGGGGTCGAAAGACTCCGGCGTTTTCCTGCCTGCCGTGCCTCGGCATCATCAAGCTGCCATTCCGGCTGGCCTAAACCTCATGAATTCCAAGGAGCCTCAATTCCAGATCGTCCGCCATCACCGGTCGAGGTTTTATGCCAAAATGCGGCCCGGGATGACGGCGATTTGAGGTCGAACAGCCGAACGCGGAGATTCGTGTGATCAAATACCGCGGCTCGCCGCACTCCAATCAACTGCGGGAATTGATCTTCAGCGACTCAGGCACCACAATAAAATGAATACGCTCAATCCATCTTCAAGACCCGCAGGGCGTCAAACTCTAGCCCTGATCGGATGGCTGGCACTCTGTTTTGCCGCATCCGGCACGGCAGTTTTCGTTTCAATCGGCGGTTGGTATTCCAGCCTTAACAAGCCTTCGTGGAATCCGCCGCCGTGGATTTTTGGTCCGGTGTGGTCATTGCTTTATATTATGATGGCAGTGGCGGCGTGGTTGGTATGGCGGGAAGGCGGATGGAAACGGCATGGGCGGACACTTGGATTGTTTTTTCTACAATGGCTGCTCAATGCGGTCTGGACGCCAATCTTTTTTGGCATGCATCGCTCAGGGCTGGCTTTCGCAGAAATTATCATGCTCTGGATTGTGCTTGCGGCGACACTGCGGCTGTTCTGGCGGGTGAGTAAGTTGGCGGGTGTTTTGCTGGTGCCTTATCTGGTGTGGGTGAGCTTCGCTGCCGCATTGAACTTCGCCATTTGGCGGCTAAACATTTGAGGCTCCTCACATTTTACGAGCGTTAGAAATTGTTCCGCGGTTGTCATATCAAAAAGGTTGAGCGCCACGCCCGGGTGGAGTTTCCGAAACGCTCCCAAGGTTGCCGGCAGTAAGCCGTAGTGGATGTTTGCCATGTAGCCGATGTTGAGGACGGAGTTTTCTCCGCGCTTCATCCGCTGCACGGCGGCGACGCTTTTGGCGCACATCGCGAGGAGCTTCTTCGATTCGAACAAAAACAGCCTACCTTCCTCGGTGAGCGCCACTCGATTGTTGGAGCGGTCGAGCAGTTTCACCCCGATTTCGTCATCCATGTCGCGCACCTGCCGGGTGAGCGACGCCTGGGCAAGCCGAAGCCATATCCGGCGCCTTGCTGAAGCTCGACGCCTCCGCGACGGCGACGAAGTAGCGCAGGTGGCGAAGCTCCATTTGCCGGAGCATCGCGTGGGCTATAGCAAAAAGCTATCACTGATGTTGCGCGAAAAGGTGTGCTTTTTGCAATGTCAGTGGGACGAAGGCGTCTTTGACATAGCTTTCGGCTATGGCTCAGGCACCGAGAAGGTATTGGCCGAATTCGAGCGAAAACCCCATACTCGCGCAGGTTCGAGGTTCCAGCGGAAAAAGCCCCCGCGCGATCCTCAGACATTGGAGATTGGAGACGAAATGAACGACAATCAACACTTGGCGGTCATGGAAAAAGTCTGCAGCGGAATCGAGGGATTCGACGACATCACCTGTGGCGGACTGCCGCTCGGGCGGACTAGCCTGCTGACCGGTGGCCCGGGTTTCGGGAAAACGGTCCTCGCGCTCCTATGGTTGGTGAGCGCCAGCATGCACCACGGCATGCCGGGCAACTTTGTTGCCTTTGAGGAGAATGCGTGCCGGGTTTTGGCCAATAGGGAGGAAACATGCGCGATATTGAGCAAAGCAAGTCCTGCGCGCTCTCGGATTGACCCAAAAGGAAATCGTATGACCGCAGCGCCCCTTACACCTTCTGAGAAAATTGAAGCATAGAAATCCTAATATGAATGCATCAGATCAAAACCAAGGTCTATCGGAGCAAGAGATTGCAATTTGTGCTTATCTAATATGGGAACATGAGGGACGCCCTAAAAACATGGATAAAGTTCACTGGGACCAGGCGGAGGAGCAACTGATAGTTTGCCATGCTCATGATGAATGGATAGCCACCGAAAAATACATTCAAACCTAAGAAGAAATCATGTCCACCAAACGGATCTGTCCTATATGAAAAAACATCTACGCAAAGTCCACCGGTCCCAGCTTTCCCTCGGTGATCTCATTTTCACCGTCTCCAGTTGCAGTCGCAATTCTCGCGAGGCTGCTGTCGTCATCGCGGATCTCCTTGATAGCGGACAGGTGCGCCTCATGAGCAGCGGCCATAAGGTCCGCGCCCGCACTTACTAATCTTCCATCGGCGGACCATCTCCCGTTGATGATCATAAGAGGAGTACCTAAAAATGCACAAACGCAAACTTGGTAACAGCAACCTGGAAGTCTCAGCTATCGGCTTCGGTTGCATGGGGTTGAACTTCAGTTACAGCCATTCGCTCAGTAATGATGAGTCGATTACTCTGATCCGCCAGGCGGTGGATCGCGGCGTCACCCTGTTCGATACCGCCGAGATTTATGGACCTTTTACAAATGAGGAAATCGTCGGCCAGGCGCTCAAGCCCGTGCGTGACCAGGTGGTAATCGCTACCAAGTTTGGCTTCGCAATCGACCCGAAGACCGGCAAGCAGTCCGGCATGGACAGTCGACCCGAGCACATTCGCGAAGCCTGCGACGGGTCGCTCAAGCGCCTCGGTGTACAAGTGATTGACCTGCTCTACCAGCACCGGGTCGACCCCAATGTGCCGATTGAGGAGGTGGCGAGCGCGGTCAGGGATTTAATCAAGGAGGGCAAGGTCAAACATTTCGGCCTGTCGGAGCCAGGAGCGCAGACTGTCCGCCGCGCTCACGCTGTACAGCCGATCACCGCACTCCAGAATGAGTATTCGCTGTGGACACGCGGGCCGGAGACCAACGGCATCCTGGACGCCTGCGAGGAACTCGGCATCGGCCTCGTTGCCTACAGCCCGCTCGGCAAGGGCTTCCTGACGGGAGCGATGAGCAAGGACACCAAGATCGGTGAGAACGACTTCCGCCGTATGCTGCCGCGCTTCACGCCAGAGGCGATGGAGAAGAACCAGACGCTGGTCGATTTACTGAAGCGCATAGCGGGCGAGAAGAAAGCGACGCCTGCGCAGATCGCGCTGGCATGGCTGTTGGCACGGAAGCCATGGATCGTGCCGATCCCTGGCACCACCAAGCTCCGCCGGCTGGATGAGAACCTCGCTGCGGCGAACATCGAGTTGACTGTTAATGACCTCGCCGAGATCGAGCGCGCGGCGGCCGCAATCCATGTCGAGGGAGAGCGCTACCCGGAGCAACTGATGGCTACCACGGGCCGCTGATCTGCCACTGAAGAAGCGCAAACTTGGAAACAGTAACCTCGAAGTCTCAGCCATCGGCCTTCTGAGCGGCCTTAACAGCAAACAAGGAGTCAAGATTATGAACAATAACATCGAAGGGAAAATCGTCGTCCTCACGGGTCCGAGCAGCGGCCTGGGCGAGGCGACTGCCCGACTTCTTTCTGCGGAGGGGGCAACCGTTGTGCTGGGCGCGCGGCGCATCGAGCGCCTTCAGTCTCTGGCAGAGGAGTTGAGACATCGCGCCGGTCATAGCCTATAGCTATTACAAATGATCCGCGAAAGTCGCGATTCGTCACACCGGTACCGTTCGCCGCGTGCTCCGTATAGCCGTGGGCTATGGCGCGGTCGCCCGCGAAGTATTGGTCCAAGTCCGAGGATCACCCGATACTCATGAGCAGGAGTTCGTCTTGGGAAACGCTCCGCATTCTCAAATCCATTTTACGATGAAAATAAATCCACTCTTCCTGATGGTGCCGCTTCTATTTGCCGGATGCGCGGTACAGAGGGTCGAACATCCGTTGGCACACGAGATACGCAACACCAGCGTACCGCCGGATATTTTCCGAATCGAGGACAGAGATGCGCAAATGCACCGCGCCGTCCTCAAAGCCCGGCGAAATGTTGGAGTGTTCATTGTCGCGCTCCAGAATCCAACGAAAGGACAGCATGACTTCGAGGTCAAAAAGCCCTTCGTGAAGAATGGCGAAGTGGAGCACATCTGGCTGTCCCACGTACAATTTAGCGGAAACCGCTTCCACGGACTGGTCGATAACCACCCGAGAAAAATCAAAGGGCTGAAGTTTGGTGATCGTGTCTCGGTCAATCCCAATGAAATTTCCGACTGGGCTTTCGTAGACAACGGAAAGCTTGTCGGCGGTTACACCATTCGAGTGCTTGTCCGGAATTTATCCCCCGAACAGAAGAAAGATTTTGAAAATGAATCCCAATTCCGCATTGATACCCATTAACAAGCCACCTCTCAGCGCGCACTATCCGCTACGGCGGCTGATCAGCACCCGAATGATCATACTGGGCATGAGTGCGGCAGTTGGATTGCTGTTCAGCGGCTGCGCTGCATATCCTGGTGCTGTGTTTGCCACGGATGGCGGTTACTCCGGCCCATACTACGGTGACTACGGCCCCTACGATGGCGGAGACATCATCGTCGGCGGGTACCGTCACGGAGGGCACTATGGCGATCATCATTTCATCGGAAGTAGTTTTGGACATCAGGGTTCCTCTCACGGAGGAGGCGGGGGCTCGCGCGGCGGTGGAGGATCTCACAGCGCGGCCCGGGGCGGGCGTGGAGGGGGTGGGCGTGGACGTTAGCACCTCATTGGCTTACCTCCGCATTCTCCGTCGGCGGTCCTTGCGGCCGGAGACTTCCCTATGCGTTTTATTCCTCCTCGCATCGTAGTTTGATTCACCTGATTAGAGCAGAAACCGGCTTCGGTTATCCTTCTTGCTCCTGGGAGCATCTCTCCATGTTATTATGTCTCGTTCATTGCCTGCAAACGATCGATTCATTTACGTTTTTTTATTCTCGATTCTGATTTTGACTGCCGGAGGGTGTAAAAAGCCGCTCGCGCCGGCTCCGCTGGTGGAAGTCCAAATCATCACGGTCGCGCCCGCCAATATTCCGATCTTTGAGGAATGGGTCGGCACGTTGGATGGTTTTGTAAACGCACAAATCCATGCGCAGGTCACCGGTTATCTGCTCACTCAGAACTACGCCGAAGGCAGCGAGGTCAAGAAAGGCGATCTGCTCTTTCAAATTGACCCGCGTCCGTTTCAGGCAATTCTCGATCAGGCGGAGGCGAAACTCGCCCAGGATAAGGCGCAATCGGGAAAAACGGAACTCGACTTGAATCGCGACACGGAACTCGCGAAGGAGCACGTCATCAGTCAGGAAGTATTCGACGACGCAACGCAGGCGAATCTGGTGGCAAATGGGCAGGTGCAAGCGGATGAAGCCGCTGTCGAAACCGCGCAACTAAATCTGGGATTCACAAAAATCACGTCGCCAGTTGATGGTCTTGCAGGGATGGCGCTCGCACAAATCGGCGATTTGGTCGCGCAATCCGGCTCGGCCCTCACGACCGTTTCGACCATCAATCCGATCAAGGTTTATTTTCAGGTCAGCGAGCAATCCTATCTGGCTTTTTGGCAGCGTTTGGTCAGTTCGGGAAATGCTGCTGAAACCTTCCCATTGCAACTGATTTTTGTTAACGGCTCGGTTTATCCCGAAAAAGGGAAATTCTTTTTTGCCGACCGGCAGGTGAATTCAAACACCGGTACTCTTCAAATCGTCGGGGTATTTCCAAACCCGAGTTTTTTGTTGCGCCCAGGGCAATACGGTCAAGTGCGCGCGCAAACACAAACGAAAGAGAATGCACTCCTTGTGCCGCAGCGCGCGGTGACGGAGCTTCAGGGTACCTACCAGGTCGCCGTCGTTGGAGTCGCGAATACAGTGCATATCCAAATCGTCAAAGTGGGCGATCAGATCGGATCCGATTGGATTATTGAAAGCGGCCTCAAACCCGGAGACCGGGTCGTAGTGGAGGGCACCCAAGAGGTGAGAGAAGGTTCCCCCGTAAGTCCGAAAATATTCACGGACGAAACGGGCAACCGGTCGCCAAAATGAAAATGATTCCAAGACCCAAAGACCAAGGGACAGAGGTTTTGCGTTACTTTGGGCCATTGGGGGCTCGCGGTTAGTACTCATGTATCGCTTCTTCATCAACCGGCCGATTGTCGCGATGGTCATTGCCATTTTGATGGTGATCGTCGGTGCGGTGTCAGTGTTGAGCCTGCCAGTAGCCCAATTTCCCAATATCGTTCCGCCGGAAATCAAGATTCAGGCTACATTCCTGGGTGGCGACGCACAAACGCTTGCGCAATCGGTCGCGACGCCGATTGAAGAACAAATGAGCGGCGTGGATAACATGAATTACATGTATTCCATTAGCGCGAATAACGGGGTCATGCGCATGGGCGTAAATTTCGATGTCAAAACGGATCCCAACACCGATCAGGTGCTGGCGCAGTTGCGGGAAAACCAAGCGGGATCGCAGTTGCCGCCGTCCGTTCAAAATTATGGCGTCACACTTTTAAAGTCGCCGTCGAGCCCGATGATGTTGGTTGCCATTTCATCGCCGAACGGCACGCACGACGGGACGTTTCTTGCGAATTACGCTTATATCAATCTGGTGGACCAGATCACCCAGTTGAAGGGAATTTCAAACGTCAATGTTTTCGGCGCCGGTCAATATGCGATGCGTTTTTGGGTCAAGCCGGACCAACTCGCCGCGCTGAACATTACTGTCAGCGATATTCTTTCCGCCATCAACACCCAGAATAATGTCAATCCGGCGGGGCAAGTAGGCGGGCCGCCGATACCGCATGGGCAGGAATTCACCTACGCCATTACGGCACAAGGCAGGCTCGTTACGGCAGAAGAATTTGGGCGAATCATAGTCCGCGAAAATCCGAATGGTTCAGTCGTGCGATTGAAGGATGTCGCGCGCGTGGAACTCGGGGCGCAAATTTACAATATGGTTGGCAAGTTGAACGGCAAACCCGCCGCGGTCATGGCGATTTATCAATTGCCCGATTCAAATGCACTGGAGGACCAGCAAGCCGTGCTCAAGCTGATGGCGAAACTGAAGCAGAGTTTTCCCACAGACCTGGATTACACCGTATCGCTCGACACAACGCTCGCCGTCACCCAAGGGATGAACGACATCGTGCGCACGCTCGTTATCGCGTTAATTCTTGTTCTCGCTGTTGTATTTGTTTTTCTGCAAGGTTGGCGCGCCTCCCTTATTCCGTTGCTCGCCGTTCCGGTTGCGCTGATAGGCACCTTCGCATTTTTTCCCATCTTTGGATTCTCTCTGAATACACTTTCACTCTTTGGTCTCGTGCTCGCCATCGGTCTCGTTGTTGATGATGCGATCGTTGTTGTTGAAGCCACAGAACGTCATATTGAAGAAGGCTTGGCGCCCAAGGACGCCGCGCTCAAGGCGATGGAAGAAGTCGCTGCCCCGGTTGTTTCGCTCGCGCTCATCCTCGCGGCCGTTTTTATTCCAACCATTTTCATCGCCGGCATCACCGGCCGGCTTTACCAGCAATTCGCACTTACCATTGTAATCGCCGTCATACTTTCAGCCTTCAATGCACTGTCATTGAGCCCCGCACTCGCGGCGATGTTGTTGAAGCCAAAAGATAAGCGGAGGAAGTCGGGTCCACTCGGAAAGTTTTACGACCTGTTCAATCGGGGGTTTGAAAAGGCCCAGAACGGGTACGTCAAGATTGCCGGCATGCTGATACGGAAAAGCATTTTCACTGTAGTGCTCCTTGGGGCGATTGCGGCGCTTGCTCTTTTTCTCGGCGGCCGGCTACCGGGCGCGTTTTTGCCGGAGGAAGATCAGGGTTATGCTTATGTCGTGGCGCAATTGCCATTCGCAGCCTCGCTCGAACGCACCGATGCTTTTTGTCAAAAAGTTGAGGTCATCCTGAAAAATACACCGGGCGTAAAATATTATACAACTGTCGAAGGTTTTAGTTTGTTGAGCCAGGTCCAGGCGTCCTATAACGCTTTTTTCTTTGTGACGCTGCAGCCGTGGAGCGAGCGAACAAAAGCCGATCAGCAAATTGCCGGCATTCGCGCCCACCTCAATAAGGAGTTGGCCAAACTGCCCGAAGCAGCGGCGACTTCCTTTTTGCCACCGTCCATTCCCGGCGTCGGCACGTCCGGGGGCTTTACGTTGATCCTGGAGGACCGTTCAGGAAAGCAGGACGATTCATTTCTCTCGCAAAACCTGGCTAGGTTCATGGCCGCCGCGCGGAAACGTCCCGAAATCGCTGGACTGCTTACGACCTATTTGCCGAGTGTGCCGCAGGTATTTGTCAAAGTGGACCGTGACAAAGTGCTGAAACTGGGTGTTTCGCTCAGCGACGTTTACACCACGCTGCAAACCTTCATGGGCGGGAATTTTGTGAATTACTTCAACCGTTTCGGGAGGCAATGGCAGGTCTATGTGGAGGCTGACGATGAATATCGCACCCATGCCGAGAATCTCCTGAAGTTTTACGTTCGCAACAATCAGGGGCAAGCCGTTCCGCTCTCGGCGTTCACACAAATCCAATACCGCACCGGCCCCGAATTCGTCATGCACTATAACGAATATACGTGCGCGCAAATCAACGGCGCGGCCGCGCCCGGCTACAGCGACGGTCAGGCGATGCAGGCGCTTGACGAGGTTTTTGCGCAAACAATGCCGACGGGAATGGGCCATAATTATTTTGGCATGTCATTCCAAGAACAGCAGGCGGCGGCAGGAGTCTCGCCGGTGCTCATTTTCAGTCTCTCCGTGATGTGCGTTTTTCTAATACTGGCGGCCCAATTTGAAAGCTGGTCGTTGCCCTTTAGCGTTTTGCTCGGCACGCCCACTGCGATCCTGGGGGCATTCCTCGCGTTGACCCTCCGCGGATTCCAAAACAATGTCTATGTGCAAATTGGCTTGATCATGTTAATCGGTCTGGCCGCGAAGAATGCGATCCTCATCGTCTTTTTCGCCAAATCGGAGTACGAAAAAGGAAAATCCATTTATGAAGCTGCGCTCATGGGAGCGCGCATCCGGTTGCGACCCATTATGATGACTTCGTTTGCCTTCATTCTCGGCTGCGTTCCGCTCTGGATGGCGTCCGGTTCAGGTGGCGTTTCGCGCCAAACCCTCGGCACTGTCGTCATTGGTGGCATGCTTGGTGCAACACTCGTGGACATTTTTATAGTGCCGGTCACGTTTTCGATTGTCGAAAAACTCGCCCTTCGATTCAGAAAGAAAGTTCCCGTAGAACACGCGCTGACGTGATTAGGCACGAAGGGCTGACAAGGGCTTTAACCAGCGAGACAGAACGGGCGAATCGGTCGCAACCACCAGGACCTGATGATTGCGACCGGAAGAATAATCTCAATCAAGAGATTCGCCGTCGGATTGTGAATGTTGCCGATGAGCAGGACCGGGAGGATCTCTCCGTTGGTCTGGGATGGATAGTGCTTGTTCAGTCGGATCTAATTTCTTGGTGTTGCCGCCGGCATTTTGGTGCTGAGTGCCCCGTGCTGCGACAATCGGGCTTATTCGCTTTACGCAGGCCGGAGATGGCGTCTTTGCCATAGATTTCGGCTATAGGGCAGTGTCCGAGGAGGTATTGGCCGGAAGAGCGGCGTTCCCAGATGTTTATGGTCTCCCTGAACTCCTGCGTGGAAATCCGAGCGTTTGTCGAATGGATTGTACCAAGCCGGGGACTTCGGAGACTGAAGAGCAAACAAAAAACAACCAAACAGATAAACATGTCAACGATCACATCAAAATCAGACACAGAAATTAAAAACGACGTTCTTTCCGAGCTAAAGTATGAGCCGAGAGTCAAGGTCACCGACATCGGCGTCCTGGTGAAAGACGGCACCGTGACGCTTAACGGCTTTGCCACGAGCTACGGCGAGAAATGGGATGCGGTCAAGGCGGTCAAACGCATCGCCGGCGTCAAGGCAATTGCGGACGACATCGAAGTGAAGTTTCCGGACACCCTGCGCCGCGACGACGGAGACATCGCCACCGCGGCTGCGAATCTTATCGCGTGGTCTACGACGATTCCGAAAGAAGGTGTTCAGGTGACAGTCAGTCAAGGCCGGATTACGCTGGAGGGCCAGGTGGAGTGGTGGTATCAGAAGGCCGCTGCGGAAGATGGTGTGCGGTATCTGACCGGGGTCAATGGCGTGTCGAACCGGATCACCATCAAGCCCAGAGTAACGCCCACAAAAATCGAGGAAGCTATTCAAGCGGCGTTCGAACGCCGCGCTGTCCTGGATGCAAAGAAAATCGAGGTGGAGACTTCCAGCGGCAAAGTGACACTGACTGGCACGGTTCGCAACTATGCCGAGTGGGACGAAGCGGAGCAAGTCGCGTGGGCCGCCCCGGGCGTGTCCTCGGTTCACAATGAACTCACCGTGGACTCCGCGTGGTACTGATAGCTGAACCACGGGTACCAGCAATTCTCAGGAGTCGGCCAATATCGCGCTGAGAACATCGCGCTCGCAGCAGCATCCATTGGGATTGCTGCTGCGAGTCGCCCCACCCCGGGAACGAGAATAACTCGCTAACGTAATGAAGCTCAAAACATTGATGGCGCAATATAGAGCAAAGCGAATTCAAAAGGATACCCGAAAGCGGCGCCTCAACTTCAGACGCCGCCGCCGTGGATTTCAGGACTTTTGGAGAAGAGAATTCGAGTCGATCCATGAGGCGGAGAAGCGGTCGAGAGGTTTGCGGATTTTTGCCGCCTGGTCCCGTACGCGAATGCTTGCTCCTCGGAAGAAGACCGCGTTCGAACTCAAGGCTCCTCTTAGGCAGACAATGGAGACAACCTAAAGAATATGACGATTAAGACCGCAATTCAGGTCATGCTGCCAGAAAGACACCGGAGTGGTCGGGTAGGCTGGCTTCGTGCGGCTGTGCTTGGATCAGACGACGCCATTGTTTCAACCGCGAGCCTCATGATTGGTGTCGCGGCGGCTTCCGCATCGAAAGAAGCGATTTTGGTCGCCGGCGTGGCCGGTCTGGTCGCGGGTGCGATGTCTATGGCAGTGGGCGAATTTGTCTCAGTCAGTTCGCAGCGTGACGCCGAACGCGCTGATATCACACTGGAAAAAGGGGAGCTTACCTCCGATCCCGATGGTGAATTGCAGGAGCTTACGGCGATCTACGAGAAGCGAGGTCTTGACAGTGATCTTGCGTTGAAAGTCGCCAAGCAACTCAGTGCCCATGATCGACTGGGAGCGCACATGCGCGACGAACTTGGGATCGACCAGACTTCCCTGGCGCGTCCCTTGCAAGCCGCGTGGATTTCCGCAGTAAGTTTCGGGCTCTTTGCGTCGGTCCCCATTGTAGCTCTGCTCATAGGACCGCCCGCATTGCGGATACCCGTAATCGCAATCCTGTCGTTGACCAGTCTCGGGGTTCTCGGTGCGTTCGGCGCCCACCTGGGTGGCGCCCCGCTCGGCCGTGCAGCCTTGCGCGTCACAATGGGTGGGACCCTGGCCATGGCCGTGACGGCTCTAATTGGTCGTCTCCTCGGTGTTTCTGTCGGTTGATTGATACCATGCACTCTCTGTCTAAGCCGAATCCTGCTTCATCGGCGAAGGCACCTGACCAACCGGTCCACTTTTCACCACTCCTGGCAGAAATGGCAGGCTTTGAAACGGGCGAGATTTTCACTCGGATGAAGTCGCGGGTCGATGGATTGAGCCAGGCCGAGGCGGCCAGATGCATGGAAGAGGTGGGGCCGAATATCGTGGTGCAAGCCAGGCACTGCGGATGGATTTGGCGTTTGCTTACCGCGATGCGCAATCCGCTGGTAATTCTTCTCGTTGTCCTCGCCACCATCTCGTTTGCAACCGGCGATATTGGGGGCGGGAGCGTGATGACCCTGATGGTCGTTCTCGGGGTTCTCTTGCGCTTTGTGCAGGAAGCGCGCGCGGATGCTGCCGCCGAAAAACTCAAGGCGATGATCAATGTCACTGCGACTGCGGTGCGTGATGGAAAGGAGAAGGAAATTCCGCTGCGGGATTTGGTTCCGGGCGATGTGGTTAAGCTCGCCGCGGGGGACATGATCCCGGCTGACATCCGGGTGATCGCAGCCAAAGACTTGTTCATTAACCAATCCGCGCTGACCGGCGAGTCATTGCCGGTCGAAAAGCTTGACGCCCGAGACACGCGGACAGGGATTGCTCCCCTGGAACTGCCGAATATATGCTTTATGGGCACCAGCGTTGAAAGTGGAGCGGCAACAGCCGTCATTTTGACAACCGGTGCGAAAACGTACTTTGGGAGCATGGCGGAGAGCATGACAAGCGAGCCGGTGCAGACCAGTTTCGACAAAGGCGTGCATGGGTTCACGTGGCTGATGATCAGCTTTATGATGGTGATGGTGCCGCTCGTTTTCGTTATCAACGGCATCACCAAGCATAATTGGCAGGAAGCCTTTCTTTTTTCCATCGCGGTTGCGGTTGGCCTCACGCCGGAGATGTTGCCGATGATCGTCTCCGTCTGCTTGTCGAAGGGAGCGCTGGCGATGTCACGGAAGAAGGTTATCGTCAAAAAACTGGACTCCATCCAAAACCTCGGAGCCATGGATGTGCTTTGTACAGACAAGACCGGCACCCTCACGAGGAATAGGGTCATCCTGGAACGACATTGTGATGTCATGAAGAAGGAGAACGGCGCAGTCCTGCTCGATGCGTTTGTGATTTCGCAATTTCAGACGGGTTTGCGTAACGTGCTTGATAGCGCCGTACTCGACTACGGAGACAGCCTGAAAGGAATGGTTGCCGGCTATCGCAAAATAGATGAGATCCCATTTGACTTCGTGCGGCGCATGATGTCCGTGCTGGTGGAGAAACCTGACAAGGATCGCCAACTGCTCACAAAAGGCGCGCCGGAGGCGGTGTTTCCATGTTGCAAATCCTATGAACTGGATGGCCAGACCCTGCCGCTGGAGCCGGCTCGGGCTGCGGAACTCATCAAGCATTACGAGGAACTTAATGCCGAGGGCTTTCGGGTGCTGGCTGTCGCTCATAAGCCGCTCAAGACGGATTCCTTGATTTCCAAGGCAGACGAACGTGACCTGATTCTCAAGGGCTACATCGCATTCCTTGATCCGCCCAAGGATTCGGCCGCGCAAGCGATCGACGCACTGCAAAAGCACGGAGTCACTGTGAAAGTGCTGACCGGAGACAACGATCTCGTGACCCGCAAGGTTTGTCGGGAAGTGGGTTTGAACGCGGATGAGATACTCCTGGGCAGCAAGGTTGAAACGATGAACGATGAAGACCTGGCTTCCGCCGCCGAGCGCATCAACGTGTTTGCTCGACTCCTTCCCGTGCACAAGCAGCGGATTATCGGAGCGTTGCGGAGCAAGGGGCATGTCGTCGGCTATATCGGCGACGGCATCAACGATGCGCCTGCTTTGCACGTCGCGGACGTTGGTATTTCGGTCGATTCTGGCGTGGATATCGCCAAGGCCAATGCGGGCATCATCCTCCTCGAAAAGGATCTCATGGTCCTTGATGATGGTGTGACCGAGGGCCGAAAAGTCTTCGTCAATATCCTCAAATATATTCGCATGGGCGCCAGTTCAAACTTCGGCAATATGTTCAGCGTCCTTGGGGCAAGCGCTTTTCTTCCATTTATGCCGATGGCGCCCATTCAGATCCTTATGAACAACCTGCTTTACGATTTCTCGCAGGTTCCAATTCCCACGGATAACGTCGGCTTGGATGAGATCGCCAACCCGCGAAAATGGGAAATGGGAAACATTAGACAATTCATCTTTTTTATCGGTCCGGTTAGCTCAATCTTCGACTACACGACTTTCTTCGTGATGATTTATATGTTTCATTGCTGGGCTCCGGCGCGGGCTTCTCTCTTCCAGACCGGATGGTTCGTCGAATCCTTGATGACCCAAACACTGATTGTTCACGTCATTCGCACAAAGAAACTTCCATTCATCCAGAGTCGCGCAAGCTGGCAGCTTACTCTATCGACGTTCGGAATCATGGCCGTTGCTGCATGGCTCCCGTTCTCGCCGCTTGCCTCGGCGCTCGGCTTCAAGGCCCTTCCGCCGTTATACTGGCCCATCCTGCTGGCAACACTCATCAGCTATGTTTTCCTTACGCAGATTGTGAAAATGTGGTTCTTCCGAAAATCATACCTTTGAGCAGCTTGCATTTACCGAATGAGGGTCGTCCCATCCCGCAGCCTCCGCAACATGCCTTCGCGGACGATGCCAGTGTGCTGGAGTACATTTAATGGGAGCCAGAACCGCCGTGCGTTTGAACTGCATTTATGCTGTGCATGCTTCCACTCGTATAGCGCTCAATAGCGGGCTTTCAAAAACTGAGGTGGAGGCGCTCACCGCTGACGGCCGAGTCGCCGGAATAGATCCCGACATCGTTTTGATTGCGCGGATGGCGGACGACATCGCGGATCGCGCAACCCTCGGGGATGTCTTACTGGAGGCAGCCATCGGGCGCTGGGGTGTCGAAGACACGCGGAAACTGATTCTGATGCTGAGTTGGTTCCGTGCTTATCCTGATGACGCATACAGCCCCAACCCTTAGTGGCCGACTCGCGACAACGCGACAATCTCTACACAAGGGGTCGTAGGTGTGTGTGCCGACAGGATAAGCACGGTTGCTTCAATCTCGTGAACCGCTATGAAAGTGCATGCCGCGTTTCTAGTGACTCCGACTGAGAAGCTGGCACGATCGTCGAAACCAATCTAGCTCGCATATTTCATTCTCTATTGGCGCAAATTGCTGCCATCATTAAAGTTGTTTACAACCACTTAGGCACTTTTGCAGCCAATATCTGAGACTTTGATGCGTAATTCGATCTTATTTACTAA
>Ga0302265_1000986_pt1 | contig 17938 bp, 8 predicted proteins | sample III_Bog_E1_1_FD_194556 | JGI IMG/M metagenome (GOLD analysis project Ga0302265, IMG submission 194556) | Peat permafrost microbial communities from Stordalen Mire near Abisko, Sweden - III_Bog_E1_1 | ecosystem: Environmental > Terrestrial > Soil > Wetlands > Peat | place: Sweden: Abisko...
AGTAGAGTGAGTAATTGATCGATTAAGAGGATGACAACAGCATATTTAAAGGCATTAATCTATTCTTTATGAATATTCTGAGGTCAAAAGATGGCCGTTTTCTGTAGTGCATCTGCGTTCTCATTATTAATATTCTAGCTATTGTCAAACAGAATCCAGAATCATTAAATTATTATATAAAATAGTTAGGTTTTGGTCTAAATGGAAGTATGGTTTTAACAATATCAAATATTCTGATAACTCAGTTCAACGCGATGCATTCTATCGAAATCATAAAAATAATCAGTTCTTTGCTAGTATATGTGCAAGCAACCAAATTTTTGGTGGACGATACTAAAAATCGATTCATTTACATGTATAAAGCAATGCTAAATGAAACTATAAAGATGTTGTAAAAAAACAAATAGGCTTATTCTTCAGTTGCTGAAATATTCGAATATGATGCGCGAATTATTACTTCAAACGCCTATAACTTTACTCCTTAAATAAAAAGCGATAGCGCTCTTTTGTTTAATAATCATATCATTGAAAATTAAATGCTGCCTTTCTATCAGCAGTTACCATAAACCAACTAATACCTCATGAGGTATCATATTGTGAAAGCACTCCTACTCAGGAAATTAGGGTGCAGACTCATATAGGAATGCATTGAAGACAAAGCTTTGTAGATATACCTTGATATATTACAAAAGAATAATGGCAAATACATTAAGCCTGGAGAGTATCTGAAATTACCAATTCAATGCAATAGTTATCGCTGTAAATTGATGGACGGCAAGGTATAAATTCCTAATTGGTACATCAATAACTATTTAGTTTACTCCTTTAGGATTAGGATAATCTCATTGTTGGCTATTTTTAAAATATGCAAATCAAAATCATAATGAGCCTCAAACTGAAGCACGTTAACACCAATATCTCCAGGAAGAAGGAAAAGATATATGTCTAATTCGACATTAGGAGATTTGATTCTCAAAAGATGCAGGGACTGCTTAAACTTAATGGAATAGTCCTCAAGGGACTGGAAATTAATTTGGACTACTTTAAGATCAAAAGGGAGAAGATAATTGGCAAGGAAATCAACACTATATTTTAAATTTTAAAGAGATCTTTGCACAATATACCCTAGGTCAGTTTGATTTGATGCTTACGCACTATTTTAATGACTATAGTTTACTTATTATGACCAATTTTTATATCTAACTATCTGTTTGCTTAATATTTCTGATAAAATGACATTAAAGGGCTTCAATAAAGATAGTTCTAAATTAAGGACGATTTTTCTGAGCAAAATTAATATCAGACACATCACAAGGTAAATTGTCGAATAAAAAGCATACTTTTGGTCATTTATTTAATAATATTGATGCTCTTGATAATGATTCCTCGTTTAATTAAATTTCATGTTAAGAATCTGTTTATTTGAAAGAAATTGCTGTTATTAATTATATACTCGAAAATAATTCTTTATCAGTTCATGCTATGAGTTAGTAACAAAAATAATAAATAAATAATTTTGGCAATCAAATATATCATTTGTGACTAAACCCATTAAAATTCTAGCCATCATTAAAATCAACAAATATAGAGTCAAATGAATAAAAATAGCAAATTTATCAAAATTATCAAAGAAATCTTGTGCTTATCATGAAATTCTTTGACTATCTTATCTAGATCATTTGTATTTATCCAAGATGGTTATGATTTTGCAAGGTACTATTATTTGAGTAATTCACAAATTAAAGAGAATAGGTATATAAACAAATCAAATTATGATTGAGTTAGGATTGTTTTGCGAATCAATGGGCTTTATTAACAAATAAGGACTCTTTATGTCGTGGTTATTACTCCTAAATGACTTATTTAGTACACTAAATAACAATAATAGATACGCCTCAATTTCTCAAGAGATACACTTTATTACTCGTAATGGTACGTCTGATTCTTTAAAGTCATTACACTGAATCAATAAAATTAATACGGCTGACTCTCTTCATAATTACCCTTAATGAACGGCATGATACGTCTGATTTCCTCAATAGTTACGCTGAATAATAATCTTGGTACGCCTGATTCACTCAACAAGGACACTAAATTAAATAAATTGATACTGCTGATTTTTTCGATTGGTACTCTTAATATTTATGATTGATACGGCTGATTTTCTTTATAATTACTCTTCATCAATATTTTCAATACAGCTAATTTCCTCAATGATTACACTAAATAGATATTATGAATACGGCTGATTCTCTCAATAATAACGCTAAATCTATGATAAAATACATCTGAATTCCTGAACAATTACTCTAAATATATACTAGAGATACGCCTGAATCCATGAATAATCACTCTAAATTCATATTATAGATACTGCTGATTTTTTCGATTTGTTACTCTAAATAAAGATAGTTGATACGCCTTATTTTCTAAATAATTACACTATATTGGATATATAGATACGCCTGATTCTTTCATAAAGTTACACTAAATTAATGCTATTAATACAGCTGATTCTTTTATAAAGGTACCCTTAATCGATACTATAAATACCACTTATTCTTTCATAGAATTACACTAAATTGATGGAATTAATACTTCTAATTTTCTTAAAGAGTTACTCTAAATCAAGGCTATTGATACAGCTGATTTTTAATAAATTTACACTAAATTGATGATATTTATACGCCTTATTCTTTAATGAAGTTACACTAAATCAACTCTATTAATACAGCTTATTTTTTGTAAAGTTACTCTAAATTGATAGTACTAATACTTCTAATTTTCTTAAAGAGTTACTCTAAATCGCTTCCTATTAATACGGCTTATTCTTTCAAAGAGTTACGCTAAATTTATGGTATTAGTACATCTTACTATTTCATAAAGTTACTCTAAATCAAATCTATTAATGCATCTAATTGTTTTATAAAGTTACTCTAAATTGAATATATTAATACGTCTTATTCTTTTAGAAATTTACTCTAAACTAATGCTATTAATACCTCTATATTCTTTCAGAAATTTACTCTAAATCAATGATATTAATACTCCTGATTTTTTCATAAATTTACCCTAAATTTATGCTTTTAATACTTCTGATTCTTTCTTAAAGTTACTCTGCATCGAATCTATTAATACGGCTTATTTTTTCAAAAGTTACCCTAAATTTATTCGTTTTATACGACTTATTCAATCAAATAGTTACCCTAAATCGATACAATAAATACGTCTTAATATTTTATAAAGTTACCCTAACTCGATGGGGCTCATACACCTTAATATTGCATCTATTTACACTAAATTAATGATTTGAATACTTCTGATTCTTTCATAGAGTTACTCTAAATCGAATCGATTAATACGGCTTATTTATTTTAGAGTTACCCTAAATTTACACTATTAATACAGCTAATTCTTTCAGAAAATTACCCTAAATAGATGCAATTAATACGTCTTATTCTTTTAGAAAGTTACTCTGAATTGATGCAATTAGTACGGCTTATTTTATCAAATAATTACTCTTCATCGATGATGGTCATACCACTTATTCTTTCACAAATTTACACTATATTAACACTGTTAGTACGGCTTATTTTTCTAAGAGTTACCCTAAATTAATGCTATTAATACAGCTAATTCTTTTATAAAGTTACCCTAAATGATAATATTAATACACCTTATTTTTTCATAAAGTTACCCTTAGTTGATGCTATTCATACTTCTAATTTTAATAAAGATTTACTCTAAATTGATTCTATTATACGCCTTATTTTTTGAAATAGATACACTAAATTCATGATTTTAATACGGCTTATTCTCTCAAAGAGTTACCCTAAATCAATTTATCAGTACAGCTTATTCCTTGAAAAAGTTACCGGCTGATTCAAAAAATAGTTACTCTTAATTATTGATTTAATACGGCTAATTTTTTCAATAATAACACTAAATAACTTTAGATAATACGACTGATTTGCTCAATAGTTACCCTAAATTGATATGATTAATACTCCTAACTTTCTCAAAAGTTACCCTAGATTCATTTTATTGATACAGCTGAGTTTGTAAAATAGTTACCCTAAAATAATATCTTTAATACGCCTAAGTTTTTCAAAGTTTACACTTTATTATTACTATTAATACAGCTTATTTTCTTGGTATTTACCCTAAATCAATCTTATTAATACTTCTGATTTACTCAATAATTACTCTATATTATCACCAGTAATACTTCTTATTGTGGCAAGATTTACTCTAAATAAATCTTATGAATACGGCTGATTGGGTCAATCGATACACTGATTTAATGACATTCTCACGCCTGAATCACTCAATAATGACACTGTATAAGGATATGTTGTTCGCCTAATTTACTGAATGGTTACACTGAATAAATGATATCCAAACGACTAATTTAATCCATAGTAACTCTAAGTTTATTTTATGGATACGACTGATTCTTTCAATAATGACACTAAATAAAATATTTTCCTACGCCTGATTTTATTACTCATTACCCTAAGTAAAATATTTGATACGGCTGATTTTCTCAAGAATTACACTACATAACATGTTAGATACAGCTGATTCGTTCAATAATTACTCTAAATAAAATATTTGTTACTTCTAATTCTCTCGATGGTTACGCTAAATTAAATATTTGGTACAGCTGATTCTCTCAATAGTTACTCTAAATGTAATATTTGATACGGCTGATTCCCTCAATTATTACCCTAAATAAGAAATTTAATACGGCTGATTTTCTCAATAATTACCCTAAATAAAATCTTTAATACGGCTAATTCACTCAATAATTACTCTAAATGAAATTTCTCATACGGCTGAGTGTCTCGATAATTACCCTAAATAAATAATTTGATACAGCTGATTTTCTCAATAATTACCCTTTAATAGTATATTTGATACGGCTGATTTTCTCAATAATTACGCTAAATAGCATGGTTGATACGGCTAATTGTCTCAATATTTACCCTAAATTAAAATAGATGGTACTCCTGATTTTCTCAATAATTACCCTATATAAAAATATTTAATACAGCTAATTTTCTCAATAATTACCCTTGATAACATCTTTAATACGGCTAATTCTCTCAATAATTACGCTAAATTAAATATCTCATACGACTGAATGTCTCAATAATTACCCTAAATAAAGAATTTGGTACAGCTGATTCTCTTGATAATTACTCTTGATAAAAATATTTGATACGGTCGAATAAACGAGTGCCAAAAGGTTGAAAACAACAAAAAGGATGACCAACATTGATGCTTTTGAAGAATAATATTTCCTATATTTTTGGAAGGTTATTAGAAGTTTTTGAAATAAATTAGTTATGGGTCATGATTTAGCCATTGAATCATTTGATAATAATTTCAAAATCAAGGGGAAGTGAGAATTTTTAAGTGCTCTAAAAACATGCTTGACTAAATCCTCGATCATAATAGAGCAAGGAGATGAATTAAGCAATTTGTAGAGAACCAAAAACGATACTTTTGTGAAGTTGATGCATATCTGGAGCATCATTATGTCCAACTCCAATTACTTAGATATGCTCAAATATTCGAAAAACTGCCTCTCGGAACAGCAAAATGTAAAATCACCTCCCAATTAGGCATACCGATATTATTTTCCAGAACATGTGACCATTTCAGATAATGCAAAAACCTTATTTCTCAGATTCTTGTTCTCGATCCATCAAAAAAGGCCTACACTTTGAAGAGATTTTATTCAATCTCTTTAAGTTCGACTATATACCAAAGACAGTTTCTCGAAGCACCATATCTCCATAGAAAAACTTTACTGATCAAGTCCGAAAAGCCATCAATTCAAATAAGCAAACTCAAACTCTCACAGTAAACGAACATAGAGGTTAATTCTAAAAGATGAGGAAAGAATTATATAAATAGCGATTGCCTTAGACTTCAAGCAAACAGGAATTTTTCTCCAACTATGAAACAAAAAAAATAAAATCATGGACTGAAATAAATAATTCATATACTCAATGGCACCCTACGATCAACTGGGGAATGAAGACCTGAATTGATTAAACCCTTTATTTTAAATGTAGTTTGACTTAGAAAATTATCAAAATTTTAAAATTGATTGAATATTATAAAAGTTAGTAGCCGGATCACAGCGACTGAGCTCTTCCTTTTGCAATTTAGTAATTTTTACTCCTTTTTTAGCACAAAGGAGTGCTCAATTTTGATATAGAGATAGTCTTCATCTTTAAAATGCATCTGATCAATAGAAGGACTAGTATCTTACCTTCTATTTGTTTTGTGGATTTAAACGTCTAAATAATTGCTTTCTTTAGTTTTCTGCAAGCACCTAGTAACGACTGTTCAGGCATGCATTGGGGTATCGCATTATATTCTTCGTAGGTCTAGTATCTTTTTAAGTGGATAACCTTAATAATATGAAAAGTAAAATGTATCTTCCTTTCTATTGGTACGCTCAGGTCTAGACCATTGATAAGTTCAGTTTAACATATTAGTCATTTATTGCTGCTTTATTTGACCTGATCTATTACTTTCTTTGATAGAGAGAGCAAGATATATTTAGCTTCTTTATGATGTTATTTAACCTTTTAAACAGTTTAGTGCTATCTTGTAAAAGCTCATTGATAGACTACCTCTTGGGGAGTTTTTCTTTGCCTTAACTTCACGCTAAACTTAGTTTATTGCTCATTCTATCCTCTACAAATTATCTCTCTTCTTAATCAAAAAACATGAATTCAGAGTTGTTGAGGCTTTTTCTAAAGTATTAATGCTTTTTTCAGCAATATTGACAACTTATCTAATAATTTATGATATCATTAATTCTTTTGCTCTTTCTGTTGAATAAGGTTAGTTTGATGAACAGGTGGATTTCAAGTTGGCAATGAAGAAGATCTTTATGAATATACCTAATTAATTTTCCTTTTCTCCATTTATTAGATGGAAGGAAGGAGAATTCAACAACCCATATTTGATAAATATTATTAAAATACACTTTATAATCTAATTCATATAGCTTGTTAAATTATCTGTTCTACTGATCAATAAATTAAAGATATACAATGCTTAATGATCAGATAGGTCCCTAGTATGAAATGTATTTGATGATGTTTTCTGTATTGTGAGCATTCTAGCACTGGTCATTTTTGCATCCTAACATGAGATGAAAAAAACAAGGAACGTCCACCTTCGCCTTTAATTCGTGAGAAAATCTGCATGTCTAAGCTGAAAATTTGCATTTTCCCATTGAATTAAAAATGCAAGGTTCATTCCTCATATCATGGGAAAATCGGCATTTATTTCCTTGAGGGCAATAGTTTTAGTTATATAGTTTACGGCAGACTTCTTTTGAGGGTTCAGGTTTAACGATATTTCTCTTGATGGAGTGCGAGAAGAGGCAGTTAAAACCATATTTGCAGTTACCCATGTAGAAGTGAATACAGGGGTAGAGATACCTATCAACATGAGTCTTGTGGCACTTATCAGAGCCTGAACATTTATCGACTGCAAAGTATTGATCGGGACATAGGTTCTTTAGGTTTTCCAGTTCACCTTTAAGTCTTTAAAACTTCATGAATTCCTTGTTGTACATGTGTTGAATCTAATTAATTTATCAAGTCAATAATTATAAACGGACAGATCAGGCGGGACTTGCATTTAAACATTAATCAAAAATTAACTAAGCAAGCCTAAAACTAATATTGAGTTTGGTGGAGGTGGTTCATTGCATATTCCATGAAATGTTACTTTGAGCTTAATTATATCATTCAGTCATTGATTTTATCTTTCTTTCAGTTAAAATTCAGATGACTTTTATCTTTAGATAAATTCTCCGTTTTCAACGACCCAGTCAACAGTTGGGACCGCAAACATTATTTTTCTTACTTGCTAAATTAGATCTCCGCTGCTTCTCTCGATAGTCCACTCCTCCATCAAATGCTCAATTTCTTTAAATTTCTTGAGATAAAATTCTTTCTCCTCCATACAAGTCCTCTCTTTGAGTTCATCTCTCCAAGGTGAATCCAAAACAATCATACATTTTTCGGGAGAGTTTGGTGGATTGATCAATAGATTGTTTGGTTTAAGAGCTGAGTAAGGTATCTTCATGGAATCATTTTAGTCTGTTTGATCGCTGAACTGCAGGGAAGGACACCTCGAAAAGTTAGATCTCTCAGGTATCTCCAGATAGCTTTTGCTATTGCTTGTAAAAATCTATTTGGAACTGCTGCTTAGTACTGATATTCTGTTTTCTTTGTCTCTCTCGCATTTTTTTTGTGTTTGCATTTAAGCGTCTCCCCTTCTGAGAATAGGATTGTAATCTCTGCAAGTAACTCCACTGCTGTCAAAAATCTTTTTAAACCATTGCAGAAATTAAAGATTGTCTTGATATTTGCATTTGACTAGTTTTTCCACTTAGATATGCTTCATAATGCCGAGTTTGGTGAAGGACTGTTGCAACACTTTGAAATTTACTACGAACTCGTAGTCAAATTTAGCTTTCCAGTTTACTTTGTTCATCGCCAGCTTGCCTGGATAGAGAATGTCGATCAATTGGCAGTAGACAGCTCCGGTGCCAAGCTGCTCAATCTTAGTTACGTTCACCTTTAGTAAGTCATTTACCCAACTCAAAAGTTCACCCCTGGACATCTAGATCGCGTTATTTGAATTTATAGTGATCTCGTTGATCATTCGATTTAACTGATATTATTAGCCGATAAATATAAAAATTAACAGCAAGTTTTGACAATTCTTGTGGATGGAGGTTGATGATAAAAAATGTAATGCTAAAATTTAAGAAGGCCAATTCTCTCTAGAATCGCTGTTGCTTATATTTTTTCATCAATTATAAGGAACTCTAAATCATTTGATATTAACCAATCGATTTATTTTGTACCTTGATAGAGGCTCTTCTAATTTTGATATATTTGCATAAAAAGTGTCATCTTGAGTTTTCTTTTTTTAGACTAGGAGAGAAGCATTATGCCTTTTGTTTAATCGCTTTTCAGCCTATATGTCGTAATTTCCTTTATAGATCTGTTGCTTTGGAGCTACTTCAGGTTTAATATTCTTATCAAGATAGTAAGTTGACATCCCATAAAACCATCTCCGTTGTTTGGCCTTCTTTCCTTCATCTTTCTCTACTTTTTAAGGGCAGTGAGTCTTCTTTTCTTTTAATCTTTTTTAAAATTGATCGATATCGTCCTCAAATGATTAAATAGATTTGATATCATCTTAGTTTTATTCAGTTTTGCATGGTTTGCTTTTAATCGTATCAATTCTGTATGTCTTCATAAATTTGTATGGGACTGCCTTTCTCTTTCTTTTTTAATTATGCCGATTTTGATTTTGGTTGACATACTCATCAAATCCTTAATTAGTCTAATGTCTTATATCTCTTTTTATGGCCACAGCATTTATTTTTGCAATAAAGTTAGCCTGCAAAATATTTGGGTGAGCATCTGTTTTGCTTTCGTAATCAAAACAAATTTATTCAACTTGATGTTTTTTGTCGGAAAGTGAGCTTTTAATCCTTTCCATGTCAATGATGCGGTCAATTTGACGAATTGTTAGCTCGCTCAGTCTGTCCTCGCAGCTGCCAGAAACGTGCTTCTGGTCCATTCCAAATCGTTTCCAATACTAAAGTAGCATTTCCTTTTGGATTCTTTCTTTAAGAGAAGATTTTTTATATTGAAAGGAAGTTGTGTTTACGATAACTTTATAAGCAGATAGTTCAGTTTATGCTCCTGAAGATGATTCATAACATTTCATATTTTATTTTAGAATAAAAGAGTAGTTATCATGATCCAAAATAAAATCACTTTGGCTGACGAATATTTGCACCTTCAGCTAAAAACATTTTCGTAAAATAATTAAAAAAAAGGACAATATATAAAAGAGCAATTTAATGATATCTGATATTTATATTAAATTATTTGTACAAATTCTGCAATAGACATGATAGAGGAGGTCGATCAATTGAAATAATAAATCAATTATAAATATAGACGCTAGATTCTACGAAAGGAAACTGGACATTATTTTCTGAGAATGGTAAATACGGGCAAATGCATACCTAAGTACAACCAAGAAGAGGCGGTCAAATCAGTATCTTATCCAGAATCGAGTATTGGACTGTTAGAGTATTACAGAAATAATAAAGAGAGAAAACTCAGTTGTGGAAGCATAATTGGCGAAAAGTTGATTCTTACATTCACGCCTACTTTTTCAGTTAATGATGATATTAATAATTATGAAAAGGTCATGATTAAATATCTTAAAAACAAGCAATTCAAGCAAAAGGGAGTTTATTAACAAAAAATCAATAAATAAAAATAAAAATCCTAATTGGATAAATCCGGATAAATTAAAAAATAAAAATAAAAATTTGATTAAGATAATTAAATTAAATAGAGTTAAAAAATGGTAGAAGAGTCTCTTTCATAAATTCCATTATATCATCAAGATTTTACTTAAGATTCAGCCGAACCACACCTAACAGCTGCTAATAATAGCATATATTTTTATCCCAATTACCCCCAAAATTTGTAAATACGTTACAAGGCTTCTATTATCCATTATTTTTCACATAATTTACTTCTTCCTGAAAACTACCGAATGAAAATACCTTTTATTTCAGGACAATTCGCATTAATTGAATTAGACACCTAATAAAATTTAGAATAAATTTATGGAAGTTTAGGCTTTGATTTCAATCTAGTGCCCTAACAAAGAAAAAATCGACCTTTTCAAATGGGATTATTTCTTGATCAAAATGGAAATTACTTAAATCGTAAGAATATTTTTTGTCCTGAAAGAAAATATTTGAGTGGATCCCCTTTGATTTATTAATACAATGATAGAGTTTACATCAATCAATTAAGTACTAACATTTTTTCCAACTTTCAATCTCTTACAGAAAGGACATTTCGAGATCTTCAGAACTATCTCTTTAAGTCATGCTCAAAATTCAATATAGAAGGCATAAATATTGATGATGAACCGCTTATAAGATCCATATTGAGGGGCAGTATGCCAGATCTTACTTATCTCTCTTTGAGTACTTCTAAATTTATAAAGAAAACTCCAATATTTGTCATGAGAACTTACAATAAATGAGAACACAAAGCTGGGGGAATATTAGAAATTTAACTTTAGGTAAATAAAGTATTATTAAGATAAAAATAAACTCACGATTAAAATGATTGGATTATTAACAAGAAATTGCTGGATCAATCTTAACGTTCTTTCTTTATGTTTAAAATTTATTATTCAGCTGAAACTGGATTAGATAACGGTGGCATCTCAGCTATCTCCAAGGCAGATTGGCCCAATCTCAGCTCACTAAGTTTAGCAAAAAATTATATCACTTCGGAAGGATTACAATCAATCATTTTCGGAAACTGGGTTAATCTTTTAGGAATTGACTTAAGTAATCTAAAAATTTATTTAGGATAAAATATTTTTGGAAATGAAGATTTGAAATTACTCCTTTTAGGAGATTGGACTTATGCTATCGGGTTTGATTTCAGTACAAGAGTTATTATTTAGGTCCCAGGACTATTGGTGCAAATTAAACGAGAACAATAAATCAATTCCTTTCAAAATATCCAAAATTGTTGGAGCCGAACATTATTTTATGATAATAGTATGTTTATTAATCATTATGAATTTGATAATAAAGTCAAGTCTATTATTTTGATTACGATAATAATCAATGCCAACAATCAATTATCATAGCTTAGCTTTACTTTTGTTCTTGCCTATCATTAAATTTGTTAGCTAGGTATACGAGGGAAACGGTTTTTTCAGATCAATACGGATCATCCACATTTTTTACTTCCCCTCAGAGCCCACCACATCAACATCAGCCAATATCTCAGCTCCTAGTCTCAATAGCAGTTTTAAAGAAACTGGACTGGATATTCTAGAATAGTAGTAATGCCAACCAGCAGCTTTTCCAATTGCGAACTGATTCCACCAAAATTTAAAAGCATGCTTCTTTCCAGCTTCGGAAGGGTCCATAACCCCATAAAGCCCATACGATACCTATCCTGGCTTTATCCTGCTATAGTCCAGCTTTTTATCGAGGTTTCGTCCAGTCTATCCCAGTATTTTAAATAGCTGAAGATCTGAGGGCATGGAGGGCATTTTGAGATACTAAACCAAATCATACTGTATGGATACTCCAATAACTTTATTATTCTTGAGGAGCACCTAAATAAGAGTACTGATACGAAAGACCACCCACTTTTGAGAGCAGGAATGATCTTGCCTCTGAGAATTGGGAATATTTGCTAATAAGTATTAGCATGCGTCTTCCAGATATCATTGAGTTAAAGAAAGCTGCGAGTGAGTACAGCTGTTGCCTCATCGATGTGTTCCTCCTTCATTTCTACGAAATAGGTCTATTCGGTCATAATAAATATTATCTCGTCATGATGATAAAATTCGATAACCGTAATATTGATATTAAAGGATTCCATTAAATATAATAGGATCATTTGATTAGAGCTTTGATCAATGACTTTCCTTATTTTAGCTTTGTTATTTATTTATTTAAAAATTATAACTGCAATGGACTGGGTTAATCCTCTCATCAAAATCAGAAACAAGGTTAAATTTCAACTCTTCGGAAGAAGCTATTAAAATCTACTTCATCTCTATGCCCAGATTCCGAAGTTCGATCCCGATAGAGAGGGAGGATTGTCTTAACATTCTTTTAATTTATTCCTTAATGCATCTGGAGTTTTTCTGACGACTCAATAGATTAGAACGATTAAAGACTGCTTCCCTCACAAAATAGGCATATCCTATCAGTAATTTATCAATGACATCCGCAATGACATAACTCAGAAAAGACTAGCAACTATCGATCATACTTTTTAACAGTTTAGTGACGGTGGATCAGTAACCATTTCAAATTTACTCACTCATCTTTCAGTATAAAAGCATCCGCATGTTAGATCCTTGACTAAAACTGCATAAAGAGTAAGAAAAGACATCGAGTAAGGCTTAAGATATTTTTCAGGTGATGGACTACATCTCAATTAGGAAGATTTTAGATCATATTTCTTGGATGTTAATGCTTGCATTCCTCTGTAAAGATAATAATTTTTTGTTGACCTTCTCATTCAGAGTTTTGGACTGAACTCTTCCGAGGTCTCACTTGAAAGAATTTTGCAAATGGAAGTAACAGTTTTCGATCGAGTACGTCAAAGGACTGAGATAAAAAAAGATGAAGGATTTCGATCGAGCAATGCTTTCAAATTTTTAGATTTATAGGAAAAAGGAATTGTTGATTTTCAAAGATTTGTTGGTGTCTTGGATAGGATTGGCTGTAAATTTGCTTAGCCTGAATGCAAAGCCCTCTTTTATAAGCATAGCCGAGGAAGTAATGTTTTGACCTACTAGGAACTATGTGGTCTTCTCTTCCACATGGGTTCTGGAAATAAAGATAATACAAATCCAGTCTTCGAACTGGCCAAAAGTGGTCAAGGGTATATTACAACGCATGGAATGACTCAAAAATTTCATTGAATGATCATTGATTGGACAATTTATAAAAATCACAGCTTGTTATCATTTTTAGAGAGAGACTCTCGTAATTGTATAATTTTAAGTTACATTAAGATGAGTCAAGTAATTCTTTTGATATTTAGTCAGCAAAAAACAGTCTTGAGACGCTTCCCATTCGATCGTATCTCGATCAAACCGTGGTTCCTCTTGTTTTGCAAGCTCTTTCCGCGCTTGCTCAAGAAAGAATAAAACCTTAAAATCCAATTGACTATATCGCTGACTATCTGCTTAAGAATAATCCTGAAGACAAGCAGGCTCATCAGGAAAGGACATGATCTTTTTCATTGTACTCATCCATATCTCTTAAGTATATATTGAATTGCTATCTCGAAATCTTTGTCATTACTATTTGAGTTCATTCATTAGTTTAATTTCTATTTTCAATTAGTATGCCAAAAACGGTGGACATCTACGTCCTCGAAACTAAAATAGGATCGGGTCAATTTGGAGACGTGTTTAAAGGATATAGTAAGGTAGACGGCGAGGAGGTGGCAGTTAAGACCATTCGAAGAGATAAAATCAAAGGTACGCAGACAATAAAACAGGAAAATTTACTGAACTGCTTTAAAACTAGATTCAAGTTCTTAAAAGCTGCAAGAACAATAATGTGATTCGGCTAATAGACATCAAAAAAACAGCCAATAACATCTACCTTATCCTTGAGTTTTGCAACTAAGGTGATCTTCAAGCCTACCTAAAACAGAAGAAAAAGGTTCCAGAAGAGTAAGCGTTGGAGTATTTTGTGCAAATACTTCATGCTTTCCAAACTTTGGTTAAAAGCAAAATCATGCATAGGGATTTTAAATTAGCCAACGTTTTAAAGCATGACGGCGAAATTAAAATTGCAGATTTTGGATTCGCAAAATTATTAGGCTCAGAGGACGAACAAGTTTAAACCATTTTGGGATCACCGCTCAACATGGCTCCTGAAGTGTTGGATAGGCAGAGTTATAACAGCAAAGCGGATATTTGGTCGATCGGAGTGGCTTTTTATGAACTTCTCTTTGGAAAGTATGCTTTAAATGATTTAGAGTTCCTTATACTGCTTCTAATATCATTGATTTGCTCAAAAAAATTAAAAAAGATCCTTTAGTCTTTCCTCACCGCGTTCATTCCCAAATCGAAGACGTTTTAAGGAAAATGCTGACCGTGGACCCAAATAAACGGATTGAATGGAATGACCTTTTCCGTCATCCAGTGACTCGCTTGCTCTAGGACAATCTCTAACAGAATTTAAAGTTAAGTTTGCTGTGCAAAAAGTAATAATTGCCATTTAACCTATCGAAATTTTATATTAAAACAAATAAAGTAATTGAAAATATTCATGACATCAATGTGAAAAAGGATCTGAACAACTATGTGAAATAAATAATTCAAAATAAATAGAAGTCTCCATACCAAGGTACTTTTATCCGAAGACACTCGGAAAGAAACCAAAAAGAAACCAATTTTACTTTTCAGGATATGCCCATAAAAACAGAAAAATAACTGAAGGAGGAAGAACAAGACATTTCTTCGGAACAGAAAAAGATTTAGGAGGCTAAACAAGAAAGATTACGAAGGAATTGTAAGCTAATTTTTCAATAACGAAATGTTTATGCCTTTTTAGGACATTTGGCAGAAGAACTGATTGAAATGCATCTCAATAACTATTATCAGTGTCTGGCTTTCCTGCTAGTCAAGAAGGTCATTACTAAAATATCAGCTCTCAAGCTGAACATCAAGAAGAGATAAATAAAAGGCTTATCTAATTGGAAAGAATTTGAAGGGAGTAATTAGTTCAAAGAGATTCTTGAATTTGTCAACTCAGAAGAGGAAATATTCAACCGATTCTATTAGCGACTCTCCCTAAAAGTGTTAGAGTAAGGAACACTATCCAACTTCGAGGAAGACTTAATGATTTCCGGAAAGTACACTATGGAATAGACAAACAATCGCATCTATGAAAGAGTGTTAAGATAGTACTTATCCAGAGTACTGAAAGAGAATAAAATGCCAAAGCATTAAATGGCAGTTCATCTTCTAAAGCTATTCGACAGTCTAAAAGTAGACGTCAATTTTTATGAGCCCGATTTTGATTTCATTAGATACTACCAATCCTTTACTGAAATGTAAGAAAACGTGATTAAAAGTCAGTCTTATAAGAAAATTGAACAATTTCTCAAAACTTCCATGTAGTGATAGAAATATTATCTGTATTAACGTATGCTTGCTTAGTTTTATAGCTAATATTTTGGGTGAACATAAAATTGATAGAGCTAATCATCATATTCCTTTTGTTTCCTCATTTTTATCGTTCGCAGGAGGTAGATTTGTTAATAAGACTGCAATTGTTTCGGCTTGAGGATACAATGACATTTGAGTAGCATTCTTCTCTACCTTTTTGGCTGTGCTAATCGAAGAGTGATGCCGTTTTCTTTGGGCGCCTACCAAAGCACTAATAACTTCTATTTAATTTCTCATATTAAGTATACTGCTTTCTGTTTAATGGATGACTTTATCATGCCGAGAAATGCTTCCCACTAAGCTTTCCAAATCCTTTAGTTTCATCAAATAATTTCGTTTGTAAATCGGCTCATACTTTTGAATGGCATCCTTTTGCTTTTTTAATTCCTCGTACCGTTAAAAGTGTATCTCTTCGGCAATATAGTTCTCCTGCCGTGAAAACTGTTCAACCCTCAAATCGATTGCTTTTTGCAGTTACACAATTTTTTACTTGAATTTTTATATCTTTTCATTTACTATCTTTATGGTTTATTCGTGTTTTTTATGCTGTTTAAAAACTCGAGCCAATTTCTGTTCTTCTATCATTATTTTGTCTAGAATTGAAGTATTGTTTACGAGATCCCTTCCTTGCAATTCAGCGTTTCTGCTTAAATCTCGGTTATCCTTTCGCACTTGCTTGATACGAGCATTTAGCTGAGAGCTTTATCGATTGAATTCATCCAATAAATTAGGCTTTGATGCCAAAAGCTTAATTCTTTCTTCAAGTCGACTGAATTCCATATTAAAATTCTGCAGCCTAAGATCATTAGATTTTTTCTCATCGTCAAGCAAAACTAAAGTTCCCTCCTGATCTAGGGTGGGCTTGGGTTTTTAATTTTTGTTCAAATTAGAATACGCCTTTTTTTCCATATGATACAGAACTTCCTCGTTAAGCTCTTTTAAACAAGCTCGTAATTTTTAATACTCCTTCCAAATTTGAGCCTCATTCATCTCGTTATAGTTGGCCAGTTTTGTCATGTGCTCATATCTTTGCGAATAACTCAGCTGGGGATTGGCGATAGTCGGAAGAGATGAACGCGAACGGCCTTTAACACTCATTGTAATAATTATATAACATCAATCACGCCTTCTTAATAACTTTATCCCTGATTTCTCTTCACAGACTAAATTATGCATGTTGCTAATTCTTCGGGACGAGAGGGCCAATCTTCCGTAACGCATTTGTTGCAGTCGACTCATGTTTCTCTGAATATTGGCGCAGTCTATATTCTGATACTCATGGACCAAATCTGCAGGATTTGATATCAAAAGAGGTCTAAAACTGCAGGTCACTCTTTCGTACTCTTATTGATCAAGGCTGTCTCTAATTTATTCATCAACGTGGGCAATTTTTTCTTCCATTATGTCGATGTCTCTGCAGAACCTGCGCCACAAAAACTCCTCTAACTCTTCCTTAACCTTACCAATTTCATAGATCAATGTTCCTAGAGGGTGATCCTAGGTAAATATTTATTTTTTGGTTGTCGAACGTGTTCTTAATATTTCCAATATTAAGTCTTTAAAATAGTATCCTTTCTTTTCCATAAATTTGTGAAGAAACTTAAGAATGGCGGAGTCACTGATTTCCACTCCCAGTTCCTTGACTGTTTCCCAGATACGATTGATGCTTCTAAAAACATTGAGTTGCTATTTATGCTGATCACTCATTTTCATAGCATTGCGCTTGACCCAAGAATCTTGAGTAGGGAGGTTTGATTGAGTTTTTCTATGAATTTTTGTAGAACAATTAGAATCTTTTTTTATGTGAAAATTCTTCCGATTCATTATATCAAATGGCAAATAAAGGAAGAAAATGCACTCATTAAAATAAATCAACTTCTTTTTCAGTGACCAGAAAATATATGATTCGTTTAATTATAACGATCGATGAAGAACAAATACTCAATATCTCTTGGAATCAGTACGTCTTTATGCAAGATAGCAGAAATCATTTCACCAATATTGTTTTGTATTTATTTTGCTCTTAGTTGGTGGGTTCAATTTACTGGCGTTTCCACTAGGGAGGACGTTTTGTGGTTTTGCAATTTGTGATTTTCCAGCTACAGTCGAAGCTCCATAA